>JABAHP010000869.1_pt2 | contig 51361 bp, 39 predicted proteins | sample 7062081 | NCBI WGS metagenome assembly JABAHP01 (sample SAMN14534357, study PRJNA622989) | marine sediment metagenome | biome: marine biome [ENVO:00000428]; feature: marine pelagic biome [ENVO:01000023]; material: deep marine sediment [ENVO:00002113] | place: India: Gulf of Kutch | collected...
ATGCGGAGGGCGTCCAGGTCGTTCAGCCTCTCGGCCCGCTCCACGCCCCGCTTGAATATGGGCGCGGTCTCGGTGCAGGTCGCCCCCTCCTCGTCCATCTCGTCCAGGTCCACCTCGCATTCTATGTACTCCAGGGCGGTGTCGTAGTCCATGTAGACGCAGTTGTCGGTGTAGGCGCACGACACCTGCTCCAGCACGTGCACGTGCTCCACCTCCTCCTCTGCCAATCGGTTGAACATCTCCTTGCCCAGGGGGGAACTGGTCCTATCGGCCATGGTCCTGTAGAAGGCGTATCCCTCCCACTCGGTGGCGATGGCCACCGATAGGACCTCCTCCATGTCGAACTCGGCGGGCTGCATTGCGGGCACCTCGGGGGTTGAGCGGATGGGCGGGATAAAAAGGTTGGGCCGCAAGGTTCGGGCCCGTATCGATCTTCCCGATTCCACAACAATCGTTATCTACACACCAACCCCATGTAAAACAGGGATGGATATGGGGAAAAAAACATCCATCGTACTCATCGTAACTGTGTTTCTACTTGCAGCTACTACTGGTTGTCTCGACCGATATCCCAAACCTGATCATGATAATATGGAGGGAATGGTCACCATCAATGTCACTCACGCCGAACTAACAGAGCTAGGCCAAGACAGTGGTATCATCGGGGTTTATTGGTCTATCCATAAGATTGTCAATTCATATATTGACGAAGACGATCCTCAAGATCAGTACTGGTGGGATGAGATGCGTATCAAATGGGAAGAACTACGCTTTATTCCTCGGAACGGACCGCTTGAGGGTATTATCATTCCAATCAGAGAGTTCAATTCCGAGATGGTCGGCGAGAGCATTATGGGATGGTACGAGGAGGTCAATGGATCAGTCAAAGGTCCGAATCCCGATGACAGATTCTGGCTGACTGGCCTCAATGAGTCTTTCGCAGGAACGATGTTCGATGTTGCTTACAATGGGGAATGGTATGGGGGTCAGGAACGGTTTTGCACACTATTCGTGCCTGACGACCTGTCATGACCGCAAGGCCCATTAACCACCTTCCTCATCCCCCATCCATGCGATGGACCAGGGGCGAGTTCGCCGTCGTCGACAACCAGGCGCTCATCGACGTGGATGCCGTGCACGACTTCCTCCACTCCTCCTACTGGGCCAAGGGGCGGTCCAAGATGGTGGTGCAGCTGGCCATGGAGCGGTCGCTGTCCTTCGGCCTGCTCCACGCGGACCGGACCATAGGCTTCGCCCGGGTCATCACCGACTTCGCCGTGGTGGGCGTGATCGAGGACGTGTACGTGCTCCCAGAGTACCAGGGCCAGGGCCTGGGCAGGTTCCTGATGGAGAGCATCCTGGACCACCCGGCGCTGGGCGGCCTTGAGATCTACACCGCCTCCCGCAAGGCCAGGGGCTTCTACGAGGGCCTGGGCTTCGAGCCCCTGGACGACCCTGCGGCCTACATGCGCCTCTCCAGATAGCGCCGTAAATATTCCACGCCCGGGCCCCGATATTACGCCCGTTGGCACGTCGTGAGCATCAGGACCGATAATCGGGTCGCTGCCGCTTTTAAACCCCCCAAATCGATGAACGGGTAAGACGGGTCCCCCGATTGCCCCCGAACCCCCAACCTGGAAATCCGTGCAGTAACTGCCTCCGGACTCTCCCCCGGGTCTTCCCCCCCTGAACCCGGTGATTTCCTTCGTTTTTGGGGCCCGTCCCCGACCTGCTAGCCAGGGCTGTTCCGCTATCGAATGGATCGCCGGCAGGCTCAGTACTTGACCTTGACCTGGACGCCGATGGTCCTGGCGGCGTTCATCTGGTCGCCCAGCACCACCAGCGGGGCCACGACCCTAGGGTCGGACAGGCCCTCCGCCTTCGCCCTGTTCACGCCCTTCTGGAGCATCACCGCGAAGGCGCCCGTGGCCTGGGGGGGCACGGGTCCCAGCATGATGAGGGTCATCATCTGGTTGGTGTCCAGGCTCACCTTCTGACCTTGGGCGGTTATTTTGGTCTCCTTCGGCCCCTTGCTCTCGAAGAACTCCCGGCCCATCTTGCGGACCTTGGCGGCGGGGGTCTTCTTGCTCTTGGGCTGGCTCTTGACGATGCCCGCCACCAGCTTGGAACCCGGGTTGCCCGCTGGGTTCTGCAACGCCTCCACGCCGCACGCCAGGAGAACCGTCTCGAAGTGGGGATTGATGGGATAGGGGATCTCCATGTGGCAGCCGAAGCCCGCCTCGGCTCCCGCGCCCCTCTTGTCGGCGGCCACGTTGGCCGGGCAGGAGAGGCAATCGGAGATGTAGTAGTCCAGGGAGCTGAGGTCCTTCCGGAGCTTCGCCTCCTCGTCCTCCCCGCCCGTGGGGACCTCCAGGATCTGGGCGGTCTCCAGGGCGCCCACACCCTTGTTCCTGGCCTTCTCCCTGGCCTGCTTGACCAGGTTGATCATGTGCTCCTCGCCCAGCTCCTTCTTCGGCCGACACGGATGGTCGATCATGTACTCGATGCCCACGACTTCACCCCCGAAGTCTCAGCGGGCCCGGAACGCTATCGACCAGCATAACTCTTGTGGATGAGGTCACCCCGTCCGCCGTCCGGTTTATCAAGTTGGAACCCCTTCGGCCCGCGAGGAGATGGCATGAGGCTGAAGCTGCTGGGAGGTAGCGGGCTCCGCGTGTCGGAGATGGCCCTGGGAACGATGACCTTCGGCACCGACTGGGGCTGGGGCGCCGACAAGGAGGAGAGCAGGCGGGTCTTCGACGCCTACGTGGAGGCCGGGGGCAACTTCATCGACACCGCCAACCGGTACACCTTCGGGACCTCGGAGAGGTACGTGGGCGAGTTCATCAAGGACGACAGGGACCGCTTCGTGGTGGCCACCAAGTTCACCATCACCCACCCCCACATGCAGGGCGACCCCAACGCGGGGGGCAGCCACCGGAAGAGCCTGATGTTCAACCTCCGCCGCAGCATGGAGCGTCTGGATGTGGACCACGTGGACCTGCTCTGGGTCCACATGTGGGACCGCCTGACCCCCATCGAGGAGACGCTGAGGGCCCTGGACGACGTGGTCAGGAGCGGGATGGTCCACTACATCGGCTGGTCCGACGCCCCCGCCTGGGTCGTCTCCCGGGCCAACGCGATCGCCGAGCACCGGGGCTGGACCCGGTTCAACGCGCTTCAGCTGAAGTACAGCCTGATCGAGCGCACCCCCGAGCGGGAGCTCCTGCCCATGGCCCGGGAGCTGGACCTGGCGGTGACGCCCTGGGCCATCCTGGGCGCCGGGGTGCTAACGGGCAAGTACACCCGAGAGGGTGGCACCGACGGCACCGAGCGGCTGCTCACCGAGGAGGACAGGGCCCGGGTGGCGCTGACGGAGCGGAACCTGGCAATCGCTAGGGAGGTGGACGCCGTTACCGCCGAGGCGGGCTGCACGGCCTCCCAGGCGGCCATCGCCTGGATGAGGTCCCGACCAGGGGTCATCGTGCCCATCCTGGGCGCCCGATACTTGGAGCAGCTGGAGGACAACCTGGGCGCGCTGGATGTGAACCTCACCGAGGAGCAGCTCGGTCACCTGGACAAGGCATCCGCCATCGAACCCGGGTTCCCCACCGACTTCCTGGAGAGCCACTTCGTGCAGGAGCTGATGTACGGAGGCCGCCTGGACGACATAGACGACCACAGGCGCCTCTAGTAGGGTGCCATCGCCAGGATGTAGACGAAGATCCCCACGAAGACCGCCAGCAGACCGGTGTGAACGCCGAAGGCGCTCATGGCGTGGGACCGGTCACTGTACAGCCTTCGGGAGATCTGGAGAGCGGTATAGGCGCCTAGGAACAGTCCGAAGGCCAGGGCCATGACCCCGAGGGTGAAGAAGGTCTCGGGCGGGATGAAGGGCTGGGCCGTCACTGCGCCGGGGCCACCGGGGAAGTTGGCCAACGTCCCCCAGAAGATGTCCCATGCGGCCCATCCCCACATGGCCACGATGGGCAGGTTGCGGGCGATGAGGACGCCGATGAAGACGGGGATGAAGACGAGGGCGAACCGGTTCATCAGCTTGCCCGGGGTCTCGCCAAGGCTGTTCCCGGTCAGCCGGACCACCATGTGCTCACCTGCCAGCACGACGATGAAGGGGACGGTGAAGCATGCCAGCACGATCAGCGACCTGAGGGCGACGAGGCGTCCGACACCGCCACCGAGGGCGGCCCCGAAGTAGAGTGCGATGAGCAGCACCTGAAGTAGGACCACGAGCACGCGCCTGGGGGTGGTGAACCACTGGGACCAACGGGCGAAGGCCCACCGGTCCGCAAGCCAGGTCACGAGGGCCATGCCCACTCCCACGGCCAGGAGGCCCGCGGTACCCATCGTCGGTTCCAGTCCGAAGGCGACGTCGGTCAGGTCCACCCACCATGCCCGCGTCAGGACAAGCATGTAGGGGATCGAGATGCCCATGAGCAGCAACGCCGCCCAGGCCTCGTCCCGGTGCACCTTCTTCGGGATGTACACATCCTTTCCGTAATCCCGTATCATGGGCGTGACCGTCGCCTCCTGGACGTCCGGGTTGTTCTGCACGCAAGAGAAGCACATGGAGCAGTAGCCGGGGCGCTTCTCACCCTCCTTCCATATGCAGCTCCCGCCCCTCTTCGTGGTGTCTACACGGGTCTGGACGCCGATCTTGAAGAGGGAGAAGCGGGCGATGAGCTCCTCGACGACGCCGTCCCGGCACACGAAGCGGCAGTAGGTGCGCTTCCCGAAGGTGATCGAAACGAAGAAGTTGAGCAGGAGGATGGCCAGCATGAAGGTGGCGACGGCCCAGGGGTACAGGTCGATCGAGAAGACTATCTCGACCCAGAAGCCGGCAAGGAGGAGCACGAAGGCGACCCAGAGACCGGTCAGCCAGTAGGGCCACTGCCTCCATTCCCGCCTGGGAGCGAGGCGCTTCGCCCACGTGTCCATGAACCCACAGGCCTCGAAATAGCACCATAGGCGTCCGAAGAACGCATAGAGGATCAGCATGCCGGGCAGGTAGTAGACCCAGCCTATCATCGTCGTGAAGTTCTGCGTTGGGTCCTGGGTGCCGAAGAAGCCCAGGTAGATCGAGACGACGAAGAAGATGAACATGGGCATCTGCAGCCAGCCCTGGAGCCTGGCGCTCTTGACCACCTTGGTCAGGACTCCCGAGATGAGCTTGAAGGACCACTGTGACCCCTTGTAACCAGCGTCCGCCAGGGCCTCGGCCTTCACGTCCACCACCCCACGGCGTCCGATGAACGCGGTCCCTACGAGGGCGACCGCCATGATGAACGCTGCCAGCACACCGAGGGTCGGTCCAAGGTTGCCCATCTGCCCCTCGGGCGGGGCGCTGACCTGGAGGGCCATGGTGCCCATCAACCTGCCCTCCACCACCAGCTCCAGGCCGTACTCGCCGTGGGATCCCAGCACATGGTCGAACGAGGTCTCGCCCTGGGCGTCGGTGGTGCCCTGGAGAACCGCCTCGACACGTCCCTCCGGGTCGTAGACGGTGACCGTCAGGGGTACGTATCCCTTGGGGAGCCCGCTGTCGGTGACCGAGAACACTATCCTATCATCGGGGCCCCATGCCTTGGTGGACCGGACCCACCTGGGCGTGACCACTATGGCATCCGACGGGTCCACGCCCAGCGCGATGGGAGCGACCACCACATCCCACACCATGGTGGTCCCCTCCAGGACGGGCACGTCGTAGGTGAAGTTGGCCATCCACGCGGCCCACACCCCCCCGTCGTGAGCGGCCGTGGCCACCTGCATCAGGTCCTTGCCGTCGTCGGCCATGAACGGCTCCACGGGGGACCAGTGACCCCGCCCCAAGTTGACCCTGTGGACCAGGTCGTAGGTCGAGCCCACGGTCACGCCGTCGTCGTTCGTGTGCCAGTATACGGTGACGTTGCCCTCGACCAGGGCCAGCCTCGGCCTTCCGTTGTTGGCACCATCCTGACGGACGGCCAGGTCCTGGACCGGGCTGAAGCCCTCCAGGGTCCACTCCCGGTACATGACGGTGGTGGAGCTGTAGCCGAGGTCGACCCCGCCCCGCTGCCATGCCATGCACAGGCGATACTCGTCCCACATGAGGTCCATCCAAACGTCCTCGCCGGAGACCCCGCCCGTGTAGTCCTCGATGTCGTGCCACACCCCTGACCACATCCAGCGTCCGCTGATGACCATCCCGTTCTCCAAGCCCCTGTGACCTGGAGCCTCCCGCAGCAGGCGCGTGTGCCACACCACGTGAACGCCCAGCGGGGTCCCGATCGCCCTCGGCAGGAAGTCGTTGTCGGAGTCACCCTCGGGGGTGACCTCCACGACCCGCCTGGCGGAGCCTGGGCCCAGGTGGGTGACCACGATGTCCTGGTCCGTGCCGTCCGAGAGGACGGGGCTGTTCGTGGTCCAGGCGACCAGGAGACCGTCGTCCGTGGAGGTCGCCGCTGGGAGCACGTCCTCGCCGCCGGCATCGCCCGGCAGCACCTGGATGATAGGTCCCCACGACGAGCCGTCGAAGGTCCGGTACACCAGGTCGTTGTCGGTGCCGTCGGTGACCTCCGGGTCGGGGGTTGACCAGACCACGTACAGGAGACCCTGGTGGACGGCCACGTCGAAACCGGCCACCCTGATGAGCTCGCCCTCGCGGGACAGGTTGGTCGGGTCGGGGCTGTTGATCGCCATCAGAGGTCCCCAGCGGGAACCGTTCATGGACCTGACCATCAGGCTCTCGGTCACAACGGTGGTACCGGTGGACTTGATCCAGAGGGCGTGGAGGTCCCCATCATAGGAGACGAGCCTCGGGAACATGTCATCGACGGTGGAGGCAGACACGTCCACGGGGGCGACCTCGTCCGTCAGGCCGGGGGCGACTAGGGGGGTGGGCTCGAAGTCCTCGAAACCGTACGGGGAGATGCAGGCCGCCACGAGGGGCGCGAGCATCAGCACCGTAACTAACACCGTTATCGGGACCGCTCTCCACGCCATACCCATCAGCACCCGCAGGAGGCATGATAAGGAGGTTGGTACGGTTTTTTCACGAGGATTTAAAGGGAACACCTGAAAGTGCCACGTCCCCGTATCAACGATCTCCAGGGCCCGTCTCAGGGCGACCCGTCCCCGACCGTGGAGTGGCACGGATGAGGGACCGCACACGGTCACCCGCGGACGTCAGGAGCTCCGGTCGACGGTAAGCGATGACCACCAGGGGCAGGAACACGGCCAGGTAGGCCAAGTGGACTATGACGCGCGCCCATTCCATCTTGACCGAGTAGCCGAACATGACCGCGAAGACCGAACCCACGGTGCCCTTGTGGTGCCAGGGGCTGTCGCTGGGCACGTCGACCTGGTACGCGTACTCGCCCGCCCACCCTGTACTGGCCCCGACCGCCTCGCCGTACTCCAGCAGCTCGTGGACGCCGTAGCCAGCCAGGCCCGCCGCCAGGAGGACCAGCAGGATGCTGCTCAGGTAGAAGAACCTCCTGAGGTCTATCCTCACCCCCAGCCTGAATATCGCGTACGCGATGACCAGGGCGCTCGCCATGCCCAGCAGCAGACCGTAGAGGGTGCCCGTGGGGTCCGAGGAGGCGAAGGGCGTGAGGAACAGCACCGTCTCGAAGCCCTCCCGGAACACCATGATGAAAGCGAATGCCACCAGGCCCATCACAGCGCCCCGCTCGACCACGTCACGTGTCCGGTCCTTGATGTCCTGCTCCACCTGGCTTCCCTTGAGGGCCATCCAGAGGATCATAGTGGTCAGCACCGCCACCGCAATCAGGGCGGCCAGCCCCTCGAAGAGCTTCACCGAGGCCTCCGACAGCCCGCCGTAGAGGAGGGCCACCCCGATGCCTGCGCCGACGCTCGCGGCCGCCGCAAGGGCCACCCCCCACCAGATGTAGCGGGTAAGGTGGAGCCTGTCGGTCTTGATCATGTACGCCAGCACGATGCTCACGACCAGCGCGGCCTCGAGGACCTCGCGGAAAGTTATCAGATACTGTCCTAGCATGCGTTTCCTTCTCCCCTTAATTCGGTTAGCCGAACCGAATTCGGTTAACCGAATTTATATAGTGATTGGTATGCTCTTTTACCATAGGTGCGCGGGTACCAGGGGGCACGTCAGGCCCGCCGCTTCCGTCGTAGGACGAGGTAACCCACCAGGCCGAAGGCCACCACCCAAATGAACGTGGTGATGGCGAAGTTGTGGTCGAGCACTACGTGGTCTGGGACAGACCCCACCTCCACCGGGACGGTGGCGACGGCGTCACCGTCGAGGACCACGGTCAGGGTGTAACCGCCCCGTTGGTGGTATCCGTGGTCGAACTCGACACGACCCTCCCCGTCGGTGGTGCCGGCGAGGACCGTCTCCTCGTTGCCGTCGGGGTCGACCAGGACGACCTCGAGGGGACCGTACGCCATCGGCCCATCCAGGCCCTCCAACACCAGGACGGTCCTGTCGCCCAGATCCTCGCAGTTCTCCCACCTGACCTCCACCGTGCCCCCGGTGGCCGGACCGCTGCCCAGGTGCGCCGGCGCCACGAAGATGTCCCAAGCTGGGTGGGGCTCCAAGTCGGGTCCCTCGTAGAAGGTGACGTTGGCCATCCAGGCGGCCCAGAGCTGGCCCCTGTGCTCGACCAGCTGGACCCGTACCATGTCCTGGTCAGGATCCTCCTGGTACGCCGTCACGGGGCCCCATGTCCCGTCGGCGCCCAAGCCGCGCCATACCAGGTCCTCGCTGGTGCCCAGGGTGACCCCGTCGTCGTCGGTGTGCCAGTACACCCTCGGGCCCTCGTCGGTGAGCCCGATGCGGGGGCGCCCGTTGAAGCCCCCGTCGGCGGCGCCGGTGATGTCCACCTCGGGCCCCATGCCCTCTGGTCTCCACTCCCGGTACATAACCTGGCTGCGCTGGAAGCCCAGGGGGTTCCCGGCCCGCTGCCAGGTCATCATCAGCCGGTCCTCGACCCACATCATGTCGAACCAGATGTCCTCGTACCCTGTCCCCTCAGGAACGGGGAACGGGGCGCCCAGTTCGTCGCCCTCGAGCAGCCGGGCTACAACGGTCACCCGGGTCGGGTCCTCCAATGTGGGGTCCCGGTGGTGCCAGGCGATGACCGCGCCACCGGGAATTGCGGTCACCATGGGATTGAAGACGTCCCCCGGGGCCGCGGGGTCGGTGACCTCCACCGGATCGGTCCATCCCTCATCATCCATCCAGCTCATCACGATGCCGCGGCCCGCCTGGGTCCCGGTGGTCCAGGCAAGGAGCAGGCGGTCGCCGTCCGAGGTCAAGGAGGGGGTGTTGTCGATGGCCTCGTCACCGGGCCGGGTGACCTCGACGATGGGCCCCCAATCGGTCCCGTCGAAGGTCCTGAGGACGATGTCGCCATCGTTCCCGTCGGCCTGCTCGACGGAGGGGGTGCTCCAGACGAACCACAGGAGCCCTTCGTGCTCCACCAGGTCGTAGCCCGCGACGCGGATGTCCACGCCCTTGAACTCGCCGTCCTCCGGGACGGGGTTGTTGACGACCAGTCTAGGGCCCCATCCTTCGGGCCCGAGGGTCCTCATGAACAGATACTCGGTCACCTCCGGGTCCTCCTCCTCGGTGAGCCATGTCACGTGGAGGTCACCGCGATAGGAGACGAGCCGCTGCTGGAAGTCCGGTTCGTCGTGGTACGAAACGTCCACGGGCTCCAGGTCGGGGGCCGGCATGATGAGGGCTGCGGGGCCGAAGCTCCCGTCGACGCAGAGGCCGTGACGGGCCTCAACCGCGGGGAGGAGGACCAGGATGGCCAGGATAGCCAGGATGGCCAGCACGGCCGAGGTCCCCGCGAGCGACCTGGTGGTCCGAAGGATCCTCTTTGGGGTGTAGATAGAGGACTGACCCATATGGGGGATTATCGGATGGTGGTACATCAATGATGCGCCGGACCTGTCATGGGACCAGGACGTCCGTCAGGTTCAGTTCCGTGAGCACCGGCCAGTCACAGGCTCGCACCGGCCCTGAGGGAGACCTCCCTCCTTGGACCCGAGATAACGCCCCCACCGGTCTCCTTGGCGACCCACCTGATAGTGCGGTCGAAGACCAGCAGGTGCACGGGGAGGGTGGCGTACCAGTATACGATGCCCGCGACCCCCTTGGGCCTGAAGGAGACCCTCTGCTCGACGCGGGTGGGACCATCTTCCTTCCCATCGACGCCGAAACCTATGGAGCCCGCACCGAACGGTCCCAGGTCGAGCCTGACGGTGAGGCCGGAGCCCTTCTCCTTCGAGTGCACGTCCCAAAGGGCGCATGCGGCCCGTCCCTCCCTGGGGCCCAGGTCCAGCCGACCCGCCAGGTCGCAGGCGAGACGGTCACCCCTCCGCCATAGGTTCCAGAGGCGGTCGGGATAGCAGCAGCTCAGCTCCTCCCCTATCCGCTCCACTGGCTCCCAGGTGGTCGCACCGTCGGCCTCCAGCTCGATGCGCCTCCTGTCCTCGAACTCGGTCCCGCCGGCCCATGGGGGGTCACCGGGATGGGCCCATTCCGGATGGCGCGCCATCGTCTCCACGTCCCAATAGCCATAGGGCAGGAGCCACTGCTCCGGGTCCAGGGCCCCCCTGATCGCATCGACGCTGTCCTGGAGGTCCATCGGTACCAGCTCCAGTATGGACCTGTCCTTGCACACCGACCTGCTGGAGAGACCCTCGGCGAGCCTTCGGGCCATGGCGGCCGGCACGGGGGTGACCAGGCCTATCCAGTAGGAGCTCAGCTTCGGGCTGAGGAAAGGCACCTGTATGATGATCCTCCTCCTCATGCCCGCCTCCTCGGTGTATATGTCCATCAACGCCATGTAGTTGAGGACCTCCGGGCCTCCCACGTCGAAGGTGCGGCCAACGGTCTCTGGCACCTCCAGGACCCCCGCCAGGTACCCAAGCACATCACGGATGGCGATGGGTTGCGTCAGGCTCTGGACCCACTTGGGGGTTGTCATCATGGGCAGCCTGTCGACCAGGTAACGCATGATCTCGAAGGACGCGGAACCGGAGCCCATCACCATCGCCGCCCTCAGGGTGGTGGTGGGCACCTCCCCGTCATCGAGGATCTGGGCCACCTCGTCCCGGGACTTGAGGTGCTCGCTCCCGTATCCCACCACCTCGCTCAGGCCCCCCAGGTAGATAATCCTCCCCACCTCCGCCTTCGCTGCGGCCCTCGCCAGGTTCTCAGCCCCCTCCCGGTCGACCTGGGCGAACCTCCTAGGGCTTGAGACCATCGAGTGGACCAGGTAGTACACCACGTCAGCCCCCTCGCAGGCCCGCTCAAGGGACGGCCCATCCAGAACGTCCGCCTCCACCATGTCCACGGAGGGGTGGTCGGCCCAGGGCATCACCTCCATCCTTTCCGCCGACCGGGAGGCGGCCCGCACCCTGTGGCCCTTGGTCACGAGGAGGGCCACCAGTCGGGAGCCCACGTAGCCAGATGCTCCCAGAACCAGGACCTCGGAGCCACCTTCGCCCAATCCTCCACCTCCGATCATCCTAAATTCGCCCCAAAGGACTCAAGGGGTCTGACCAGACCAGGGTGGTCGTTCCTGGGGGAGTTCACGTCCGGGGATACGGGGTAGACCTGCATCCGGTCGTCGTCGTAGGGGCGCAGGAGCGGCAGCAGGACCTCCGGGTCCTTGACCTCGGGGTCCAGCCACGTCTCCCGGTCCTCCTCGTGGAGGATGGCGGGCATCCTGTGATGGACCTGGGACATCACCTCGTTCGCCTCGGTGGTGATGATGGCGCAGGTGGTCACCTCGTCGCCATCGGGCGAGTTCCAGGTCTCGTAGATGCCGGCGAAGCCCCAGGGCCGGCCGGAGGTGTCCCTGATGAACATCGGGACCTTCACCTTGCCCGAGCGCTTCCACTCGTAGAACCCGTCGGCGACGACCAGGCAACGCCGGTCCTTGAAGGCGGACCGGAAGGTGGGCTTCTCGGCCACCGTCTCGGCCCTGGCGTTGATCATGTAGCGGGGCTTTTCGCCCTTGGCCCAGTGGGGGACGAAGCCCCACTTGAAGGTCTCAAGGCGGTTCCCGTCGCCGTCGTTGACCACGGCCAGGACCCTCTGGGACGGGGCCACGTTGTAACGCTCGCCCGCCTCCAGGGCCTCGTGCTCGTCCAGGCCGAACTCCTCGATGAGCTGGCGCATGTAAGAGAAGAGGGCGAATCGACCACACATGTTCCCGACGAGGGTCCCGGGGGTATTTAGAGGTTGCCGGGAACCCCGCGGAAAAACGGAGGTCTAGGGAGGGACGCGCTTCGCGGGGTTCCGAGGAACGTGAAGGGGAGAGGGTCCGTACCATCAGAGCTGGGGTTGCCTGACCCGTGACCTGGAGGACCGCACGACCCGGGTGAAGAACCCGACGCGCCCTTCCTTGGTCTCTTGGATGCCATCGCCCTTGTCCTTATCACCCAGGTAGGCGGGGGTGGAGTTCCACTCCCTCTCCATGTAGGCGCACAGCTCGCTGTCGCCGGGACACCGGGGGGAGAGGTTATGGGCGATCATTCGATCGGGGGGGAACATCATGCCTTACATGGACGCCCTTGGTATAGCCACTTGTCCCGCCCTGCGGCGGGTCCGGTGGTTGTGGGTTCCGGTATTTCTTCTATGTCCTGGCCAAGGACAGGGCCGCCCTACGACGGCACCAACCTTTATAATCAGTCCCGATGATGGAGAGCCCATGCGCTACATCGATACTTGGGTGCGCGTCAAGCATCCGTGTCCGTTCTGTGAGATCTCTGAGCGCTTCCCCGAGGCCGAGATGACACTCTGGTCCTCCCCCCTCACGGACCTTTTCCAGGTAGCCCTCCCGCCCCACTACAGCGTGCAGGAGCTGATGGAGGTGGGCAAGACGACCCTGGACTACACCGACGTGTACCACGACGCTGGCTCTGTCCTCTTCATCACCCACCAGCCCTACATCGAGCAGATCGACTCGGTGATGGCCATCGCCGACGAGACCGATTGCATGCTGGTCCCCCCCATGACCTTCCACGAGGGGTGGGAGACCCACCACCTGGTGACGCGCTCCCAGGACAACGTTCGCAGGTTCGTCAACGAGGTGGCCAAGCGGGGCCAGGTCGAGGTGCTCTCCCTCAAGAGCCTTGACCATTTGGACCTGATGAACGAAATGGGCGTTGTCCCGGGTCACCTGATGGAGGGGCTCACCGACAAGCAGGCCTACGCGCTCACCGTGGCCTATGAGGAGGGGCTGTTCGACGTGCCCGCCAGGGTCAAGATGGACAAGGTGGCCCAGCGGACGGGCCTCTCCAGGTCCACCTTCGGTGAGCACCTCCGCAAGGCGGAGTACGAGGTGCTGAGGAACCTCTACCCGTTCCTCAAGCTCCGCTGCTGCAGGAGCGGCGACCCGTTCTGCGGCGGTGAGCCTGGCAAGGAAGTGGTCGACAAGGAGAATTAAGGGTCAGACCGCCCGGCCCAAGCACATGCTTCCCCCTCCCGGGTCCGGACGGTCCTTCCCTTAGCGGGCAAGGCCGGAGTGATGATCCTCCCCCTCTGGATCAGGCGAGTGCCCGTTCCTCACCATCTCCTCCCCCGAATGCGATACGATGAGATGTAGTGCGGACCGCTCCTCGCCCCCCACGGGGGGCGATCGGACCTCCCATCCCCGGAGACGGAAGGGAGGTACCGGGAAGCGTTCCGCGCACGCATCATGGTAATATACATTGTCATCCCTGGGATACCCTTTTGTTGCCGGAACCCTCCGGGTGCCATTTCTCAAAAGGTGCACGATATCTCCCTGACTGGCCCTCCCTAGACCCGGAGCAGGCCGGCAACAAAGTTTTTTTATAGTGCCTTCCATGCCATCTCCGTGACATATCTTGACACCTGGGTCCGCGTGCGGCACGACTGTCCGTACTGCAACCTTTCGGACAGGTACCCCGAGGCCCACATGACCCTGTGGCTCTCGGTCCTCGTGGACATGCTCCAGGTGTCGATACCCGGGAACTACGACATCGGGCAGATCCTGGACACGGCATGGGAGACGCTGCACTTCTCCGACGAGTTCCACGACGAGGGGTCGGCCATCCTGCTGATAACCCACCCCTGGATAGAGGAGCCGGATTCGGTGGTCTCCATCGCCTCCGAGGAGGAGTGCATGCTCATCCCCCCCATCAGCTTCTCGGCGGGCTGGGAGACCCACAGGGTCGTGTGCAAGGAGCAGGACCAGCTGCGCAACCTGATGGACCGGGTCGGGGCCAGGGGCAGCGCCGAGCTCATATCCCAGAGGAAGCGGGAGCTGGCGGACCTGGTCCGGGACGTTCACGTGGTCCCCACCCACTTCATCGAGGGGCTCACCCCCAAGCAGGTCGACGTCCTCGTCAGCTCCTACGAGCACGGCCTCTACGACATCCCGTCGCGCACCAAGATGGAGAGGGTGGCCCAGCGGACGGGGCTCTCCCGGTCCACCTTCGGGGAGCACCTACAGAAGGGGGAGCTCCAGATAATGCGTAACCTCTACCCGATCCTCAAGGTCCGCAGCCACCAGGAGGGCACTGGGCGTAGAGGTGGCGCATAACGCTCAGGTCAGCTCCCTTTTACCATCGTCACTTCCAGTCCAGGAGCCTCTGCTCCCCCTCCAGGGCCCGAAGGTCCGTGAGGTCCTGGGAGACCTCCATGGTGCCCCTGTACCTGCCCTCCGTGTCCCGGACGGCGAAGTAGCGGATGTGGATGAAACGGCCCTCCAGCTGGATCCAGAACCCAGCGGTGTCCCGCTCCCCCGACTTGAAGGCCTCCACTATCCTCTCCACGATGTGCACCGACTTGGGTGGATGGCACTTGGACACCTGCCTCCCGATTATGCCAGGGCTACGGGGGAAGATGCGCTCGTCGGTGGCGGAGTAGTAGGCCACGGCGTCGTCGTCACCCACGAAGGTTATGTCCACGGGAAGGTGCTTGAGCAGCAGGTTGACCTGCTCGGGCGAGAGCCGGCCGTTCTCCAGGTCCAGGAGCTCCGGGCCGGCCCCTGTCGCAGGGGCCTCGACCGCCGTCGGCTGGGGCTCCCAGCCCGCGGCAGGCCTCACCCAGGCGTAGCCGATCTCCTCCTCACCGTTCCTGACGCGGGACCACTCAGTCTCAGAGAAGTTCTCCAGGCACATGGGGAACAGGATGTGCTCCTCCTTGTAGACCATGTCCTTGACGGCCGTGGAGACTGCGGATATCCTCTGGACCGACGCCCCCGCGTCGCCCTGGCGCGTGGCGTCCATGGCACCCTTCAGCTCCGCGCGGATGTCGTCGTGGGTGGCCCACATCACCTGGGAGGGGCCGGTGATACCGTGGTCCTCCAGCATTGGGAAGAGCTGGTTCTCCTTGCGGGTGTAGTGGACGTTCAGCTGGGACAGGAGCTCCAGCTGGCCCAGGATGGTATCCCGCCTGGTGGAAAAGGCCCCCTCGTCGGGCGGGTCGCCCAGGTCGCACAGGGCCTCGTCCAGGTCGGCCACGATGTTCTCCGCCGCCCGGTTCTCCATCATGTAAGTGTGCACCGGATGACCACCGGGCATGCTGGGCACGTCCCCCTTGTCCAGGCCCTCCTTGAAGACCTCCACGTGGAGGGAGCACAGGTTCTTGACCTCCTCCTCGGGCAGGCCGTCGTCGATGAGGGACTGCTCCACCGCGGCCAGCTCCCCCGGGCTGATGTCGGCGATGACCTCGGCGAAGCGGGCCTTCAGCTCCTCCGGGTCGCCTCCGCCGTGGAGCTCCTCGATTATCGCCCTCATGGCCGCCTTCCGGTCCTCCTCCTGCTGCTCGGTGGTGGGGGCCACACCCTCCACGATGACGCTGTCCCCCGTACGGCGCATGATCTCCTCGGCGATGGAGCTCATCAGGTACCCCAGCTCCAGGTCGCCCATGCCCGCCACCTTCTCCATGGTGGCGACGGCGCCCATCGTCCTCCTCAGCACCGGGTTGCTCAGCTTCTCGTACTCCGGAGATAGCGTGGGCAGGTACTCGATGAGGAAAGGATATCGCTTGGTCAGCTCGGCCACAGTGGTCTTGCTCGTGAGCGTGAACGTCTCTCCCATAGGTTTCATGGAAATGCCCCCCTGGTATCCCCCGCAGGGGTCCCAGGATTCGCTGAATGGGTCGGACCGGGATATAAAAAGTTCGCCCGGTCCAGGGGATCAGAGCCTGCGGGACATCCGCTGGTTCTCCACCGAGTAGCCCATCTCCTCGTAGAGCCGCACTGCGGGCTCGTTGTCCACCGCCACCGACAGGCCGATGCGGTCCAGGTCCTGGCCCCGGGCCCACTCCTCGGCCACGTCCATAAGCCGCTTGGCGGCGCCCCTGCCCCGGAAGTCCTCCTCCACGTACAGGTTGAGCACCATCGCCTCGGACCTGCCGGTGAACTGGTTGAGCACCCGGGCCACCCAGACGTGGCCCACCAGGGCCCCGTCGGCGGTGCGGCCGACGAAGGCCTGGTTGAAGAAGCCCTGGGGCCCCCGGATCCACTCCGCCTGCATGGCGCAACGCTCCCGGAGGGTGGCGGGCCCCATCTCCTCCCTCTCCATGGCGCCGATGGCCATGTACGTGCCCTCCACGAAGCCGGGCATCATCTCCTCCCATTCCTCATCGGTTGCCATCTCGATGACGAGCTCGCCCTCGAACTCCAGCGACACGGTGCATCCCTCTTACGGTGTATGGGCCTGACGGGATTAGTACTTGACGAAGGGGGACAACCTATTTCTCCGCCCTAGGACCTTCAAGGCCGGGAGGACCGATGGCCTACAGACTGCTGTTCGTAGAACCGCCCAAGCGGTACTGGTTCGTCATGGGGGACTACAACCCGCCGCCCACCACGCTCCTAGTGCTGGCGGCCTACGTGGAGCGGGAGCTCTCCGAGGTGGACGTCCTGATGGCGGACTCCCAGGGGGAGGGGCTGGACTGGCCCGCCGTGGAGAGGGCCATCCGGGACCACCAACCGGACATGGTGCTCGCCTCCGGGTACACCTGCAACGCCTACGCGTGCGCCCGGGTCGCCGAGACGGCCAAGCGGGTCGACCCTGACATCGTGACGGTCCTGGGAGGCCAGCACTTCTCCGCCATCCCGGGGGAGTCGCTGGAGGCCTTCCCCGAGGTGGACTTCATCGTCCGGGGCGAGGGGGAGGAGACCCTGGTCGACCTGGTGAGGGCCTGCATGGGAAGGCGCGACCCGGCGACGGTGCCCGGCTTGTCCTTCATGCACGACGGAAGGGTCGTCACCAACCCGGGAAGGCCCCTCATCGAGGACCTGGACACCCTCCCCTTCCCAGCCTACCACCTGGTGGAGGACAGCGTCTCCAACTACCACTTCACCATGATGGCGGGGAGGGACACCGTCTACCTGGTCTTCGAGGGGGGCCGGGGATGCGACCACAGGTGCAGCTTCTGCACCCAGTGGAACCACTGGGGGGGATGCTGGAGGACCAAGTCCCCCAAGCGCATCGCCGCCGAGGTGGAGCACCTCCACGACGATGTCGGGGGCCAGTTCCTCTGGCTGACCGACGACAACTTCAACTACGCCCACCGGGCGGAGGGCATCTACGAGGCCCTCCACGGCAGGCCCATCACCCAGGACCTGATGATGTTCTGGCAGGTGCGGACCGACGACGTGGCGGCGAACCCGGACCTGGTCGCCAAGATGAGGGCCGTGGGAAACTACTGGGTCCTGATCGGCGCCGAGAGCGCGGACCCCGAGTCATTGGAGGCCTTCGCCAAGGGGACGCGGGTCTCCGACACCGGCAGGTGCATAGACGTGCTCCGGGAGAGCGACGTGTTCACCCAGGCCATGTGGGTTATAGGCTCCCGCCACGACACCCACGAGTCCATCGAGCGCCTCAGGGATTTCTCCCAGTCCCTGGGACCCAAGTTGAACATCTACACCGCCCTGACGCCCTTCCCCGGCACCCGGTGCTACCAGGAGGCAAAGGCCAAGGGGTGGATCGAGAACGACAACTGGGCCGACTACGACATGGTCCACGCCGTCATGCCAACCGAGACGCTGGCCCGCAACGAGGTCCAGGGCGAGCTCTACCGGTGCTACAAGCGCCAGTACGGCAACTGGGGCCGCAACCTGGTCGGCCTGTTCTCGAGGAACAGGCTGGAGCGGACCATGTACCGGCACATGGCGGGCCAGTCGGTGCTCCGGCGCCTGAGGGAGCTGGTATGAGCGAGCCCCGCAGGGTCTGGACCTTCCTCCTGCTCTCCCTCGCCGCGGGGGTCCTGGTCCTCGCCATCGCCCTGGCGGGCATCGACCCCGAGGGCGAGGTGAAGGAGTCGGACCGTAGGGTCCTGGGCGGCGCCCTCATGCTCGTCTGCGCCCTCGGGATAGTCTCCGCCCTCCGACCCAACTGGCGGGGGAGGATGCTCTCCGACAAGGAGGGTCCTGGCGAACACGGGTCGCCCGATGCCGAGGGGCCGCTCCCGGGACCTCCGAGGCGGGGCCACCACCCCGAGTGCGATAGGTTCGCATCCCACACCCTCAGGCTGGTGGGGAGGGTCAGGTGCGCCGGCTGCACCGGGCTGGCAGCGGGGGCCTTCGCCGTCGCCCTACTGGTGTGGCTCTACGCCGTCGACCCTTCCGCGCTGGACCCGATAGGAGGGCTGGCCATGGTGGTGGCGGGCCTCTCCCTTGTGGCCCTGGTCCTGGGGACGGCGCTGGTGGGAAAGGTGCATCCGTGGGCGAGCCTGCTGCTCAACGCGCTCCTGGTGGTGGGCTTCGCCCTGGTTTCCATCGGCCTGCTGGAGGCGACGGGGGAGCTGGCCTGGGCGCTGGTGGGGGTCGTTCTGTCGGTGCTGTGGATGGACACCCGGATCCAGCTCTCCAGGTGGAACCACGCGGCGGTGTGCGCCCTGTGCCCCGAGGGGTGCGTCGCCTACACCCTCTAGCGCCCGGTCCTGGAGATGAGGCGGAGGCCGAAGGAGATTATCAGGATGCCGATGAGGATCGGTATGATCCACCATATCTGGATGTCGCGGACCCAGTCGGGCGTACCATCAATGTTCTTGATGCCCGCCTCGAAGACGATGAACAGGCCCACGAGGACGACGATGACCCCCCAGATCCAGGAGTTCTCCCGGCTTCCCTCCTGGCATTCCTGCTCGCACTCCTTGTCGAAGTCCCTCCTTGGCGGCCCCTTGTAGCCCCGTCGGTCGTACTCGTAGCCCGGCGGGTACATCGGCGGCTTCTCTTCCGCTACTGGCGCCTCCTTCGCTTCAGTCGTGGCGGGGGGTATGGGGGCCCCGCAGAACTTGCAGAAGGCCGCGTCGTCGTCGTTCTTCTTGCCGCACTTCGTGCAGAAGGCCATCTTCTCCCTCCCGTGACCTGATGGACGGAACGCCCTTATTACGTTGACGCCGCCTTCCGAGTACGGGAACAGGCTAAAAGCCGAGTGGAAGATAGACCTTCACGGAGGGATTTCCGATATGACGGATGACGAGAAGACCGAGATGGACCACAAGCGCATTGCCATTGCCACCTTCAACGCGACCTGGGACCTGATGGACAAGGACCTGAGGACCGCTGACGAGAACGACATGATGGTCCACACCGCCCACGCGTCCCGCTACCACTGGGGGCAGGTGGGAGGCCCCACCGAGTTCGAGAGGGGCGACTGGCAGATATCCCGCGTGTACGCCCTGCTCGGCAGGGGCGAAGACGCGCTCCACTACGCCAAGCACTGCCTGAACACCTGCGAAGAGAACGGCATAGGCGACTTCGACCTGGCCTTCGCCTACGAGGCCATGGCCCGCGCCTACGCCATCAAGGAGAACTGGACCGAGGTGGACAGGTACACCGAGCTGGCGAAGGACGCGGCCGAGAACATCGAGGACCAAGGCAACAGGGACTACTTCCTAGGGGAGCTGGACAACATCCCCAGGATGCCTTGAGCCATCCCAAACCGCCTCGAGACCAGGTCTTCCGCTCAATCTGCGGAGACCAGGTCCTTTGAGTAGATCATGTAGGTCTTTATTGACTCGTAGCCCAGGTCCTCGTAGAGTCGCAGGGCGCCGCTGAGGTTCTCGGTGTCCACGCCCAGGTTGGCATACTCCATCCCCATGTCCCTGAGCATCATCATGCTCCTGGTGATGAGGGCCTTGGCCAGACCCCTGCCCCGGTAAGGGCGCAGCACCGTTATCATCTCGGTGTACCCCCACTTGCGCCCCATGCGCTGGTTCTCCTCCTCGTGGATCCAGTTGAGGACCGTCCCTGCCACTTCGTCGCCGTCGTACGCCACGACCCATAGGGCGGGGTCGATAATCGGGTCGTGGAGCCACTCCTGGAAGTCCTCCTCGGTCCACTCCCGACCGGCCCAGTGGTCCTTGAGCCCCTCGTTCACGGCCTCGAGGACCATCCTCCTCTCCCCGTCGGGGACCGGCCTCACCTCGAGGCCCTCGGGTAGCGGTCTGTCCCCTATCGGATTCCCCAGATCCCTCACCATCTCGAAGAAGTACCTGGCGGGTCCGTGGCCCTCGGTCCTCAGCCGCTCCCTCCACTGCGTCTCGTCCTCGCACAGCCACGTTCGCATCTGCATCGGCTTGTCATTGTCCATACCCTGTGCCACCAGCCGGGCCCTGGCCTCGGCCCGTCGAAGCATCGCCTCACGGATGCCCTTGCCCCTCCACTCGGGGTGAAGGTACTCCTGGTGGCGGAAGGAAACGGCCTCCAGCTCCTCCACCCAGTTCTGCTGGATCCAGCCTACGACCCGACCGTCCACCTCGACGACCACGATGNNGGTCGAAGCTGTTCTCCATCTCCTCCAGTGACCATATCCAGGAGAAACCGTCCACCTCGCGGCACGCGTCGTAGACGTCCACGAGGACGGGGAGCTCATCCTTACCCCGGAACCTCCGGAAGGCCAGGCCTGGGATGGACGGTGCGTCGGGCACCTCGATGTCGGAGCGTCGTGACTCGTTGGTCATGATGGCATTTCCCACCGTACCACAAACCCCATGGCGAACCGGTATATCTACCTTGTGATGACCTCGCCTTCGAGGGGGCCGCCCTGGACCCAGGCCCGCTCACTTGTGCCCCGTCTTCCTCATGAGCATCCTGATGCCTGCGGCGATGATGGCGATGCCCACCATGATCCAGATGGCGGTGCAGAAGATGTCGTCGCTCATCCAGTCGGGGGCGTCGACCACGTCCTTCAGTGCGAACTCCCAGATGAACCAGGCGCCGATGATGATGACGATGATGCCCCACCATATGGCGTTGGACCGGTTACTGCCGTGGCAGTCGCGCTCGCAGTCATCCTCCTCCTTGCTCTTGCCGTGGGCGTGGGGCGGCGGTCCCGCCGGGACGGGGCCCGAGCTGGCGCCGTGTAGGTTGTTCCCGCACTTCTTGCAGAAGGCCGCGTCCTCCTCGTTCTTCGTCCCGCACCTGGTGCAGTACACGGTTGCTCCCTCCCGGACCAGGATTAGGAGGGGGGATATTTGTAGGTTGCCGTCCTCACTCCTTCTCGAAGATGCTGGGGTACACCCGGGTCGACATCCATCCCAGGCCCACCAGCATCAGTATGGGCATCACCAGCACCACCGGGTTCACGTCGGTGGTGGCGCCCAGGGAGGCCCGCAGCAGCTCGCCTCCCAGATGGTACGGGGAGATGGCGATGAGGGGGGCGAAGGTGTCCACCAGGTAGTCGGCGTCTATGCTGGTGAACAGGGACAGGAAGGTCCCGATGAGACCCATCATCCTGGTGGTGAACACGTAAGCGAGCATCACGGCGCCGAAGGCCACAGTGTGGGGCCTGAACCACATCCGCTTGGTGACCCTGGTTGCGGCCAGGGCCGCCAGGGCCCCGATGGTCATGGTGACGATGGTCAGCAGGAACGTGACCACGAAGATGACCAGGTAGTCACCCCCGTCCTTCTCTAGCCCCTGGATGGGGACGATGAAGGCGATGAACACGAAGGGCAGGCAGAAGATGAAGGTGAACAGGAGCTTGGAGACGGTGATGTCCAGCGGTCCCACGGGGTAACAGACCAATGTCCTCACCGTGCCCCTGACCAGCTCCTGGCGGTACGCGGCGGTGAAGGCCACCGGCACCATGATGACGCAAACCAGCACGCAGAAGCCGTAGGCGAAGTCCAGGAGGGTGAAGCCGAGGCTCCCCTCCTCGTCCCCCCGGACCTCGATGTTCTGCTCCATCTCGGGGGTCATGTTGCCCGTGCGGTCGGTGACCACCACGGTCACCCGGAACTCCCCTCCATCCTCGGCCTCGAACGTGTGGGTGGGGGCGCGCTGGTCGGAGGTGGTACCGTCGCCGAAGGACCACTGGTAGGTGTACGGGGGCAGGCCCCCGTAGGTGTGGACCTCGAAGGCCACGTCCAGGGGCGGCTCCCCCTCGGTCTCGTTGGCCAGCACGATGGCCTGCATGTTGGGGTCCATGGGGTCCACGACGTTGAACCAGATCCGCTCCGGGTCCACCTCTCCCCGGTCGTCCGAGACCACCAGGAGGATGGAGTGCATGTTCATGTCGTTGAAGGTATGGGAGAAGGTCCCCGACGCCTTGGACACGGGCGGGCCACCCTCGTCCTGCACGTCCACGTACCACTTGTACGTGACATCGCCCTCGGCGTGCTCCACCGTGGGCGTCACGTTCACCGTGAGGGGGGCAGGCCCTATGTACACGTCCGCCTCCAGCTCGACGGTGAGGGCCTCCACCCCGCCGGGGCCGTCCCCCTCCAGGATGTCGCCGGTCCAAGAGGGCACTCCCACCTGCACGAAGATGTCCGAGGCGAACCCGATGACGATGCTGAAGATGATCAGGAAGAGGACCATGAACACGATGAGCCGGACCATCCCGTGGAGTCCCTTGAAGTCCTTGCCCATCAGGACGAGGACCAGCTTCATCTTCTCGAAGAGGAGCCGTCCGCCGCCCGCGTCGGGGTCCGCCTGGCTCATAGCAACCCCTCCTTGCGGCGCCGGAAGCTGAGGAACACCTCCTCCATGGTCCCCAGCTGCTTCATCTCGGTCATGGTGATGCCAGCTCCTCCCAGGACGGCGGTGACCTTGGGCACGTCCTCCCGGTTCACCAGGGTGACCACCACCTCCTCGCCCTTGATGTGGCACTCGCTCACGTCCAGGCTCTGGGAGATGACCTGCTGGGCCTTCACCGGGTCCGAGACGCGCAGCGAGTACATGGGCAGCAGCCACTTGTCACGCAGCTCCCTGGCGGTGCCCACCATGATGACCTGGCCCCTGTCGATGAAGGCGAAGCGGTCCACGATGTGCTCCGCCTCGATGAGATTGTGGGAGGTGAAGAACACGGTGCCCCCCGCCTCCACGAACCTGCGAAGGTAGGCCCTCATCGTCTTCCGATGGATGATGTCGATGCCCTGGAATGGCTCGTCCATGAACATGATGGGCACGTCGGAGAGGAGGGCCCGGGCGATGGTCACCTTCTGACGCTGTCCGTGGGACAGGTTCTTCAGCCTCTTTCCCAGGAGCTCCTCGATCTCCGCGTTCTCCACAGCCGTGTGGAAGCGTTCCTTGGGCCGCCCGGTGGAGGCCGCCGCCAGCTTGACGAAGAACTTCAGGTACGCCCGCACCGTCATCTTCTCGTAGAACTCCTCCTCCTCCTGGATGATGGACAGGGACCTCCTGACCCTGGTGGGCGACGAGCGCACGTCGTTACCCGCCACCAACGCGTCGCCGGAGGAGGGCTCCAGGAGGCCACAGAGCATGCGCATCGTCGTCGTCTTCCCGGCACCGTTGGGTCCGAAGAATCCGAACACCTCGCCCTCGTAGACCTTGAAGGACACCGACCGCACTGCCCGCACGTCCCCGAAGGTCTTGGAGAGGTTCCGCACCTCCACCACTGGTTGCCTCGGGGGGGCCTTCATCTCCTGGTGCGGTGGCGACTGGGTCATCAGCTCGTCCGCCGCGGTCGCCGTCAGGGGCTGGACCATCGGCTCACCGTCCCATCCCAGGCGCTCTGCCCGACAACATCTCGCTCCCATCCCGTGGACGCCCCGCGAGGGGCGATCCTCGCGGTGATATGAGGCCTCCTTTCTAAAAACCTTATCTGGCTGGATTTCTCATATGGTAGCTGACCGCTATGGAGATCGTGGACCTCTCCCCCGAGCACGAGGACGTCTTCCTATGCTGCCTCAAGCCCGAGGACCGGTTGTTCGCCGAGGGGGTGCCCCTCAAGCGAAGTTGGCTGGGCAGGCACCGGGAGGAGGGCCTGGGGGTGAAGCTGGCCATCGATGACGACGGGGCTGTGGCGGGCATGATAGAGTTCTCCCGGCGCCAGCTGGCCCCCTTCGTGGTCGCGGACAGGGGGACGTGGGTCATCCACTGCATCTGGGTCCACATCTACGAGGGCGGCATCGGGAACAGGGGCGGCAGGGGGATGGGCCCCGCCCTGCTGCGGGCGGCCGAGGCGGACATGCGGTCCCGGGGCGCCCGGGGCATCGCAGCCTGGGGCATCATGGCCCCGGAGTGGATGAACGCCCCCTGGTTCCAGCGGCAGGGTTACCACCTGGTCGACCGCCAGGGCTTCCTGGGCCTCACCTTCAAGGCCTTCGACCCCGACGTGGACGAGCCCCGGTTCCAGAAGGAGGTGAAGCGGCCCGGGCCCATCCCGGGTAAGGCGCGCGTCAGCAGCTTCTTGATAGGCTGGTGCACCTCGGGGAACCTGAACCACGAGTGGGCGAGGAGGGCCTCGGAGGAGCTGGGGGACGACGTGGTATTCGAGCACTACGACACCAGCGACCCGGCGGTGGTCGACGAGTGGGGGATAACGACGGGCATCTACGTCAACGGCGAAGAGTACCCCGTGGACGGGAACGAGACCTACGAGAAGGTCCGGGAGTTCATCCGCCAGCGCCTGCCATGATGGAAACGAGGATATATACGGAGTACCGATGGTGGGTCTGAGGCACCATCATGTTGATCACCACCACCGACTCCGTACCCGGGAAGGAGGTCCACGAGGTCCTGGGGATCGTCGAGGGGAACGCGGTCAAGACCCGGGGCCTAGGCAAGGACTTCCGTGCCGTGGGCCGCTCGATGGCCGGGGGCGATATGCCCTACTACGCCGAGCTGATGGAGCAGTCCAGGCAGGCTGCCATCGCCGAGATGATCAAGCACGCCCAGGAGCTGAAGGCCGACGCCGTCGTCTGCGTGCGCTTCCAGTCCGCCGCGGTCATGGGCGGCGCCGCCGAGGTGCTCGCGTACGGCACCGCCGTACGTCTGCGCTGACAACGTTCTCCGATTCCGTGAAAAAGGCCCGTACATCCGGGTCCGTTGGTACACTGGCTCGTTACCATATCTGGTTTGCAGGGATTAGAATCGGCCGGATAGCCTTTTATAATGTCAACGGTAAGTCGAACTGACCTTCCAACTATGTTGGAAGTGATGGGATGCCAAGTCGTGTCCCGACCTACCCCGAGCCGATATCGATATCGAAGTTCCCAAGAGGCGAACGACATGGAAGCCGATATTCTACCCAAGGGGCTGCCCCGCCCCGACATGCGAAAGTTCCTCATCTGGACCGTGCTGGTCCTGATGCTCGTGAGCAGCCTGGCCACCATCCCCCAGGAGGCGGAGGCCCAGGCACCAGGTAACAAGGACATCACCTTCTACCTGCACAACGTGACCGCTGGCGCCCAGGTGGGCTCGATCACCACCATGAGGATCATGAACACCACCCAGGGCGACACCCTGAACGTGTCCACCAGGTCCGCGAAGTCGATCCAGTACGACTTCTACCTGTACCCGGTGCTGGCGGACAACACCAGCGTTCAGAACAACGTTACGGCGCACATATGGGCGAGAAGGATAGCCACCTCCGGTGACAACCGTGGAGCCTCCTTCATCATGCGTCTTTACGACGTGGACGCCACAGGCTCCGACGTGGCCGTCATCGCCAGCCGCACCATCAACTACGACATGCTCACCGCCTGGCGCGAGTACAGCATCTCTGCCACCAACGTGGCCAACTACACGGTGGCGGTGGGACATTCGCTCCGCCTCTACCTCGAGATAGACGGCAGTTCGTCCAACGACTACCAGATGGCGTGGGGCGACACCACCCGCAAGTCCCGGGTGGACATCGAGATGACCGACTACGTCCGGGTAAACGACGTGGACACCCTGGACTACCAGAGGACCCCCAAGGTCGTGTTCTCCCAGATCCCCGCCAACAAGACGATGTACTTCGCCGCCAACATCACCGACCCCTACGGCGGGTACGACATCAGGTGGGTCAACGCCACCGTGGTGGCCCCCAACGGCACCACCGTCCTGGACGAGGCCAAGATGGGCAAGACCGCAGGCTTCTTCAACTCCTACTACAGCGAGTACGAGTACACCTGGAACTACTCGGGCTACCCCACGGGCCAGTACAACCTGACGGTGGACGTGGTGGACAACACCGGCTACTACTACCGGTTCCCCAGCAACCCCGGTGACGCCACGTACGGCGGTCACCTGGAGTCCATGACGGTCAGCTTCTGGATCGGGGGCATGCCCCACAACGTGACCATAAACGTCACCGACGACGCGGGCGCCGTGCTTCCCGGCGCCAAGGTCATCATGGGGCACGCCAGCGGCACCACCGACGCCGGTGGCCAGGTGATGCTCCGACTGGCCAACGGCACCTACGACCTGGAGGTGCTCTGGCAGAACGTCCGAGTGTACTTCAACGCGCACCTAGTCGCCAACGACACCTGGATCGACGTGACCGCCGCGGTTTTCTCCCCCGACATCGTCATCCTGGACGACGTGGGCGACCCGGTCTTCGACGCCGTCGTCTTCACCCTACACCCCAACGGGACCCTACTGGACCAGTCCTGGAGGACCGACGCGACCGGCGGCTTTTCGTGGGACACCATGGCCGGCGGCGACTACCGCATGTCGGTGCTGTGGATGGGTGTGGAGGTGTACAACGCCACCATGACCCTGGACAGCCAGGGCCCCTACACCCTCACCGTGATGGTCTACCAGCTGGACATCCAGGTGGTCGACACCGCGGGCCAGGGGCTGGAGCTGGCCCAGGTGGTCATCACCAACACCACCAACGGCCTGGTGGCCGACTCGAAGCTGACCAACTTCACCGGTCACACCATCTCGAAGGTGCCCATCGGCAACTTCGACTTCGTCGTGTACTGGCGCAACATGGTCGTCTTCGACTCCCTCGTCGACCACAAGGTTGACGCCTCCGGTACCCTCGTCCTGAGCGCGCGCATATACGCCGTCAACGTGACGGTGGTGGACGCCAGCGACCTGCCCCTGGCCAACGCCAGGGTCGTGGTGGGCTTCGCGTACTCCGGTCAGGTCCAGGACTTCGGTACCACCGATGACCAGGGCATCTTGGGCACCAGGCTGCCCGTGGGCTCCTACGACTTCTGGGTATACTGGAAGGACGNNAGACCACCAACTACGCCTTCGACGGCACCGCTGATATCGTCCTGTACGCATCCGTATACTGGGTGGATGTGCACGTCCAGGACACCGAGAACGTCTCCGTCGTGTCGGCCCTGGTCAGCCTGCGACACGCCGACGGCCTGGACTTCGGGACCGTCTCCACCGACGACGACGGGAATTCCACCTACCGCCTGCCCATCGGCGACTACACCATCATCGTCGCATGGAAGGAGACGGTGGTGTACAACGCGGTGCACCTCATCGACTCCCAAGACCCCATCACCCTTACGGTGGCCATCTACTACCTGCGCCTGCATGTGGTGGACTCCCGGGACGCCCCCGTCGACAACGCCCTGGTGGCGACCCACAACGACACCTCGGGCGCCATCGTGGGCAGCTCCGTCACCGACGAGGACGGGAACATAACCCACCGTGTCCCCATGGGCCTCTACCGTGTCCAGATCGTATGGCAGGAAGCGGTCGTCCACGAGGCCGACCGCGTGGTGGACCACAACGACTGGATCACCGTGGTGGTGAACGTCTTCTACGTGGACATCCACGTGGAGGACACCCTGGGCGAGCCCCTCGAGGGCGCGATGATATCCTTCATCAACGACACCACCGGCAGGTCACTGGGAGTGCAGGGCACCGACGAAGACGGTAACGTCTCCTACAGGGCGCCCATCGGCGTCTACCAGCTGATGGTCGTCTGGCAGGAGGCCATGGTCCACGAGAGCCTTGAGCAGGTCACCAGGGACCACCCGCTGACCATAGTGGCCTCGGTCTACTACGCCTTCGTAGAGGTGGTGGACACCACCGACGAGCCCCTGACCGGGGCCTCGGTCACCGTGACCAACCCCGTCACCGGCAGGATCATGGGCAGCACCACCACCGACTCGGAGGGCAAGGTGACGTACCGCCTGCCCATGGACAACTACACCTTCCAGGTGGTCTGGCAGGAGACGGTGGTATACCTTGCCGCCCACGTGGTGGACAACAACGAACCCATGGTCCTCGTGGCCCAGGTCTACTTCGCAGAGCTCCACGTGGTGGACTCCACCGGCGTGGCCCTCGAGAGCGCCCTGGTGACCTTCACCAACGCCACCTCGGGCCGCCTGATGGACGAGCACACCACCACCTCCGACGGCATCGTCACCTTCCGGCTCCCTACGGGAGAGTACGAGGTGAAGGTCGTCTGGCAGGAGTCGGTGGTCTACTTCGCCTTGCACCCCCTGGCCGACAACGACCCGTGGACCGTGGTCTGCCACGTCTACTACGCCGAACTCCACGTGATGGACTCCACCGACGTGGCCCTCGAGAGCGCCCTGGTGACCTTCATCAACTCCTCGACGGGCCGCCTGATGGGCGAGCGCACCACCCCCGTGGACGGTGTGGTCACCTTCCGCCTGCCCATGGGCGAGTACGAGGTCACCGTCATCTGGCAGGAGGCCATCGTCTGGCATGCCTTCAGGTTCCTGGACGATAACGACCCCTGGACCGTCCGGTGCAACGTGTTCTACGGGGAGTTGCAGATCGTCGACTCCCGCGACCTGCCTGTGGAGAGCGCCCTGGTGAGCCTCACCAACGCCACCTCCGGCAGGGCCATGGGGGACAGGACCACAAGCGACGACGGCACCGTCGTCTACAGGCTCCCCATGGGAGTGTACCGCATCCAGATCCTTTGGAAGGACACCCTGGTCTTCGACGACTTCGTCACCGTGGACAACAACGACCCCCATGAGCTCATCGTGGACATCTACTACCCCACCTTCGTGGTCATAGACTCCCGCGAGGTACCCCTGGTGGGAGCCCTGGTGACCATGGCCAAGTGGTCCAACGGGCGCATCATGGGCAGCCAGCTTACCGACGACACGGGCACCACCGAGTTCCGGATGCCCGCCGACACCTACACCGTCTCGATCGTCTGGCTGGACACCATGGTGCACCAGGACGAGTACGGCGTGACCTCCAACGAGATCTACACCGTCGACGCCCGCGTGTACTACGTGCAGTTCACCGCCGTCGACTCCCGGGACATCGGCCTGGAGTGGGCACAGATAGGCGTGACCAACAGCACCAGCGGCCGCACCATGGGCAGCCTGACCGCCGACCCCGATGGCTGGGCGGAGTTCCGGCTCCCCATTGGCGTTTATGACGTCGAGGTGCTATGGCAGCACGCCATGGTCCACACCGGCACCTGGACCGTGCTGGACGACGCCGACTGGACCATCGACGCGTGGGTATACTACGTGAACTTCCACATCACCGACGGAGGTGACATGGAGGGCGTCAAGGTCGACCTGGCCGGCGCCGCCGTGGCGGTGGCCAACGAGACCGCCAGCACCTCCCTGGGCCCCATAACCACCGACGCCTACGGCAACGCCGAGTTCCGGCTGCCCCTGGGTGACGTGTCCTTGGAGGTTGTATGGAAGTCCACCGTGGTCTACACCCAGGAGGTCCTGCCCGTCGTGGCCGACTCCACCGAGGAGGTCACCGCGTGGGTGTACTACATCAACGTGAAGATCAAGGACTCCACCGGCGCCCGGCTGAAGGGCGCAAACGTCCACATCGCCCAGAACGGCGTGGCGGCCGAGTCCCAGTCCACCCCCAAGAACGGCATAGTCATCTTCCGACTGCCCTACGGCACCTACTGGGTCAACATGTCCTACACGACCACGTACTACCTGACGCCCATAGACGTGTCCAAGTCCGAGTACGTGGACCTGATGAACAGCTCCCTGGAGGTCAAGTTCGACCTGTCCAAGGACGACTACCCCATACCCTTCTACAAGACCAACCTGTTCTGGATCATCCTGGTCATCGTGCTGCTCATCCTGGGCATCGTGTTCCTCATCTACAGGATGCGGAAGGCGGACCAGGAGCCGACGGATGCACCCCCCGAGGAGGGGGAGGAAGGCCTCGAGGACCTCCTGGATGACCTGGAGAACGGTGGCAGTGGTGGTTCCATCGCCGCCGGAGCCGCCGGCGGCGCCGCCGTGGCCGAGTACTCCGACGACGACCTGGAGGAGGTCTCCATCGACGAGGACGACGACGAGCCCGAGGAGTACTCCGACGAGGACCTGGAGGAGGCCGCCGAGGAGAAGCCTGAGGAGGAGCCCGAGGAGGCCGCCGAGGACGAAGAGGGGTCCGAGGAGGAGCCCGAGGAGGAGTCCGAGGAGGGGTCCGAGGACGACGAGGAGGGGTCCGAGGACGACGAGGAGGGCTCGGAGGAGGAGGATAGGACCGGGTACTGAGGACCCGGCCCTTCCTTGACCTCAAACTACCTGGATCCGCCTGGAGGCGCCCTGCGTCTGGCCATCTGCCTTTGGACCAGCGCGAGCCATAGGATGACAGCGACCAGCGGCAACGCCCTCACCAAGGGGCCGAGCCATTCCGGGGGCCCCTCCGAGGCGGTGCCCACGGTCACGTCCCGGTGGACCCAGACGGCATCGTCGCCCGACGACACCACCAGGGTGACCCTTGCCTCTCCCTTATGGCTGTCCACTGTCCAGGTGAAGATGGGTCCGCTCGCCGAGTGCACGCCGTCCACGTACCAGTCGAAGCTGTCGCCCCATTCGACGCCATCCTCGTTGAGGGCCTCCGCCTCCAGCTGGTGGGTCGTCCCCACTCTCACCAGCTGGTCCGGGAGGAGCCCGACGATCCTGACCTCCACCGGAGGCGGCACGTAGCCCGCGGGAGGTTCGCACGGGGGTGGTCCCTCCGCTGCCCCCAGGGGGGCGACGATCAGGAGGGCGAGGCACACAAGGGCCATCGACTCACATAAGGGCCTTCTGCACGCGGCGGTCATACCCAAACCCATGACACAATGTGTCATGGTACTATTTACAGAGTCTGGCACAGTTTTTGAACGGTGACCCATACTTCTACAATTCTTTAGAATTGAAACTCAGTGGATATAAAGGGCGGGAACGTAGGAAAGTGGGACAATGCGCAAGCTGGTCCCTCCCCTGGCAATATCAATTCTTCTCGTGCTCTCCTCCGGGTGCATCCAGTTCGGAGAAGAGGACATGACCCGGGAGGACGAGATGCGCGACCTGGTCCTCAAGGTCACCTCCTACGCCAGGGACCGGGACCCCGACTTCGTCGTCATCGTGGCCAACGGCGAGGACCTGGCCACCGACGACGGCCGGACCGCCAAGGGTTACCTGAACACCATCGACGGCGTGGCCCGAGAGGACCTCTACTTCGGGGCGTCAGGGATGGACTCTCCCAACCCCTGGCCCCTGGTCGAGTCCATGGCGGCCAAGCTCAACAGGTCGGTGAGGGCAGGGAACATGGTGATGGTGGTGGACCACTGCTCCAAGACGGGGTTCGTATGGGACTCCATGGAGTGGGCCCAGGAGATGGGCTTCCTCTACTTCGCCTCCGACAGTCCCGGCACGGGCACCATCCCGCCCTATCCCGCCGACCCGCCCGACGCCCACAGGGAGGACGTGACCGACCTCTCCGACGCCCGCAACCACGGGGTGGTGTTCTCCGCAGAGGAGTGGAGGACGAAGGAGTCGTACCTGGCCGCCCTCAGGAAGACCAACTACGACGTGCTGGTGATCGACGCCTTCTTCAACGACACCCCCCTCACGTCCCAGGAGGTGGACAGCCTGCGCACGAAGAAGGACGGCGGTACCAGGCTGGTCATCGCGGTGTTGGGCCTTGGGGAGCTGGACACGCGCCAGTACCTGTGGAAGGATGTGTACGAGACGATGCCGCCGGGATGGCTGGGCAATAGGGTCCAGGGTAAGGACGGACGGTACCGCGTGCACTACTGGGAGAAGAGCTGGCGAATGATGGTCTACAAGTCCGACGACTCCTGGCTGGACAAGATCCTCGCCGCCGGCTTCGACGGTATGTACCTGGCGGGCGGGGACGCCCACCTGTATTCCTGATCCTCAGAACTCGGACCAATCGTCGTCCGATGGGGGTCGAAGCTCCTCCGGCAGGTCCACCGACTCCAGCTCAGTGCCCTCCAGGTCCTCGGGCTCGGGTGCCGGGGCGCTCTTCGCCTCCTCCCTGGCCTGGTAGACAGGGTCGTCGGTGGAGACGGGGAGCTCGCAGGGCCGCTTCTCCTCGGTGCATTCCTCCAGCTCCGGATGGTCCCACTCGTCCTCCCATCCGTCGCCGTCGTGGATGGTCGTCGATCGCAGCCCGGGCATGAACCTCCTGTTGTAGAAGTAGCCCACGACGATGGCGGCGCCGACGATGGCCAGGAGGACCACTATTATGAGGCCGGCACCACCCCCCGTGGACTTGGAGTCGGCGTCCACCAGGGTGAACACGCTGGTGGTGATGGCCACGTTGCCCGCCTCGTCCTCAGCCACCACCTGGATGGTGTGCTCGCCCCATTCGGAGAGGGTCACGTTCTGGGTCCGGTAGCGGGAGGTGATGGGTAGGGGGGTCCCGTCGTCCACGGAGTAGACCAGCCGGGTCACCTTGGAGCTGTCGGCCACATCCACCTCCAGGACCACCTCCTGCCGCTTCTTGGTCAGCTTGGACCCGTCCTCCGGCGAGAGGATGAGCAGCATGGGCGCCTGGTTGTCCAACGTCACGTCGATGGCCACCGCCTCCTCGGTGGTCAGCCCCGCCGCGTTCCTGGCGCGGACCCAGATGGTGTGGACCCCGTCCATGGAGCCTTCGGGCACGTCGACGTAGACCAGGCCGCTCAGGGGCACCCAGGGGGCGTCCTCGGAGGGGTCCTCGTCGAAGGCGACCTGAACGTGGATGCCGCCGTACGGGTCCACCGGGGTGACCTCGACGGGGATGCTTGGCACCGTCTGGACGACGTCACCGCCGGGGAGGACGAGGGATATGTGGGGCCGTATGGTGGCGTAGTGGACCATGTCGCTGGCCTCGCCGATGTTGCCCGCCGCGTCCTCCACCCTCACGAATATGGTGTGGTCCGACTCCCTGGCCGGGATGACGTAATCGAAGGTCTCGGACCAGTCCACGGGCTTGACCATGTTGAACGACTCGTCCATGGAGATCCACATCCGCACTGGACCGCTGGGGTCGTCGTACACGATCCTCCCGTCCACGCGGGTATGGGTGGTGTAAAGCCTTCCGTCGTTCAGGGTCACGTTCACCTCAGGAGGCGTCTGGTCCAGCACGATGGTGTCGGTGACGGGGATGGACGCTATCTTGCGGAAGTCCCGGAAGCGCACGTACACCGTCTTCTCGCCGTCCCCCTCGGTTAGGATCCAGAGGACGTCGCTCTCCAGGACCGTCCATTCCTCGCCCTCGAAGGTGGGCTCGTTGGCGATCTGCATGAGCAGGATGCCCGCGGTGTATGGGACCTCGATGGTCAGCCGCACGACGGTCTGGCCCGTCAGCTCCGCCCCATCGTCTATCGACACGTTGCCCACGGACTTGGGGTAGTAGAGCTCGATCTCGTCGAAGCCGGTCACCACGTTGCCCGCCACGTCGGTGACGCGGATGTGGACCTCCCGGGGCCCGTCCTCGCCCTCGACCAGGTACCAGTCCTCGATGGTGGTGACGCCCTCGGGCACCAGGTAGGCGTCGGTGAAGTTGGCGTCGTTGGAAAGCTCCACCCGCTCCACCTCGACGTTGTCCGAGTAGGTGAGGGAGAGCTTGACCACGTCGCTGCCGATGTACTCGGCGTTGCCCTCGATCACCACCTTTCCGTGGGGCGGGAAGGAGTCGTAGTTGATCGAGTCGGTGAGCATCTCGGAGAACAGCCCGTGGGAGTCCACGAACCTCACGAAGACGGATGTCTCGCCCTCCACCTCGGACATCCTCCAGTCAACCCTTGTAGAGTAGGGGTACCTGACCTTCCTGCTGAAGTCGGGGAAGTGGGACACATCCACCCATTCGACCCCGTACTTGTCGGTGGCGTTCAGGACCAGGGAGACGTTCAGGTTGTTGGTGTATTCCCTGTCCCCCGCGATCCTCATGGTCCCCACGGGGGGCGTGGTGTCGACTATCAACGATATCGAGGAGACGTTCACGTTGCCGGCGGTGTCGGTGACCCTCACCTCCACTATGTTCTCGTCCTCCTCCAGCATCAGCTGGGCCTGCCACTCGTGGAGGCCCTCCGCGAATATCCAGTCGATGGCCTGGCTCCTGACCTCCACGGTCACCAGGGGGTTCCGGTAACGCAGGTCTATGGCCGAGACGGTGATGTGGGCCGATTCCTTGAGCACGCCTGGGAGGGCCATGCGCATCCGGAGCTGGATGTAGGTCCCGTTCAGTGGCTCCGCCAGGTCCCCGTGGTCGTCGAAGGCCACCCACTCGGTCCAGTTCTCCTTGTCCGCGGAGGCACGTACATCCGTCAGGATGTCCGCCTCGGTCCTGTGGTTGGACGTCCAGGTCAGGTCGATACCGTTCAGCGACACGTGGTTGCCCATGTCGACGGGGTCGGACAGCCACTCTCCCGAGGTTGCCCAGAGATCGACGAAGTCCACCTCGATCACAGGCCTGGCGTCGTACGTGCCCGTGTCCTCGGTGTGGCCGAACCAGAAGATGCTGGGCATGGTGTCCATCGTGTAACCGCCCAGGGCCTCGGTGTCCCGGTAGCAGGTGTACCTGTCGGAGCGGGAGTCGTAGACGGTGGAGTAGTCGTGGTATTCCACGTCCCAGCCGGTTGAGTTGTAGAACACCTGGCCGTCCGCCACCACCTTGAGGAAGGTCGGGGGCATCCCGCCGGACCAGTATGCCAGGGTGGCCAGGTGGCTCTGCCAGGCGGACGTGGCGCCGTCGGAGATGCCGCCACCGGCGCCGGAGTAGGCGTAGGTGCTGGACTTCATCCTGTATGTGGCCTGGAAGTCCACGCCGTCGGGAACCTGGAACTCCGTGCTCTTCACCATGGTCCCGTTGGATTCGGGCGCCGGCCACGACCACACGAAGTCCAATTTGAGTGCGCCGCCCTCGGTGGACACGTTCTCATGGTCCCTGACGATGATCCACTTGTCGGGGTCGAGGGGACCGATGAACTGGTCAACGAAGATCATGTCCGGGCGGAAGGTCAGGTTGTCGTTGACCCACTTGACGTTGGCCATCTCGGCGTGGACCAGGTCCTCGCCCGAGAGGGTCATGACGTTGGTGGGCTCGCTGGCGGTCCCGGACACGGTCACCTGCTTCGACGTCATGGCCTCCCCGTCGGAGGGGGACTGGATGTCTATCAAGGGTCCAGAGCCCGCCGCCGCGGGCGCCACGAACAGGCACAGCACCGCCGCCATGGCCATCATGGCCGTCTTCGTTCTGCGTCTCCCATGGGAGCTTGCGGTCCTCAACACGCTATCACCTCTTCCATGTATCCCCGTGCGACCGGGACCGGAAAAAGGCCGGGCCTCGAGGGACGTGTGCGAGGCAGGCCTTCCCGCGCGCGTGTGCGACGGGGTCCCGTGGGAACATTCATGACAAAGCCCTCTCCCAGGCCGCGACAATCCATCGGTCCCAGCATATATACCGAGATTGGTGCGGTTTGTCGTGTCAAGCAGGGTCACGGACCAGGGGGTCGGTCCATCCACCCGCCGTATCCAGGTTGGACCGGTGACACTTTATAGCTTCCGGTAATGTTCACGACGGGGTCTGTTCTAAGATCGAGGCTGGCCGATGCCCTAGGGACTCTCTCCAAGGGTCGGTGGACCATACGTCGAGGAAACATTGATATCCCGCCCCCTACAATGGTGATACGGGGTTTGAGATGGGGGTCCCCATCGAGCACCAGGACGATGACGCGGAGGACGCGCACAACCTCTTCCAGAGGGCCATGCTGGTAGGCAAGCGGCTGATGGACCGGCCGATGACGATCGTGGTCATCATGGTGGCGATAACCCTCGTCCTGGCCGTGGTCCTGTGGGCCCTTATGCTGGGCCTGTTCAAGGAGTCGGACCAGGGAGGCGACCCCGGGGAGGTGCTGGACATAAGGGATATGGAGGAGTTCGAGCACAACCTCGACAGCACCATGTACCTGCAGGAGGGTGAACCGGTGCTCTTCCCCTACGACTTCTATCACACACTCGAGCTCCCCGGCGAGTTCGGGGAGATCGTGGTCTGCTTCATAGACCACGTCTCGGTCACCATCCGATGGTACGACGAGCCGGGCGAGCAGAGGGGTCCGGTGAGCTGGGAGAACCAGCCGGACACCGTGCGGGCGGCCGTCTACGACACGGACCACGGCATCCTGGAGGTGTTCGACGAGGTAACCAACCCCCAGGGCGGGGAGGGCTCCCTCGCCCTCGACTGGCGGGGGGAGGGCGAGTACCTGGAGCAGTCCTGGAGGAGGGTGGACGAGCACACCTGGGAGGGAGTGGATGGTGACGTGTACATCGACGTCACCGGGGGGGAGGTCCACTGGGAGCGTTACCTGGACGGTGACCTGCTCCTGGTGGAGGCGGGCGACCACACCCACCCCATGCTACCGGTGGGGTACACCGACACCGGCAACGAGGTCATGGTGAGCGTCACCCTGGGAGGCAGGTGCGTCTCCCTTCCCCCGGGCTCGTACGAGGAACCAGAGGAGTGACAGGACCGTCCCGACGGGACCCTCACACGCTGCGCCCGCAGGGCTGGGTGAACTCCAGGACCATGAACTCCTCGGGGCGGACGGGGGCGAAGCCCACGTGGAAGCGGACCATGTTCAGGGCTATCATGTTCCTCGACGTGGTGCTCTCGTCGCAGCGCACGAAGTACGCCTCGGACTTCTCCTTCCCCTCCAGGGCGCCCACCTTCCAAAGCTTCTTCATGAACTCGTCCAGGTTCGACTGCAGGGCGGCCCACAGCAGCGGGTCGTTGGGCTCGTGCTCCACCCAGTTGGTGCCCATCCTGATGGATCGCTCCACCCAGATGGCCAACCTGCGAACCGGGATGAACTTCCACCAGCTACTGGTGTGACCCGCCATGGTGCGGGCTCCCCATGAGACTATCGCCTCGGGCAGCGTCCGCAGCACGCACACGCCCTCCTTTGCGAACTTTGTGGCGTCCTCCTCGGTGGTCTCGTGCTCCAGCCTCGAGATGCCCAGGATGGTGGCCTCCCTCCCCGCCGGCGGCGTCCACATGCCCTTCTTCCTGTCGAACCTGGCTATCAGGCCCGCCACCGCGCCCGAGGCCCCCACCGGGACCTCCTGGCCCTCCTCCTCGACCAGGACCCGGGGGTAGAACATCGCGCACGACTCCAGGGCCATGCCCGCCCGCTGCCTGGACACCCCCAGGTCCGACCAGGTGTCCTGAACGTCCACCAGCCCTGCCCACTCGGGCGGGGCGTCCACCAGGAGGAAGGCCCTCCTTTCCCGGCAGAACTTGCTGGCCATCCTGTGGATCTCCCGACGGGTGGCGTTGGCCACCCCCGGGTCATGGGGTATCGCCATCAGGTTGAACTCGGGCAGCTCGATGGCCAGGGAGTCCAGGGCGTCCCGGTAGTCCACGGGCGCGGGCGCCGCATCTTCGTCCTCCCGGCTCGCCACCCGGACAACGTAGCACTTGCGGCCCCCGTTGGTGAAGAAGAGGTTGACCGCCCTGGCCAGGTCGAAGTAGGGCCCCACCTGGCAGAAGTGGTCTGCGAAGGCCTCCGGGCTCAGGCACTGGACGGGCGTGTTCAGCGGGCCCTTCTCGGCCCGGCCGATGAACACCGTCGAGGCGGTCTCCAGGCCCCTGATGGGAGGCGGGGCCCCGGACCTCCTCTCCTCGGTCCCCTCGTCCGGCATGCGAGCTACCTCGATGGACCCCATTGGGGCTCCGGGGATTTTCTCCCTTGCGGTCCCACTATCAATATTGGTTCTCAGCTCCCCCCCTCGGGAAACCTTTATCCGCTCCCACTGGGAGTACACCGCCCCCGAAGGTGCTCCCTTGGTGTTCGTGATAGGCGACATGGTCTGCACGGTGATGATCCTGGTGGGACTGGTCGTGCTGCTGTTCCTCCTCTTCCTGCCCAAGGTCATCGAGTGGAGGAGGGGGGACGAGGGCTCGCGGCGGCTAGTGGTGGTGGTGATGGCCGTCCTGATGGTCTCCGTGGGCGCATACACCGCATGGCTGGTGATGGACTACCGGGAGTGGACGGGGACCCGGGAATTGGAGTACACCCTGAACATCACCGCCCCCGACGACGCCATCGGGGTGGTGCTGGTGCCCGTCACCGTCAGCGACGACCTCCGGGAGGTCCTGGAGGTCTCCCCCGGCGGGAGCATCGAGGTGGTGGACACGGAGCACGGCGAGGCCCTCCGCGTGGTCTTCCAGGGGAACGTTACGGTCACGGGCCGGCTGGAGAGGATGGGCGAGTTCGACGACTACCACCTGACCATGGTGAGCACCCAGCACCTGCCCGGCACCCACAGGTACTGGTTCCACTTCGAGGGCGACGAGGCCACCAACGGCTCCGTTGGGGTCGAGCTGGCGCTGGTGCACAACAGCATCTACCTCTACGAGTCCTACAAGGCGGACCTGGAGCTGGAGGAGGACTGGTCCGAGCGGAAGGTGCTCTGGGACCGGCAGGAGTGGTACTACGGTTAGAGCCCCTCCCTCTTGAGCACGTTGGTTATCGCGAAGCGGCCGCGGTCGAACTCCGCGCCCAGGACCTCCACCGCTCGCGTCTTGGTCATCCCCTCCGCCCGCAGCTCGCCGTAGCGGTCCACCAGCAGGCCCGTCTCCTCCGGGGTCCAGCGCTGGCCCGTCCTTCCTGGGCCCGCACCCCTGGGCACCCTGAGGTCCGGGAGCAGGTCTCCCTCCCGGACCCCGCGCATCCTCTCGACCCCCGCCTCGAAGATGGGGGGCGAGACCTCGAAGCCCACGAACCTCCGGGCCAGGCCCACGGCGACCCGGGCGGTGCCGAAGCCCCCCAAGAACATGTCGCAGACCATGTCGCCCGGGTCCGACGAGTACTGGAGCATCTTGACCAGCAGCTCGGTCGGGAGCTCGTTCTTGTTCTTCCTTCGGCCGGGCTTGTACTCACGGTCGATGGCCCACACGTCCTCCCGGTCCGCGTAGTCCAGGGACCTTCCGTCGGGTCCCCTCTCTTCGGGCCCGAACCTCACGTTGGCGTTGAAGGTCCGACGCCCTGGGCCCGGCCTCTCGTAGTAGAGCACGTGGTAGTGGGAGGACACGAACTTCCGCCGGGTGTGCACGCCGAAGCTGTACCTCCACACGATGTGGTTGACCTCCCGCAGGTCCGTGGCCCGGAGGGCGTCCAGCACGTGGTAGAGGTTGGTGTAGCCGGACACGACGTAGATGCTGCCGTTGGGCCGGAGGACGCGGGCGGCCTCGGCGACCCAAGCGTGGGTGAACTCCCCATACTCCTCCGGGGGCACCTCCACGTAGCCCTCCACCACGTGGGCCTCGTCCCGGTTGTAGTGCTGGTGGAGCCTGTCCCCTCCGATGCCGTAGGGCGGGTCGGTGACGATCAGGTCCACCGACCCGTCGGGAAGGACCTCCCGGGCGCCCTCCACGCAGTCGCCCAGGTGGTAACGGTTCCCGGCCACCTCCTCGACCCTCATCGGACCTCCGCATGTCCCAGAGCAATACATTTAACTATCCCTGGCCAGAATTAATGGGGGGTCTCCCATGAGGGGTGTTGCCACAGTGTCCAGGACCTGGCCCTCGTCATCGTTGCGGTCATCGGCCTCCTCCTTGTACCTCCGCAGGGACCGCTGAGACAAGCCCTGTTTCGGCCCTCCGAAAGTATTTATATCCATAGCGCACCATTCATGTCAGGTAGCTAGGGGTGGAGCTCTTGAGGTCTTTAGTTAGGGGAATTATCCCGCTTCTCGTCGTCTTCCTGCTGAGCGCGGCCGGGGCCTTCCTGCCCGCCGCCGACGATGGTACCGACGAGCCAAACGTGATATTGGTCGGCGAGAACGGATTCCAGACGATCCGCGAGGCCATCGACTATGCACGGCCTGGGGACATCGTGAAGCTGGCACCAGGTGTGTACGACGAGCCCGTCGAGGTCGACAAGCCCATCACCCTGATGGGTTCCGGCGTCCAGACCATCTACACCAGCACCTTGGTGGTCTCCAGCAACAGCGTGACGCTGACGGGCCACACCTTCCAGAACATCTACGACAACTCCACCATCCACGACTGGGACTTCGGCGGCATCGTGACCCGCCAGACCACCGGGAACTCCCCCTCCGACTCCTACATCACCGGGCTTACCGTCACCCAGTGCAAGTTCGTAAACTGCCGGCAGGGCATCTTCCTGTTCGGGGCCAAGCGCTCCTCCGTCTCCGACTGCGACTTCTACGGGTGCTACCGGGGCATCACCATCAACCCCCACCGCATCGGTAACACCATCTACTGGAACTCGTACAGCAACACCATCAAGGACTGCAACTTCTACAACATGGTGGGCTCCGGCATCGACGACGGGGAGGCCATCGCCATGTTCGACTCCAACTACAACATAGTCGACAACTGCTACATGGATGGCAATTCCTACGGTGTCAGCATCACCCGGGGCCTCGGCAACGTGGTCAGGAACTGCGAGATAGCCAACTCCACCTACGCGCCCCTGTCCGTGGACTCCTGCACCGCCGCCAACGCAGTCACCATCTCGGGCAACACCTTCACCGACAACGGGGAGAACCTGAACATCACCAGCTCCTCCAACTTCGCCGTCACCTCCAACACCTTCAGCGGCAACGGCAGGGACATCGAGATCGCCCAGTCGTCCCGGTTCTCCTTCAGCAGCAACAGCATCAACGGCTCGGCGGTGTTCCTAAACGCCAGCGCGTCGGGCGCCTTCACCGACAACGCCTTCACCACCTCCGACAAGCAGACCTTCATGTTCGCGGGGCCCCAGGGCAACTACAACCACGTGATCGCCACCTCGAACACCGTGGGCGGCAGGCCCATCTACTACTACTACAACGACGGGGCCGTCACCCTGCCCGACGCCGACGCGGGCGCAATCCTGCTGGCCTACTCACCCAACGCCATTGTGACCAACTCCACCGTCACCGACGGCGACGGCGTGTGGGTTTGGTACTCCAACGGGTGCGACATCGAGGCGGACATCACCAACTGCATCTACGGCGCCACCGTCGTGGGGAGCACCGACGTGAGGCTGTCGGGGGACATCAACGCGTCCGACCGGGGGCTGCGGGGCATCAACGCCAACGCCGCCACCGTCTCCGTCCACGACGGCGAGATAGCCGCCCCCGGGGCCGCCAAGGCCCTTCTGCTGGAGCTGGACTCGGACGTCACCACGTACAACGTGACCTTCAACCACTCGGACATCGAGGTCGTCCAGAACACCGGCGGCGACCTGCACGTGTACCACTACCTGGACATCATGGTCTGGGACAACGGCTCCGTCCACGGCCTGGACGGCGTGGAGATCGAGATCACCACCGACAGCGTCCCCGTATACGCGACGCTCCACTTCGGCGGCTCCGACGCAACCACCGACTCCATGGGGGAGGTGAACGACATCCCCCTCCTGGACAGGGAGTACCTGACGTCCCACACCGCCACGACCCACACCAACGACGTCTCGGTGTACCGCGAGATCGACGCCATCTGGACCGACGGGGCGGACGACATCGACATGAGCGGCCCCCTGACCCTGGTCTTCGAGGCCACCGACATCCGGGCCCCAGGCATCCCCGCGGACTTCCTGGTGACCGACGTGCCCGACGAGGACGCGATCAAGCTCACCTGGACGGCGAACACCGACGACACCCAGCTCTACTCGGTGTACTGGAACGACTCGGGCAACTGGGTCCAGCTGGACACCACCGCCCAGAACGAGTTCTGGGTGAGGGACGGGCTGGTCCACAACACCCTCTACGAGTTCGCGATCTCGGCCATTGACGAGGTCCCCCTGGAGTCGCCCTGGACCACCGCCCTGGCGGTCGTCCACCAGGACGGCCTGGCACCCCAGCCGCCCACGGGCCTGGTGGCCACCGAGGTGACGGGCACCACCATCACGCTGGCCTGGGACGCCCACCAGGAGACGGACGTGGAGGCGTACAACGTGTACGTGGAGTCGACCCCGGGCACATGGACGCTGGTGGACGGACCCCTCTCCGTACTGACCCTGCTCATCGAGGGCCTGGAGAGCGAGACGCTCTACCGCTACGCCGTCACGGCCCTGGACGAGGTGCCCAACGAGTCGCCCCGGTCCCAGGTGCTGGACGTGACCACCCTGGACATCACGCCGCCCGACCCGCCGGTCATCGACGCGCTGCCCGAGTTCACCAACGCCGACCCCTTCACCGTAACCGGGACCGCCGAGCCCCTCTCCACCGTGACCGTATTCGTGGGCGGCGCGGAGAAGGGCAGCGCCCAGGCCGACGGCGACGGCCTGTTCTCCGTCGACGTGGACCTGGAGGACGGCATGAACATCATCACCGCCTGGGCCACCGACGAGGCGGGCAACACCGGCCTGGTCTCCGCCGAGGCCCGGACCACCCTGGACCAGGTGGCCCCCGACATGCCCGTGCTGGACGAGACCCCCGAGATCACCAACGTGATCACCCTCACCGTCACCGGGACGTGCGAGCCCCTGGCGACCATCACCGTCAACGTCAACGGCGACCGGGTGCTGTTCCTAAAGACGGGAGCCGACGGCAACTTCGAGGTGACCTTCGAACTTATCGAGGGCGAGAACCACATCGTCGCCTTCGCCACCGACAGGGCGCTTAACGAGGGGCCGCTGGCCCAGCGCACCGTGGTTCTGGACACCATCGCCCCCGACGCGCCCCTACTCGACCAGCTGCCCGAGTACACCAACGAGGCGGAGCTGACCGTGACCGGGACCTGCGAGGCCCTGGCCCACGTGATGGTCTACGCCGACGGCGACCTGGTGGGCGAGGGCGACGCCGACGGGGACGGGGACTGGTCCGTGGTCATCGAGCTGGACGTGGGCGAGAACGACCTGGTGGCCACCGCGAGGGACCTGGCGACCAACGTGGGTGACGCCTCCAGCCCGTCCACGGTGATACTGGACGTGGAGGCCCCCGTGGCCGACGCGGGCGACCCCATCGAGGAGGTGGAGAGCATCGAGGTGACCCTGGACGGCTCGGGCTCCACCGACGACCACGGCATCGCCACCCACGAGTGGACCTTCACCTGGGACGGCGAGGACACCACGCTGGAGGGCGAGGCCGTCACCCACACCTTCGTGGCCGTGGGCCTGGTGAAGGTCACCCTGACCGTCACCGACCTGGCGGGCAACGACCACAGCGTGGAGCTGGACGTGAACATCATCAGCGCCAACGCGGCGCCCACCCTGAGGCGCGGCGACATGGACCCGGACAAGGGCACCACCGGCACCAAGTTCACCTTCGAGGTCACCTTCACCGACGACGACGGCGACGAGGGCGAGGTCTGGGTATGGATCGACGGCGAGTCTTACCTCATGTCCCCCGACCCCGACGACGACGACACCAGCGACGGCAGGCTGTACACCTTCCAGACCAAGCTGGAGCAGGGCGAGCACACCTACTACTTCACCGGCAGGGACGGCGTGGGCAACGACGCCGTGGGTCCCAGCGCGGGGGAGGACAACGCCGCCTCCACCCCGGACATCTCCAAGAAGAAGACGGACGAGTCCCCTGGCCCCGTGGTCATGATGGCATTGGTGGCCCTCATAACGGTGGTCGTCGCCCTGGAGGTCAGGCGAAGGTCCTGAGGTCGGTAGGCGGCCGTCACAGGTCCCTGATGGTCCTCCAGTAGACCCTGCCACGTCCATCCTTGGTCTCCACTGGAGCATTCCCGGGCTCGGTGAAGATGTTGTAGTCCGAGGCGGGATCCAATAGTCCCCCGTAGTCGCCCCACAGCCTGTAGAAGCCCAGGACCTGGGCGCCGTGGCGACGGCACCTTTCGGCGTTCCTCCTCACCTTCCTGCACGAGGGGGTCTTGATGATGCCTCCCAGGCCGTAGGCCCCCGCCGTCTCCACCAGCCACCAGGGCTTGCCCACCTCCCGGGAGAGCCTTCCCATCCGCCACGGCATGCAGATGGAGAACAGGCCCAGCCACTGGTCCCAGTAGATGTCGATGCCCAGGACGTCCAGGTTGGGGTCGTCGGCCAGGGGACGCCACTTCTGATAGACGTTCGACCTCCAGTGGCCGAAGGAGGAGTACAGGTTCACCACGGTCACCGTGTGGCCGAGGACGTCCTGGTGACGGTCGCGGACCCTCTCCTTCATCCACCTGCACAGGTCTGCGCAGAACGTGACCGTGGTGTACTCGTGGTCCGGCGGGAAGTGGAGCACCCTCCAGTTGTCCTCGGCCGGCTCGAAGGTGTTGGGCTCGTTCAGGATGCAGAACGCCTCGACGTCGAAAACACCAGCATCCTGCCCGACTGCCAGCCTGTCGACCAGAGCCTCCGTGAACTCCTTCGGGGTGGGCACGCCCAGGTCGATGTCGTTCGCGGCCGCCCACGCCGCGAAGAGGGCCAGGTCCCGGTCGTCGGGGATCCCCTCCACGTCCATCTCCTCCCACTTCGCCCGCAGCGCCTCCCGCGAGGCGGAGGGGACCTTGTAGGCGAGGAGGTTGACCATCGTCCGCATCCCCAGCTCCCTCGTCCACCTGAGGGCGGGCTCCAGCTTCCCGTTCCAGNNGGTCGTCCCATGCCCATCCACCACCGGTGTCCAGCTCGCGCCACCGGAAATCGTAGCGGACCATGGAGATCCCCATATCCACCGCCCTCTCGAAGGCGACCCTCCCGCCGTCGGCCTCGTCGAGGAGCACGTTGTGTGAGACCAGCTTCAGGGGCTGTCCCGGCATCGATGGAAGGTAGGGGGCACGGGGAGCATAAGGTTGGCGGTCTCAGAACCCAAAGCGGTTCTTCAAGAAGCGCCAGGCCAGCTCGCCCTTCCTGGTGAAGTGCTTGTACATTATGTGCTGGCCAGCGCCCTCGGGCATCTGACGGTCCCTGAGCACCGCGGCCAGGTCCTCCGAGGGACCCCGGATGCCCACGTCGGGGTGCTCCGGGGGGCCCTCGAGGGTGCGGGCGTTGCCGTCCCGGTCCACGAGGAAGGTCACCGTCTCCTCCTCCGTCTCGAAGACCCATGCCTGGGGGAGGTAGCCCCTGACGATGGCGCCGGTGAGGAGGCCGCCGAGGGCCTGCTTGGCCTCGGCCTGGACCTCGGGGACGAGGGCGTCGAGGAGGGGGCGGATGCTCGCCATGGGAGCTGGTTATGGCCTTGCGGGGTTAAAGGCTGCCCCCCGGGGCGCATGATGTATGGTCCTGGAGCTCAGTAGTAACTCTTCCGCTTCTGCATCCGGAACACGAGCACGATGACGATCAGCGTCAGCACGATCACGACTATGAGGAGGATCATGTTCGTGCTGCTGGCCGACAGCTGCTCGTCGCTGACCTCCTTGACCGAGGAGTCCAAGTCCTGCTCCGTCTCCCCCAGGGAGCTTGCCAGCTCATCCAGGTCGGCGAGGATCGTGTCCAGCTTGGCCAACTCCTCCAGCGTCATGTCGATGTCCTCCATGTCCGAGGCGGTCTCGGCCTGGAAGGCCAGGATCCTCTGGAGTATCTCCCCGATGGTCGACGCCGTCGCCTCGTCGTAATCGGCCACGTCCCCGGCGAGGTCAGTCAAGAGCGCGCTCAGCTCCTCCAGGCTCGACCCGCTCAGGTCGGAGGCCGTCACCGAGAGGAAGGCTATCTTCGCCCTCGTCCCCTCGTTGCTGGATGCCATTTCCTCCTCGAACTCGTCGAGCAGCAGCGAAAGCTGGTGCAGGTCCCCCGAGAGGGCCTGAACGAAGGCGTCGTTCCTCTCCTCGACCAGGTCCATGCGCAGCGCCAGGCTGGCGTTCGTCTCCTCCAGCAGGGCCTCGAGGCCCGCGACCGCCTCGGCGACCCAGGACTCCAGGTCGTCGGCGGCATCGGATATTGACACGCCCATCGCCTCCAGCTCTATTGTGGCGGCGGCGACCATGGCATCGAGGTCCCCCGTCGCGCTGGTGTTCATGGAGTCCACCTCCGCCGACGACGTCGCTCCCAGCTCGACGAGCACGTCGGCCAGGGAAACCTCGATTCCGTCGATGTCGGTCCCCGCGGAGGTCTCCATCGCGGCCACCAGTCCCGCCAGGTCGGATAGCACCCCCGATACCTCCATCATGAAGTCCAGGTCGTCGTCGACGCCGTTGCCGTCGTCGTCGGGGTCCAGGTTGTCCCCTATGCCGTCGCCGTCGGAGTCCAGGTACTCCGTCGGGTTCTTCGGGAACGCGTCGTTCGCGTCGGGCACGCCGTCGTTGTCGTCGTCCGTGTCGGCAGCGTCGCCGATGCCGTCGCCGTCGGTGTCCGCGGTCTCCTGCCAGTGCCACGGGAAGGCGTCCTGGTCGTTGGGCGTGCCGTCGCCGTCGGTGTCGGGGTCGCAGGTGTCGCCGATGCCGTCCCCGTCGATGTCCCGGAACTCGAAGGGGTTGTTCGGGAAGGCGTCCCAGTTGTCGCCGTAGCCGTCGTTGTCGGAGTCGGTGAACTGGGCGAAGGTGACCGCCCAGTCGTGGAGGACCGTGTTGTTCTTGCCGTCGGAGCCGAAGTCCGCCTTCAGCTTGAGCACGGGGTGGTTCCTGGGGTTGATGGAGGACAGGTCCACCGTGGTGGAGGTGAGGTCCTTGTAGGATTGCATCACCTTGTTCGTGCTGGCGTCGATCAGGGTCACGTTCAGGGTCGTGCCAGTGGGACGGGTCCGGTTGACGTAGAGCTTGTCCCAGGTCTTCGCGGCGGGGACCGTGATGGGCTTCGACAAGATGTTGCCGGTGTCGCTGACCATGCCATAGCCGTTCTTGTAGATGTCCTTGATGACTGTGGAGCTGAGGGCCTTGTTGAACACCGCCATGTCGTCGAGGGCGCCGTCGAAGTAGGACTCCTGCTTGGTGCCGTGCCTGCCCAGGTGGACGTCGTAGGAGGTGTCCACGTTCTCGCTGTTCGAGCCCGTGGCCTCCGAGGAGCCGTCCAGGTAGAGCACGGTGTTCCCCGACGAGTCCCTGGTCCCTGCCAAGTGGTGCCATTTCCCGTCGTTTATGTTCGTCGTGCCGTACAGGGCCCCGCTGTTGGCGATGAAGAAGGTGGCCACGTTGGACCTGGCGGAGAGGGAGTAGCCGCTGATGGTCGGGTCGCCCTTGACCAGGATGTCGTCCCTGCCGGAGCCCGTGGTGGTGGTCGCCGAGGTCTTGACCCATGCGAGGATGGTGAACTCGCCCGTCCCGAAGTCGAAGTCGTCGTTGTCCTTGACGGTCGCGTAGTCGTCGGTGCCGTCCAGGCTGAGGGCCTTGCCGAACTTGCCCGTGGTCCAGGAGGCGCCGCCCTGGGTCGTGCCGTTGTGGCCGTTGGTCGTCCCGTCGCCCACCTTGGTCCCGGAACCCTCGTTGCACTGCCAGACGGCCACGGCGCCCGTGGGGAAGCTACCCGCCTTGAGCGTGACGTTCCCGTCCAGGACCTCAACGTCCTTCGAGCTCGTCACCTTCTGTCCCCCGAACAGCGTGTCCCGCCACGCGTTGGACGCCCTCCACGATACGCCCCAGTAGTGGAGCATGGGCGAGGCGAACCCGTTGTCCTCGAAGGTGGCGTTGAGCCTTATGGTGGGGTACTTGGAGGCGTCGATGGACGAGATGTCGAACTCGCCCCCCGTCGCGTAGGTGGAGGTGCCCATGATCGTCCTCGTTCCAGCAGAGTTGAGGACGGTGACGTTGAGCACCTGGTCGGACCCGGAGGTCTTGTTGATGACCAGGGTTTCCCAAATCATACCCGAAGGCACCGTGATCTGCTTGGAGGTGATGTTACCGTAGTTGTGGACCGAGTAGGGGCCGTTCTTGTAGCTTTCATTGACCTCCGTGTCCGTCAGGGGTGTGTCGAAGAGCTCGATCTCGTCCATCGAACCGCTGAAGTACCGGTTGATCGAGGGGGACTGGCTCCCGAAGACCAGGCCCGAGGTGCTGGTAAGGACGTAGCTGTTGGAGGCCGAGTGGGTGGAGCTTAGCTTGCCGTCCACGTAGAACCTCAGCTTGTCGGCGGTGTCGTTGAAGGTCGCCGCCAGGTGCACCCACCTGCCGTTGGGGATGGCGGTGGTGTCGTCGAAGGTGTCGTAGTTGGTCCCTCCCTTCATGAACTCCATCCGCATCTTCTTCCCATCGTTGGTGAGCATCAGGTTGTAGGCGTTCCAGTCCCACCTTCCAACGATCCCGGCGTAGGACACGTCGGTGGACTTGTTCACCCAGAGCTGTATGGACAGGTCCCCGGACATGTCGAAGGCCTTGTCGTGGGAGAGGTCCACGTAGTCGTTGGAGCCGTCGAACTTCAGCGCGCTCCCGTACTTCCCCGTGGTCCAGCTGACACCGTTCTTCAGGGTGCCGTTGTTGCCGTTCACCGACCCGTCGTACGCGGTGGTGCCCGAGCCCGTGTTCAGGTGCCAGGTCCCGTTGTTGGAGGTCTTCGCGTCGTAGGTCCCGTTGATGGCGACGGTACCGTTCGCGACCGTCACGTTGTTGCTCTTGCCCCAGTCTATGCCAGACCCGTCGCCGAAGGTATCGATCCACGAGCCTCCCCGGGCGTCCGACTCCACCGTGCTGGTGACCCCGTCGGCGGCGGCGGGGGGGATGCAACCGGCGATGCCCGAGAGGACGAGAAGTACCATCACCGCCGTTGAAAGCGCCTTCCGGACGGTCGGTCGCGTCATCGGTCATCACCCCCCTGCTCCTCTTCCTCGGCGCTGACGATGATGTCCTCCTCCCCCGTCGAGCCGTTCGCCGGGGGCGTCGGCTTGGCGGGGGTCCGGAGCAGCAGGACGAGGATCAGGACCACTAGGACGATGATGATGACGATGAGCATCGTGTTCAGGCCTCCCTTCGAGGCCTGTTCCCCTCCCGCGTCCTCCACAGACCGGTCCAGCTCCTCCTGGGCATCGACCAGGGAGGCGTCCAGGGCCTCCAGGTCGGCCAGGATGGCCGTGAGCTTGTCCAGGTCCACCAGGGTCGTGTTCAGGGCGGCCATGTTCCCCTCCATCGCCTCCTCGAAGACGGCGATCTCGGCGGCCAGGTCCGCCAGGTCGTCGGCGGTGTCCTGGTCGTAACGGGAGACGTTGGCCGCAAGGCGGCCGATGACCTCCTCCAGCTCCTGCAGGGTGTGACCGTCCAGGTCGGCCACCGTCTTGGAGAGGGCGTCGATGTCGGCCCGGATGGCGTCGTCCTCTTCCCCCAGGTCGGAGCCTATCCTCTCGAGCCTGACCGTCAGCAGGAAAAGGTCGTCGGTTAGGGCCCCGTGGAGGTCCTGCGTCCGGGAGTCCATGTCGTCCATGGCGGCGTGCAGGGTCGAGTTGGTGGCGGCAAGCTTCGACCCCAGGTCGGACAGTAGCAGGTTGAGGAACACGTGCAGGTCGGCCAGGTCTATCTCGATACCGCCCCCGACCGAGGCCGCCCGGTGGGATATCGACTGCAGCGTGTCCGCTATGTCGTCGGCGAGGCTCGCGTTGAGGCCCCGGAGCTCGCCCAGGAAGTCGGAACCCAGGGTGTCGAGGGAGGAGTGGAGGGACCCGTTCAGCCCCGCCAGGTCCGCGTCCACCTGCGCCTGCATCGAGGCGGCGAGGTCCTCCACCGTGGACAGGCCCTTTCGGATGACGTTCCTCACCTCCTCCACGTCGGTGGTCCCGTCGTTGTCGTCGTCGGGGTCCAGGTTGTTCCCGATGCCGTCCTCGTCCGTGTCGGCGAACTCGAAGGGGTTTAAGGGGAACTTGTCCTTGGTGTCGTTGACGCCGTCGTTGTCGTCGTCGGCGTCGGCGTTGTCGCCCGTGCCGTCTTTGTCCGTGTCGATGGTCTCCTTGGGGTCCAGGGGGAACGCGTCGCGGAAGTCTCCGATGCCGTCCCCGTCGGCGTCCAGGTCCAGGTTGTCGCCGATGCCGTCGCCGTCGGTGTCCCTGTACTCGAAGGGGTTGTCGGGGAAGGCGTCCTGCTCGTCGGGAACACCGTCGTCGTCCCGGTCGGGTGCCCCTGGGAAGCGGAACTTGAGTGCAATAGCGTCACTGTTACCGTTGTGGGAGGTGTCGAAGGAACCGGTCGTCACCGGGAAGCCAGAGGAGTACGAATATCCGGCGAGGTAGATGAGGTTCCCGGGGCCCAGGTCCATCATGTAGGCCCTCTCCCCTCCGATACCCCCGATGTAGGTGGAGTTGTGGAGCGTGGTCAGGTCGGCGCTGAGCTTCGCTATGAAGATGTCCTCGTGTCCGTTGTGACTGTCGTCGTAGTGGTCTGGCTTCATGGGGAAGTCCGCCGACCTCGTGTAGCCCGCNNTCCACGTCCAGGTGCAGGCAGTCGCTGTACTCGTCCCCCGACCCGCCCAGGTAGGTCGAGCGTAGCAGCTTCGTCAGGTCCTTATCGAGGACGGACACCACGGCGTCCCCAGACCCGCTGTGGGTGCTGTCGTAGACCCCCGTGGTGACGGGGTAGTCCGACGAGGAGGACCTTCCAAGGACCACCAGGTCCCCGTTGGCGTTCAGGGCGATGGACCTGGCGTCGTCGAAGTAGGAACCCCCGATGAACGTGGAGGCGGTGAGATTGCCCCCGGTCTCGTTCAACCGGAAGACAACCGAGTCGTACTGCTGGTCCTTCGAGCTGTCGTAGCAGCCCGTCGTGGTGGGGAAGTCGGTGGAATCGGACTGTCCGGCCGCCCACAGGTTCCCGCTGGGATCCACCACGGCCCTGCTGAAGCAGTAGTCGGATGCAGAGCCGCCTATGTAGGTGGAGTAGACCAACTCCGAGCAATCCGCCTCCAGCTTCGTCACCACGATGTCCAGGTGGGAACCGTCGAAGGTCCTGTCGTACGCGTTCGGGGTCGTCGGATAGTTGCTGGAGTACGAGTTGCCGGTGAGGTAGATGTCATCGGAGGTGTCCAGGTAAAGCTGGGCCATCTCGTAGGACGAGCCACCCACGTACGTCGAGGAGAGGAGCCTCGACCCGTCGGCGTTCAACTTGAAGACCACGATGTCGGAGTCCCCGTTATGCGTGCTGTCGTACGAGTCCACCAAGGTGGGGAAGTCGGTGGAGGTGGA
>JABAHP010002611.1_pt2 | contig 50604 bp, 51 predicted proteins | sample 7062081 | NCBI WGS metagenome assembly JABAHP01 (sample SAMN14534357, study PRJNA622989) | marine sediment metagenome | biome: marine biome [ENVO:00000428]; feature: marine pelagic biome [ENVO:01000023]; material: deep marine sediment [ENVO:00002113] | place: India: Gulf of Kutch | collected...
GGCATTCCTATGCTCGTGGCAATGAGCGGCAACTGCTCGTTTGCCTCGGTAGAGGCAATTCTACGGCAGAATTTCCGAGACTGGCAAGGCAAATACAAGCCCACGCGCAAGAATCCCCTGCACCTGATGGTCATCAGCGACCACGACTATGCCGGCCACGTGCCGGTTATGCAGGGCGTCATGACCCAGTTCGAGCGATACCTGGATGACGCCGTGGTCTTGCACCGCGTCGGCGTAACCCACGAGCAGTTGAAAGCGTTGGAAAGATCGATCATCGAGGCCGGTTATGCCTTTGAGGCCGACCACAACAAAGCATATGCGTTGTGGGCCTACGAGGCGGGCATTTGGTTGAGCCGTGAACCTGCCCCAGACATCAGCGATTATGCCCTAGATGATGGAGAGTACGATTATCTCCAGTGGGTCCAGGATCGTCTTGCTCGAGGGGATACCTGTTACGGCATCGAGGTAGAGGCACTGGTCCCGGAGGACTATGTAACCGTGATCTGTGACGTCCTGATCGAGGCCGCCGGGGGAGACGACGAGTTGAAAAAGATCTTGGCCCGTCTCGCCGAGCCGAATTGGTGGGACGCCAAAGCCCGGATACAGCGCGAACTGTACAACCTGTCCACCGTCTGGACACTGCTTTCCAACCTGGAAGAGTGGGCCGAACGTAGGCGGCGGGAGGTCGAGGATCGGATCGATGACTGGTCTGGGCAACTGTTCGGCGACGAGTACAGATCAGACTCGTGGCGCATGATGCCGGAGATTCTCGACGCTTTGAAAGACATCGTCGAGGAACAGAAAGACAGCATCAAGATCGAGGACTTTGCCGAACACGTGAGGGCCAAGAACTGGCAGCCGTGGCGACCTGTAAGCGAAGGCCCGGCGACATCGGCGGTTGTCCGGCTGTGGGGTGAGGACTTTGGTCGGGTCTCTACTGAGCGACTGGTCCCCGAAACGGACGACGAGTTCGCCGACTTGCGCGATGCCTTGCACGGTGCGCGCGATGACTATCTGGACTTTGAGGACTAGGTTTTAGTCGGTGTTGGCAGTACCGGGCGGTCGTGAGGCCGCCCGGTACTCCAGAAAGGACAGGATAATGAAAAACCCCATAGAGGAAATCATTTACATGCACCGAGTCGACAAGCCCGACTTGGCCATGTTTTTCCGGAAAAACCGTATGCACACGTACACCGTACACTCTGACGATACGTTGAAACGCCTTTACTGTTGCATGGTAAGAGCGGTCAAGCAGAGACGCGCCACGATGATCCCGATGTCCCAACCCAACGGGCACGGATGGCGGTTTTTTCTGACCCCGTTCAATCCCCAGATGAAGGTCATCCTTTACCCTGATGTTTTGGCCGAGGTTCAGGCAATTTACACGGAACGCAAGAGTACGTTACTTGCTATAGAGGTACTGAGAGATCGTTTACTCTCCGTCGGCATTATGATCGGGCTCAAACAGATCAAGGCCATTCGAGACAAGATCCTTTCTGGAGAGTACAAAGTCCTGGAGTACGCAAGCCAAGAGTGGAGCCGCTTGCCAGAGGGAGCGGTCGAGATCGAGATTTAGGCAGGTTGGACACTGGGCACGTGACCGTGCCCGCAGGCGGGCTAGATGCAAGGGGGTAACCCGCCGAGCTAACAGACCCTTGAAAATGTGCGCCTTCGGGCGGGCACATCACGACCGGGAGCCTTGACCGGTCAATCCCAGAGAAATCGTTGCACTGGAGGGCTGGGGTAAGCGCCGATGTGGTGCAGGTGCAGCGTGAACACAAGGAGAACATCATGGAATTTATGGATCTTTTTGAGCTAACGGATGAACCGTTAACCCCAATCCCTCTTCGCAATGAGCAAACACGACTTTTAGTTCGAGCGGGGACAGTTGTGTTTCTTGCTAACCGTTTCGCTAAACTCAAGTACAGTATGGAGATCACCATCCAAGAACGTGGAGCCACGAACTATGACAACCGAAGGCGTGCAGTCAACGAGTTAGGCATTCACTTGTTCTGGATTCAAGGTGTTCCATCCGCTCTTCACCCCGGTTTGCCTCAGTGCCTGATCGAGGGGTGCACTCGAAAAGCACGCTATCCGACGCGTCTCTGTCATAAACATCTGATCGATGAACTGGAAGATCTGGAAGATCAAGACCCCGAGGAAATTCATGGTCGTTGACTTGGAGAAAATCGCGGCGGACTTTGCCGAGTACGCCCTGCACGCCGCCGTGAACGATCCAAAGGGCATGATCTGCGCCGTCTGGATGGACAGGATCAACACGCTCTTGAAAATCTGCCCCGACTTGGCACAGTTCAAAGCCTACTGCGACGACGGCGGCGGCCATCGAGCCGGCGAGTCCACCTATTGGGTCGTCAACCATCGCCCCGGTCACGAGGGCCGGCGCAAGTTTGGCGACATGGCCAGCGCGCAAGCGCAACTTGAACACTGGATAAAAGAGGCCCTGGGCCTGACACAAGGAGAGACACATGAAACACATCCAATGGGAATATGAGCGAAACGGCAGGACGGTCGACTCTGAGATCCATCTTGCCCGTAGAGATGGAGGTACAAAATGCGGACTGCCCCCAGTAAGGGGACACTGGGAGACCAGCGCCGATCTGACGTGCAGGACCTGTATACGGCGACAGTCTACAACCAAAACACAAGATCTGGTCGCCAGGATTCGCGCCGTCGCGGATGCCCTGGAATCAGTCGCGGATCAATTCCCCGATCTGTACTGGGCAAAGGCTTTTGACGGCTCCCCATGGAATCCCCTAAAGCCGATGGGGGATTTTTCTTGGTCGCGCGAGTCGTTCATGATCGATCCAGACAACGCACATCGGGCAACCGTTTCCTATGGCACCGTACTCGACGGTACGGGGCGCTTTGATGCTTTTGTCGAGGTTTTTCCGGAAAAAGGTCAACGGATATTGGTTCCCGTCGTGAGGATCTTGGATCTGAAACTGGTCTCTTTGGATCACGTCAGAAAAGCAGCTATGGCTGCGGCAGATTTGCTAACCGGGAAACCAAAGCGACATCTCCACTGCCTAATCTCTCGCGCCATCCGCAAGAACCGGGAACGCAAAGAGCGCGAGGCCCAGGCACTTCGGGAACGTCTCGCAGAACTGGAGGGATCGCCGGGTGGGACATAAACTGGTCATCTTTGACCTGGACGGCACGTTGACGCCGCTCCGGGAAAGCACAGCACCCTTTGAGCATCGCCTGTTGCTCGGTGTGCAGGCCAAGATCGCAGACCTGCACCGGCAGGGCGTCCATATGGGGATCGCGACGAACCAGGGCGGACTGCGCAAGGTGCCGGCCCTGATTCAGGATTTTTCCGCCCTGGTTCATTGGCTCCAGGCCGAACTGCCGATCCACGAGGTCCGCTTTGCGACCACGCCCGGCCCGCGCAAGAAACCGGAGCCGGGCATGCTGTTCGAGCTGATGATCCACTTTGGCGTCGAGGCTCACGAAACGCTCTACGTGGGCGACTATAAAACCGACTGGCAAGCCGCGCAGAACGCCGGATGTGATTTCGCCTGGAATCTCGACTTTTTCGATCCCGCCTACTCCTGCCCGGCGTGTGACTGGTCGGGCGAACACGCGCCCATGGCCGTAAGCTGCGGCGGATATGTGGCGGCATTCAATCGCAAGTATAAGATCGGACAATCTTACTGCCCTATGTGCGGGGAACCACTAGAACAAGGAGAGTAACATGCTTGAGGAAGTTGTTTTTATCGTCCATTTCGGACAGTCAGACCCATCGTTCGCGATGGCGACGTTTTACCGGAGTGACAAGGGAGCCAAAACGTTCCGTGTAAACGGCAAAAACGCGGAACGGCTGGGTTATGCGGCAAAGTCTGCGGTCGAGTCCGGCAGAGGCATCCTTTTCCCCTTCGTCACGACCTGGGCCAGTGGATGGAAGTTGAAAATGATCGAGCCGCCCCTGCACAGCGACCGGGGCAGTACGGCGGCCACTCTGTACCATTCTTTGAGTCGTAGCCTGGAGATCTTTGGAGACAGGCCGATCTACGTCGCGAACGAGGACGACTATGTCGAGACCCAAGACCCATGGTTTATGGTCGTTCAAGTCGACATCGAAACGGGCAAGATCCACAATGAGGACCACATAGGTCTAGAACCGCTGATCCCGGCCTATGTCATCGAACCGGGCGACCCGTTTGAAAAAGAGGCTATCGAATGAACAAAAGCCGCTCCAAAAAGGTGACTCTGTTCATCCGCTGCGCCGACGCCGACGCAATGAGCACCCTGCTGGGTCAGTGTGACGATCAGCAGGGCGTCATGCTCAAAGTACCCGATCCCCGGCTCGGCGAATTCGGCGAGGGCGGTAAGAACTATGTCCGCCTCTACGCCGATCAGGGCCGGGCCGAAGGCACATGGACGCTGGTCCTCTTTACCGCCGCCTGGGCCGCGATTCTCCCAGGAGTGATCAAGGAGACCGCCCAAGGAAACTTTGACCTGAGAAACTGGGCCACCGCACAAGAGGTCACGATCACGTACTGACCATCAGCCCCCACCCTTCACCGGGTGGGGGCTCTTTGTGTTTTCTAGCGCCGGCCCGCAAGTTTGCGCATTGCTACCGCCGCCTGCACCACCTCATTGCCCAGCGATGCCCCGCTATATCCGGCCAAGATCGCCCCGGTCATGGTCCAGGCCGAAACGATCTCGACCAGCCCCTCCGTGATCGCGAAAGCGACGCCATACTCCAGGGCAGGCAACAGGAACAAGGCCAAGTACCGCCAGTCCGGCCGGGGGAAATCGGCGATCTGACCAGTCTCCGCAACCATCTCCAGGCCATGACGCACGTAGGGCACGATCACCCTCAGCCCTGGGCCAATGATAAAGAGCCCCACAAACGGCAAGATCATTTTATCCTCCAAGTAGTAGATTCAAAAGGGGACGCAAGATTTGCGTCCCTCCAAGAGCGACAACTGTCATGGCCAAGTAGAGCACGCGGCGCTTTAGTTTTGCCACCTCTGTGCTTACGTCCACAAGTCGCCGGAAGGAGTCATAGCGGTCTATAACTCGCTCGACCGTTGCCATGTCGAACGGTTTTGGAAAAGCATTCCATGCTCCATCCGAGATCAAGGTCTCCATTGCCGCCGGGTCCATGCTCCCAGAAATGACCAGGATCGGCCACTCAATACCCCGTTCTGTCCAAAGCTGCAAGAGCCGCCGCCCATCGCCGTTTGGGAGCCCCAAGTCCAGGATCATGATGTCGTACTGTGCCAGAGAATCGACAACACTCCACATGCGCGTGTGGATGGAAACGGAATACCCTTTTGCGGACAACCGGCGCTCGATCAGCTCTCCAATCGCTGGATCATCCTCTACAACGAGAACATTCGACGTATGATTCATTCTTCCCTCGGCCATATCACGGGCGGGCGTTCTGCGACCACGGTCCGAATCGCATCCAGCGACGGACAGTCCCCCGGCGTGCAGGTCGGGCACTCTGTCGGGCACACAGTAGGTCGCGTTGGCTGTGGCGTAAAGGTTGGATAGGGCGTATATGTCGGCTTGGGCAGGTCTGTCGGGTAAGGCGTATAGGTGGGCTGTGGTGTACAGCCCCCAACAGGCGAGACGGAAAGGCGCGCGTTGTCGATGTACCAGTCAGAATGTTTCAATCGCCATTTGTTCCACCCCCGGACGAACACGGTCACCGCCCCGGCAGTCTCGTGATACACGGTAGCCCTTACCCTTTGAAAATTCCGCGTCAGTCTCACCCATTGAATCCACCGGATCGACGGCGATCGGCCGGAAGGATCGGTGTACCCGGTTGGGTCGATGCCCAAACTCAGGTAACACTCGCCGTCGTCCGTGTTCGGATTGTCCGAGTTTGAGCACCACGTCTGTGCGTCCAGCTCAAACGTGACCAAGCTATAGTCTTGGATATTCTCTACCCGCTGAAAGATCCCCGCATCAGACACCCTGGAGAACGAAAACCAGCATTGCGATGTGTCACCATCTGTGACGCGGTAGGGATAAAGGTCCCCATCGATAGGCTTGTATTCGGGCCGGGCACATGGCCCCTGCCCGATCTCCTGGGGCGGGTCACCTTCCCACCACCACGCCATCCATTTGTCGGCGATCTTGACCTCGCCGGCCCCTTGTTCGTGATAGGGTAGCTCAAAACTCCGGTTTTGGAGCACCGGACCGACCTGGGCCACGGCGCGATCTCGTGTGTTCGATGCACCCATGACCAGTCCAGCGAATACCATCATAATAACGGCAAAGATTGATCCTCGTTTCATCTTATCTCTCCATTCCCGGCACTATCTGGGCCTTTTCCATTTCCTCCCAAAAGATCTCGCGGACACGATCCTCCGTGATGCACTCCGGCGGCGGCTCAGGATCTGGCGGCACGGGCGGCGTGACTTGATAGTCCATCCGGACGGCGGCTTGAAAATCGGCCTTGACCCCGTCCTTGTTGTACCATTCATACTTGTCCCCTTTCCATCTATACAGGCACAAGGCATGGACCTTTTGCGTGTCGTCCATTCGATTCCAGGCGTCGATCTCGCGATATGCCTCTTGTACCCATCCCCGGTTTACGTTCTCCCAGACGCCGTCCTGATTTGCCTCGGTGATGTAGATCGGGACAGTTCTCAGCCACTGGGGCACGGCGACCAAAAAGTCGCGATAAACCCGAAAGTGGTAGCGCCGATGTTGGAACGGCGGGTCCATCGTCTGCTCACTCGAGATCAGGATCGGGTCAGGCCCGTGTGTATAGGCGTGCAGGGAAATAGCATCCGGATCGCCAACGGCGGCTAGTACATCGGTTAGGTACGTACACCAGTCCCCCGACTCATTCCCTGGATAGGCAGTTTCGATGTTCCACGGCGCAACCGCCCCGACGATCACCTCGTCGTTTTCGTGCCCTGGACGCGCCTTGATCTCCTGCCTACACATCTGATAGCACTGCGCATACAGAGACGGCGTGATCGGTTGGCCCTGCGGCCACTCGATTGAATAATTCATCTCATTTCCGATCAGCCACCGTGTACAGCCCTGGGACGCCTGCGCAAAGTTTCCACAGCGGATCGCAAAGTCCCCGTATTTCTCCGGCAAGGGTATACATCCGCCCGGATTCCAGTCATGTTGTAATCGGGATATGATGTTGTAGGGAGACCACTCTTGATAATCTCGCCCGACATGGGAGTTTGGATCGGCAAAGATGCGCTCTACCATCACGATCCAGCCGGGCTTGCCCTCCATCAAAGACTCGCCCCCATTGTCGTGTNNCGGATCGCAAAGTCCCCGTAGTTCTCCGGCAGGGGAATGCAGCCGCCGGGATGCCAGTCGTACTGCAGCCGGGATATGATGTTGTAGGGAGCCCATTCGGTGTAATCGCGGCCTATGAACGAGGATGGATCGGAGAAAATCCTTTCAGGTGAAACCAGCCAACCCGCTCGACCTTCCATCAAACCTGCCTGATTTAAATCGTGGATTCCATAAAGATAGGCCAAGTCTCACCTCCAGTCGACTATGATCCTGTACCTATTATATCACGTTGGTTGACAATTTTCAAGCAATATGGTACGATAAGATCGTCTCATGGAAAAGGCCCCTTCATACTTTTGGGGACAAACCCCCGCTCTTTTGCGACCAAATGGGCCAACCATGAGACAGTTGAACCATCGCAAATGGGCGGGGGTTTGTGCTTTTTATTTACCACGGCTGGGTGATGCTTGGTGGGGCTCGTTGCGCCAAGGCATGATCTGACTCGGCACGACGCGACATGACAGATCCAGACCCGGCGGGACTTGGCATGGAGGTATCATTCATCAAGACTGGGCTCCACGTGATCGGTTGTGCCCCGGTCGGGCAAGATGTGACAAGACGCGACAAGGCATGGCAAGCATGGATTCTAACAAAAGGAGGTGATATAGATAGATCAAAAAGCGAGACAACAAAGGCTTGAAATGGATAGGCACAAATGCCAACTGAGTAAGTTGTTTGGCATCTCTGCCCTCAGCGGCAAGCCATGTGATGAGGATCTGGAAGCCCACCATATCACATACAAACGCGCAGGGCACGAACTGGTAACCGACCTTATAACAGTATGCCGACGATGTCACAACATCCTGACAGATGCGATCAGGCGTGAGCGATTTCTGACAAAAGAAACGCCATCCCTAGAAGACAGTCAAGAACCTGTGGCCTTAAACGGCAAAGAAAGGGCAAGTCATGTTAGAGAAATTGAGCTTCAAGATTGCAGGGATCAGCCCGCTCATCCAGCACAACGGGCAATTAGCCGATCCAGGAAACGAATTTTCTCTTGGGATCAAGGAGATCAGTGCCAAGAGAAAAAAGGTCATGGCCGATTATGTGGAGATGGCACGGCTTGAATTTCTCGGCGGCCTATACCTCATGAACAAAGAACCCTGTATCCCTGGGCGAGTCTTTGAGGGCTGCCTTGTCGGGAAAGGGGGCTCAGCCCGGAAAGAACGGGCCGGGAAAATTGCACAGATCGGCATATATGTGCTTGAAAATTTTCCTTTAATCTACGATGGCCCAAGAGATCCTTTCGAGATGTGGCAAATGCATGTCAATGGGGACAGCTCATTTGTCGATCAACAGATAGTCCCTGTTGGGCAATCCAGGATCTTGCGTACTCGCCCGATCTTCACAAATTGGGCAGCGAATGTTACCATGGAAGTCGACACCGAGTTCGTTGATCTCGAAACGGCAAAGCGATGGGTCGAGGTCGCAGGTCAGCAAGTCGGCTTGATGGACTATCGCCCCAAGTATGGGCGATTTGCGGTGGCCTGGAATGGGCACCCTGTCTAATTGAAAACAACATGGCACGGCGGGATCGGTCCGGACACGGTTCGTCTCGGTGAGTTAGGATGCGGTCGGACTGGGCAAGACATGGAATCCCCAACACGTAACAGGCGTATATAAAGTGTGCAAATCAGCCTTGGGGATTTCTTTCATGGTCTGACGAGATAGGGTAAGGTTCGACATGGCGAGACTCGTCGCGGCGCGTTGAGGTGAGACATGGCCTTGCGTGCTCGGGCATGGCATGGTGTGTTCAGGCGAGACTAAAAAGAGAGGGGCGTACAACCCCTCTCTTTAGTTTATGCCACACGAGATTGAACCATAAGCCTAATTAACATATCATCCGCCGCCGCATCGATGCTCTTTGAATCGAGAATGCGAACAGCGTACCCAGCAGGCAAGATCCACTTTGGCATAGGGTTCGACACGTGTACGCTGTCCCGGAGAGCAGTCAACCCTTCCATGTCCGCTGCGAACATGTAATAGTAGTGCAAGGATGCCGCTTGAGAGACCCCCGCTACGACCTCGCCAATGATGTTTGCCGAGTCGTCCTGAATTTGGATCGTCAGTTGTCGCGTTCCAACGACCGCCGTCGTCGTGAAATCGACATACATCCATTCGACGATCCATTCGGTATCTGTCGGTACTGTGAACGTCTTGTCCGAGTCGTCGGCCACCACGTTGCTTTGTAGGTCCGGCGTCCATCCCTGGTTGACAAGTGCCCGGTTGTTCCCATCCCCGCCCCATTGCTCCCAACTGTCCCCGGCAAGCCAAAGATACATTTGAAAATCCTCCTATCCATCCACGATGTGGACGGAAAGCATACGGTCCAACTCGGATCGTGTGTCCGAGACCTCCACAACCAGATGTTGAACGATCCGCATAACCGTGTCGATCATGCGGATCAACTCCCCTTCCAGAATCCCTAAAGCCGTCTCTGTCCCTGTCCCCCCAACGATCCCAAATAGCAGACGATAGTCGGCAATGTCTGCATCCTCGATCTCTGTCTGCCCATTCGCCAGCGTGACTACCCCTATCGGGACATGGGCCGCTGGCACCGTAGGGAGCACCGGCGGCACGGGTGTGGGCACCACGTCGCCGGCGTGAGCAACGAGGCTGTTCGTGCTCGCGCTGATCGTGATCAGCACATACCGATGTGTATCCGCCGCTGCAGGAATGTAGGCCGCTAAGCTCAACGTCGCCGCACTAAAGCGGGCCAGCTCCCCGCTGTACTCATAGAGCAACGACTCGACACGAATCGTCAAGTTGGGCACATCCTGCGCGCGCAAAATGCCCGGCAACAAGTTGCGCGAATCCATGTACGCCGGGTCTGTCCCCGTGATCGCGTTATGCGTGCTTCCATGCTGCCCGACAACAAGCTGCAAAAACAGCTCTTGTGTCATGCTGTGCAGGTAGAGCGGCCAGTTGACCCCCAAGATCTGCACGTACTCGTCGGTGTAGTACCGTTTTCCAATGATCAACGGCATCTCTTGCGGCAAGCCGGGGAGCATCGTATTGACAACCTGACTTGCGCGATGCTGCTCGTTGTCGTACCTCACCCAGGCCCATCCCGGCTTGTTCGCAACGTCCGCCGTCGATGCATCCGATCCATCCCCGGACAACGCAAATCGGATTGTAGGCCGGTCGGCCTTTGCCTCCATGAGAGTGACCCAGGCCGCAAGGGCTTGCTCAAAAGTCGCCATTATGCAGATCCCATGCTATCGCGCTGAATGTCATAGATGTTAAAAGTCGTTCCCCACGCCGTCAAGTTCCCCGTTTTGTCGGTCCAGGCAGCGTCCCCAGCCATCCACATTTGAACGTCAGGAACGCTGATACTTCCGACTAGCAGACTGGACAGGGCATCCCCCTCCCAAATCGCGAACGCCGCTCGACCTGGAGTAAAGCCAATCGCCGGCAAAGTATTCCATGTGGCCTGTCCATCGCCCGTCCATATTGGCTGATTTGCGATCAGCAAGATCCGCTCAGGCGTTCCGCCGGTTCCGATCTTCGTGTACCCAGACGTGGAGGGCATATTGATGAATGCCGCCCCTCCGCTATCCGAGTATTGATAATTCAGGTCCTCACCCCCATACAGAACATACTTGTCCGGATTGTCCGGCCCAATGTAGGGAATCGAGATCGAGCTGTAGACGAACACCTCGGACGGGCCTCCGATCTCACGTAAAAGGGTGAATCCAGCCCGGTTGACTGATCGATACAGCATGCATTGATTGAACGGGTCGAATCGTGCCTTTGAAAAAAAGATCGTCTGACTGGCGGAGTGCTGCGCAAACTTTACGTCGGGCCATCCAGGGCCATAGTTCCCATTGCCCCCGATTTGATCCGTCCACACGATTGCGCCGTTATCCACTACATGGCAGTAGGACCGAAAGAAGGCATCCCCCCCGCCGTACCCATATCCGAACGCAAGACGATCCTCCACCTCAATGGACATGTTCATGCAGCCCGTGCGAATGTCCGTGAAACTGCGACCAGTCGCCGAGTTTATATCGGCTATCGTGACGAGCTGCACCCATTCCCCGACCGGAAAGTCCTCCATCTTCCACAGGCCCGACATCGACAGGGCATACAAAGTCCGCTCCGTACCCCCCGACGTCCACCAATGAAACGGATCACGCCGCAACGCCCAAATCTTTTTGTCGTTCGCCGTCACAAATCCGTTATTGACCTCGTACCACACCGGGGGATTTGCCCCGATGTTGTCGGTCACAAAACACCCTTCCTCAGTCGCCAAAATACGCCGGCCCAGGTCGAGCACTCCCGGCTCGGGGTCCTCCGGCTCGGGGGGAATGTAGGGCGGATCGGTCGGCGGCGGCGGTTCATAGGGCGGGGGCGTAGGTTCGACCGGGACCGTCATTCCTTCGGGTAGGTCTGTCTCGATCTCTGAAACGGTCGCGACAAGCAGCGTGCCCGCCGACGGGTTGTACTCGACCGAGATTTCGCGAACGATGAACAGGTCATTGCTGAACGTGTGCCGTTCGGTGGTCAGTGTACCGACGTTGATATACTCCTGCGGCCAGATATCAAAGACCGTCCACCCCCCGGCGTGAGTGAGTGATAATCCCGGCCAACGGTTGTTTTGGTAGGCCAGCATCCGACCTGCCCAGTCGTTCAGTGTGTCCTGCCCATCTATGGCAAGATAGGTCGACTGCATCGAGCGCCCGATCTGTCGAGACGTGCGGCCCGGCGCACGCGACAAGTACGGCGTCGCAAGCCCTGCATTATAGTGCACGCCTCCAAAGTCGCACGCGGCAATCCGCGTTTCGTTGACCTCTTGCAGGCGCACCTGCCCCAGCCAGTCCTGATCCTGGAGCGTGAAAATCGTCGTGCTCGTCCCCGCCCCTTTCATCTGTTGATCGATGTCCAGCGCAAACCGCTCTCCACGGTCACACAGGAGACGAGCGAACAAACGACTTTGACCAAACGTATCAATGGTGTCTCTCAACGTTCCGGCGAGAAAGTCCTGGGCCGCGATATAGAAACCGTTGCCCGTCTGGTAAAAGTCGCATACCAGCGGGATCGTCGAATGCCAGATCAGATAATGCCATGCCGCCCGGTCGACCGTAAGCTGTGGGCACTTGTACCACTCGTCGGCCACGTCGTCGTATTCTATGGCAACCGGGAAACTCTCCCGGTTTGATGCCTGCTCACCACCAGAGATCGCGTCAAACGTCAAGTCCCCCGTTTCCGAGTCCTGGGTGACTGACCCGTCCGCAACGTGGCCGACAAAAAGGATGTTTTCCCGATCCGCAAGGCCCAAATTGTGCCGTACCCCTCCATACCACGTCTCTGAGAACACGATCACGAGCGCACCGGGCATGATCTCGTACTCGCTCGCCGTTTCGCCGGGAATGCGAATCGTTCCCCTCCAGAATCCTTGATCGAAAGACCCGCTCAGGCCCTGGAGTTGAAAATCCGTGATCGGCTCGGCGTTCGGCGGATCGCCTGCTTGCGTCTGCCCCGGCCTGCGCAAAGTGAACACGTAGCGAATCCCACGCCGGAACCGGGCCGGCGGATCGGTCACGTCGCTGCCCACCTCCAGCCGCACACGATACCCGGCCAATCCGGAAACGTTCGTGTAGGTCTGTGCGGGCGGGTTTTGCGTGTTGAGAACTGACCAGCCTGCACCCCCATCCTCTCCCCACGCATCCCAATCGTTCACGGCAGCCGCTGGATATGTCGCGTATGAGTTGGACCAGTCAAAGTCCACCGACGCCGACATACCCACGTCGATAAAGGCTACGGCATGCGTACTCATGACCGGCACAGGCGGTAAAGACGCCTCGCGCCGGGCAGCATCCGACCCGCCCAGGCTATCCCACGTCACATCATAGTCTTTATACCACGACAGAACGCCCGCCGCTTCCGTGATCCGTGGATCGCGCCGCCAGATCCTGAACTCGTCCAGAACGACCACCCAATCGTCATCCTGGATCACCTGCACGACCTCCGACGATGCCCCGATTGATAAAGTGTTCGTGGCGGCGTTCACAGTCTGATCGGTCCGGATGCGATAAATTCCCCGATCCATAGCCCCCTTGGTCGAACCGACAAACACGGTCATGCCATCGTACAGGTCAACCGGCCCAGTCTCCCCGTTGTCGACGGTCAGCGTCGCAACAAGATCGCCAACGTCCCCAGGTGGATTGCCGTTCACCTGACAGGCCCACAAGTAGCCGGTCCACTCGTCATGTTCCAAGTACATCGGTTGTTGGACGATCAGGTACAAGTTTGCAGCGTGGCCGCCCGACCTGAGCAGATCCAGCTCTGCACTCGTCAAAGCGGGCATTTATACATACTCCTGGAGCCTGCTAAAAGCTACGGTGATGTTGTTGTATGCCGGCTGAAACGAACCGGTGAGCATCGCCTTACCGCTGCCGTCCACCGGGCGCGACATTTTTCCGGAAAAACGCACAAGTGTGCGCTTCATTCCCGTGTCGATGTAGGTCCAAAGGATGACGTCTACGCTCGGCGCGACCGGGCTTGAAAAATAGGCCAGCAAACGAGCGACCTGCGCCTGAGACATATTGCGCCATTGCCATGACGCCGTGCCAAAGCCCAGCCCCAGAGCCCCGCCGTCTCCCCTGGGCTCGACTCTGGAAAAGGGCACATAGGTCCACACGTGAGGTATAGGGATGCCCTGCAAGGACAGCCGGGCAATGTTCGTCAGCGTCGTACCCAGCTCCAGCCCGCACCGCCCAGGGTTTTGATAAAGTGCCCCCCGAACTTCGTAGGTCAACGGCGTGTCTGTGAACGCGAACGCACTGTCATACGAAACCCAGTTCTGCGTACCGCCCGCCTTGAGCGAGTACAGTTCGCATGCGTTGTACGTGGCCGATGTCACGGAAACCCCACCGCCGGCACCCCCGGACGTGTTGACGTTCGCCGTCACTCCCAGGCCATTCTGGATCGGCTCGTTGTCGTCGAACGAGTCCCCCGGATTCGCTATGGTGACGATCAGGAGTCCCTCGGTCGCACTGATCACGCTCGTGGCGACCACGACCGCATTGTCCGGGATGCCGGTAAAGACCGTGTCCCCCACGGAAAAGTTGCCCCCCGCCAAGTTATCATAGGGAATCCCGATACAGCGATCTCCGATGTGCCCCCATGCTTGGTTACCGCTGTTGTCGTCTACGATCAGCCGGTAAGCAAGCGGATCGTTCGTATCATGCCACTCGCCAAAGTCTTGCCGGGGATCACAAAAGTAGGCAAGACCAGTCGTCAAATCCCCGATCAAGGTGGACACTCCGGCCGGCGGCGTATCTACGACCTCGGCCCCCTCTTTGATGTCGATCATTGCGCCCCTCCAGCCATAGAATGGGCCATGTGAACGAATGCGTCATAGATGACGGGCAGTAACTGCTGCTCTGATTGTGGCGAGACCCCGCTCAGATTGACATTTACGTCGCTGAACTGATGCCGCACGAGGTGCTCGACCGGCAATACAGCGAACGCCTCGGGCGTGCCCCGCTCGGCTACCGTGATCCTGGTCGGGCGGGTCGCGATGCCCATACCCCCTCTCTGGTATTCCCACTGATCGGCAGGTCTCCCACCCCATGCCTCTGTACCGACCGGCGTGTCCTCTATAGCCTGCACGCCCGTCCACGATGCGGCGGCCCGCTCCGCCTGCCTTTGATAATACGCGCCCCACATCGCGTCGAGTCCCTGGATCGCCGTGCCGTGCTGTTCAAGAATCCTTTGCAGCCCCTCCTGGGTCAAGTTCTCCATCTGTCCCAGGTGACCCCCCAGCTCCTGAAGTTCCTTTTGATACTTGGCCATGCGGTCGGCATCTTCCCAGGCCCGATGTCGTGCGATGTCCTCTCTCTGCTGTTCGAGACTGCGCTGCAATTCCGCGCGCTCCTGTTCCTGCTGTAGCTCGAACATCCGGAGCCGTTCCTCCAGGTCGGCCTCGTACTCCGCAAGACGTTCGGCCATGTCACGCTGGATCTCTTCCCGCTTTTGTGCCTGACTGCGCCGCAAATCCTCAAGTTCCCGATCCCGGTCGCGCTGGGCATCCTCCCGGTTGCGTTCGCGCCCCGTTTTCTCCTGCTCCAGGCGTTTGTTTGTGCTCCGGACCAGTCGCAAGATCGCAACGGCGTCGTTTTTGCGGACCAGTTCCGTAAGCTCGAACTGATAGTCCCGCTGTATGTCTTGCAGCCGCCTTTGATAATCCGTCTCGATGTCGATCAGCGTACGACGATGGTCGATCTCGACTTCTTCGCGGGCCTGTCTTTCCTCTTCGGCGGCCTCTTGTAACTCCCTTTCTCCATCTCGGACGATGTCGGCCCTGCGCTTTTGGGCATCGCGCAAGATGTCTTGCAGCTTCTCTGCCTGCTTACGCTCAAAGTCCTCCCACCGGCGACCTTCCTCTATCGCCCGGTCGATGTCCTCTCTCATGCGTTTCTGCATGACTTCGGCCATCTCTTTGGCAAACTTTTCGTTTAGTTCCGCAATCGCCGCCGTTGCCTCTTGGGTCTCCTGGGCGATCTGACTCATCCCATCAGCGACTGCCTTCTGCGCTGTTGTCGCCTTGTCCGCCTCATCTGAGATCAAGCCCAGGCTTTCGGCTACGGCATAGGTGGTCTCATTTGCTACATCTTGCGCTCTCTGTCCGAAAGTCTCCCAGTCCTCTTTGAGTTGCTCCACCCGATCCCGCTGTACCTCAAGCGCCCGTCCCCAGGCGTCCCCGGAGAACGGATCGCGAATGATCTCCGCAAACCCACGCGCCGAAACGGCAAAGGTCTCAAGCAACAGCCGGAGTCCCTCGGTCAATTGAAAAACCTGCGCCCGCACTTGGCCGATCACGACGGCAACCGTTTGTTTCAAAGTTGTCCCAAACCGTCCCGCACGCTCTCCAGCCTCGTCAAACCCAACCACCAAACCTGTCAAAAACGTGCCCATGCTCAAAAGCAACTCGCCCACGGCGTCAAGCGCCCCGATCAGTGCATCCAGTGCCTGCACCAATCCGATGACCTTCTCAGCAAGTACGCCCACCCCGGCAGATCCCACAGTACCCAAAAACCCGAGTGTCTCCCCGGCCATCTCTCCCAGACGGGTCAGAGCATCCTCGTTTTCCTCAACGACCGCTCGCAACTGCTTGAAAATCGCCGTCTGGGTCTGGATGATCGCCGAGTAAACCGGCTGGAAGGCGCGGCCCAGGGCAAGCTGGAATTCCTCCATGTGTCGGGTCAGGCTTCCGGCCTGCTTGCCCGCCGTGGACATTGCGTCCTCGTATGTCCCCAGCAATGGCTCTGCTTTCCGCAACACCTCATTGAGAGCGATCTGTTTCTTGGTCGCATAGTCAAGCTCTTGAGCATTCGTGCCCAGCTCTTGAGCTGCTGCCTTGTACGCCTGTTGCAAGTTGACGTTCAGACCAATGTCGGTCAGCATCGCCGGGTTGAGCGTCAGGATAGCATGCGTCAGTCGCTGAAACATTTGGGACGAGTCTGTCCCGGCCACAACCGCCAAGTTCTGCGCTGCGCGGGCCAAGTCCTGCGCTTTCGCCAAGTCCAGGTTCGCGCCGATCAACTGGATCATGATCTGGCGTGTCTGGAGGGTCGTGATCCCCGTTCCCTTGAGCTGTTCCTCGTACTTGGCAAGTTCCTCTTGCGTATATCCGGCGTTCGCGCCGACGTTATTCAACGAAACGGACAAAGTTTCCGCTCGAGCTGCAAGCATCGTCGACGAAACGATGACCTGCTTGAACGAATTCAACGCCTGGAGCGCCATCCCGGCAAGTGTGGTCGTCACACCGGAGATTACGCCCTGCAAGATGCCCATCTTCTTGGCTGTTTGCTCTGTCCCCTTTTGCGCCGCCTGATTGTACTTTGTGGTGTTCTGCTCCATTTGCTTGATACGGCGCTCAAACGAGACAAAGAACTTTTCGGTTAGATCCTCGACTCTTGCTTGAAAAACGATGTCATCCAGGGACACGACTTTGCATCTCCCTCGCCCGCCACCCGCTCATGATACCGGGGGCAAGCATTGCCGCTACTTTATACGCCCGTTCACCCAATGGCAGCCTATACCAGTCACTCAGCCGCATCTTGCCTGCCGCCTGGACCTCCCATAGCCGCGTGTTGTGCTCCGCCCGCCCGCTGGGGAGACAGTCCCAAGCTTCCCGTATATCCATCCCATCCCAGGTCAGTCCGAAACCGGCGGAGAGCATTGAAAATGCTCTCCATATCCACCTCGGGCGCAACTAGCATTTCCTTGAGTCCAAACCACTCTTCGACCGGGACGGCAAAAACGCGCGTCTGCATGAACAGCAAGAGGCGATCCGCCCAAGTGACCGGGGGATCAACACGCCCCTCCAGCCGCCTCAACCAGTCCTCGTCATCTACGGAAACCGGCCCATCCACGATGTCGATGCAATTCAGCATCATGAACTCGCGCGCGGCCCGTTCAAAGTTTTGCCCGATGACCAGTCGCCGCCGTTCGTGGGCCTGCCATGCCATGTACAGGTCATACTCATCGCCGCCCGGCTCCGGCGGCCCATCTTTGGGCGGCTCGTAGATGAAATCGACCTCGCCCTCGGCGGCTGTTTTCACTTTGTACGTGTAGGGACCGGGGTCCCTATGCTGATCCCGGATAGGATCGAGAGCATAGGGACCCAAAGTCCGCACACGGATCGTGTATCCACTACTCAGACGGTACGTAGGTTCTCCCGTCTCACTCATGGACGATCCCTTTCTATCCCAACAACTGGGAGGATGTCTTGGCGATAAACCCACTTCCGCCCTGCGGTTCTCCGCCGACAAAGATAAAGTTTAGATCGATGACGGCAAGAGCATTTAGGCCCGCGTTGGTCGGGATATTCAAACTCCACAGCCGGAACGACGCGCCGCCGTCTGTGGATCGCAGAACACGCCCGGATGGACCGGCGATGTCTGCCGATGCCCAGATATGATCGTTCCCCGACCCTCTGATCCTCGTGACGTTGATCGCCGTGATGCCCTGCAGGGTGAGAGCGGTCCACTGGCTCCCGTCGTCATAGGTGCCGTACATCGTCCCATCGCTGCCCCCAGCGAACAGAGTACCATCCGGCGTCACGTGAACCGTGACCACGTTCACCGCTGCCCAGGCAGTCGGCCCGGTGACAGTCGTCCACGTATCCCCGCCGTCCTCGCTGAGCAAGAAAGTGTTCGTGTTGCCACCGCACCACACCGTGCCGTCGAGCAGGCCCGACAACTCGTTGAGCGCCGTCGATCCGTCGTAGACCATCGACCACGACGCACCGCCGTCCTCACTGCGGTAGATGTTGCCTTGATCGGTGCAAGCAAAGAGGTGCCGCCAGTCGATCCACATCAGGTGGTTTATAAACTCACCGTTTGTCGATCCAACGTTCACGTTCACCCATGTGGTCTGTGGCGATCCTGACGTCCAGGTCGTCACATCGGCATAGGCTATCTCTGCCGGGTTGCTTCCGTCCGTCGTGCCTCGGGCCACGATGACCCGATGATCGTACTTGAGCCCGGCGGCGACAACGCTCGATATGTCCTCGGCAGCCCCGAACGGGACCGCACTCGCCGCCGTCCACGTTTCGCCCTCGTCCTCTGTCGCCCAGACGGTCGCCGTATCAGTCGGCGAACCGGTCTCGGCCTCGCCCACGGCATACCCGTTTTCGCCTGCGGCTTCCTGGCTTTGACAATCCTCGAAACATTCCTCGCCCAAGAACGCCATATCCAGAATCGCGCCGGCCTCGGCGATGGTCTCCTGAGACGTAAAGTATACGTCAAAGTCGACATACTCCGGTCCCCACTGGGCACGATAGGGAATCGAAACCCCGACCGGCGCATCGTCGCCCTCGATCAAGGCCAAGCGATCAATGGAAATGTCCTCCCGCTTGACCAAGTTCCAGCCGACCGCCATGCTGGACGTAAAATAGTTGTCCGCGCGCCCACATCGACCCAGGTGTGCCTGAACCGCAACGAGATCGCAGTCCAACCCCAACAAGTAATTCTTGGTCTCCTGGATACGTGTCTCGATAGTAAACCCAGGCAGATCCGGGTCTCCGCGCAGAATGTCCGTGACAACGCTACGCCGCCGTGTCGCGGGATCTGGCTCCCGGACCTGGGTCAGCGCGCCCGCCGGATCGGTGACATCCGTCATACCGTAACAGAGCAGCAAGACATAGGGCTCGAACTTTTGGAACTGGGCCCACAACCTGCCGTCTTTATGCGATCTTGTTGCCATGATCGTTCCTCCACTGAATCACACTATTTTCCAGCCCGCCGCAACCCACGCCTTGCGGCATTTTCCGTCCGACGATAGAATCCCTTGCTTTCCTTCCGGTTGCCATACTTTCTTTTTAGCCGTTCCGTGAAACGGCGGGGGCGAATGCCCGTATGCAGTACGAACTGAGTAACAACCCTCTCCGGTACACCTGCCGCCCGTACATTTCTTGATAGGCGAGTCACATAGGACGGCGGCAACGTCTTGGGATTATAGGGTACAGTAAAGGCAAGGGCCTTCGCGTGCACGGGGCGGATCGGATATTCCCGATGCCTCTTGCCCCACAAGCCCGTGCCCTTGTCCACATAGTTGAAAATCTGACCTGACTTGGTCCTCCCGTCAACTCTTAACGAAATGGCCCACCGCTTGCGCCCAACCACGATCCTTTTCTTGACCTTGGGCTTATTGACCCACGTACCCAACATCTGGTACAGGTCGTCGATAATGTCATCGGCCAAATGCTCGTACTCTTTGCGGACCTCATCCACCATAGCCCGGTACATCGGCCTCGTTCGGGGGACTCGTTTCAACTCCATAATGACGGGCACAGGTCACCGCCTCAAACGTAGAGACCGTTGCACCGCCTGGATTTCATCCAGCAAAGCCTGCTCTGCCGCCGAAAACTCGGCCATTGGATCGCGAATCTCGGGCGCGACATACGTCGCGGCCTCCTGATCCCCCACGTAAAGCACACATCGGAATACGTGAAATCCGTCGTATGTCTGGATCGCCTGTCCCTTGATCGCCGCCAGCAAAGCACAACTCTCCTGAACCGTGCAACTGCTGCACAGCTCATCAGGCCAAAACACGATCTCTTGTGTGTCCCCCTCGATGATTATGTCCGGCACGCAATGCCTCCTCCAAAAAGACGTCTCGGCGTGATGTCTGCCCTCGCCGATGCTGTGGCCGTAGGCGCTTGAACGCCTCCGGGTATAAGGCCCCCAGTGCCCGCGCCCATTTGACTTGATAATCGCGGCCTGAATTGCGTAGACTGCGGTTTTGCCCTTCTACCCGGTACAAATAACCCGGTCGCCGCACGTGAACAGGCTTCCACCCGGCCAAGTAGAGCGCAATGCCAAAAGCCCATTCCTCGCGCCCATCGGCCATCACTTCCGGATAGCCTCCCACATCCTCCCACACCTGCCGGGGATAGACGATCCCGGCGTGCAAGATGTTCCGCCGCACCTCAGCCTCAAAGCTGCATCCCGGCAAAGGAATCACCTGCCCCCGATGTCCGTCCGCAAATCGGCATACGTCGTCATAGGCCATGACAAGACCATGCTCCTGGCATGCGTGGACCAGTAGCGACAACGACCACGATTCCCTCATGTCATCCGCCGAAAGCATGGTCACGAACTCCCCGCACGATGCCCGCACTCCTGTATTGTACGCCGCTGCCGTGCCCAGGTTTTCCTCGTGCCGAACGTACTGAATTCGGGGATCTTGGGCAAATTCGCGCCCGATCTGTTCCGTTTCGTCCGTGCTACAATCGTCGACAATGATAATCTCCAGGTCGTGCAGGTCCTGCCCAGGCATGATCCCCAGACTGGTCGGCCCACCGATGATCGAATGCACGCAATCCGGCAGATAGCGCCCATAGTTATAGCACGCCGTCACGATGGACAACAGCATCAGATAATGACCGCCTTCCCTCGTTTACGCTTCCGCTGTTTGAGCCGCCGCCATACGTACGCCTCACCGTATCGCGGCCCAAGCGGATTGTTCAGATCGTCCGGTCCAGGTTGAAAACGTGTCGTCGTGCCTATCATGGACAGGTCATGCCGCCATCGTTCGGCGATGATTGCGGCCTGCGAACAGTTGTCGCAGATCGGCATGTCCAATCGGGCGACCGCCAGAATCAGGATCGTCTCGGCCCAAAACTGATCCAGCTCCACACACCCGGCATCGCGGATCGGCCTGTAGCCGCACCTGTACCAAAACCGAACGCTGTCCGGCTCGCGCCGTTGTGACCAGTTGGCCGCCGCAAACGTCTCTGTGGTCGCGTCATAGGTCCCCGGCTGAGGCACGACGATGCTCCGCTTTGGATCTTTGGTCCGGATACAGCCGTCCTGGGTTGCCCACGCACAAGTCGCATCCTCGCACACGACATCAGAGCCCCAGAGGAATTGTGCTTGAGTCTCCGGATCGGTGTACACCCGGTAGAACATCGCCGCATCGACATAGTTAGTCGCCACGTCGGCGTTTATGTCCTCCTCGATAGAGCCCTCCGACAGTTGCGGCTTGAACAGGTTCCACACCGGGATATACACGGTCAGCGTCGTCCCCGATAGAGATGTCTTGAGACTGTAGATCTCCCACGCCTGATCGGCTCCCGTACTGGTCGGGTCGGTCCGGCAGTTCTCCGCATCGCCGGCGCTGTATTCCTTAAAGTAGGCGTGGACCTCGCACGTGTCCAGGTCGGCGTCGACAGTCAACGTAAANNTTGAACCCATCGGCGTCCAGATCTAGCGTCGTGAACGTCTCCGTTGATAAAAACTCCGTTGCCCGTTGTCCACCGGTGATGAAATAGGACCACTCCAACGTCACGGACTTGGCCCGATCTCGAGCGTCCAGGCCGACGATGCCGTACATGTCGGGTTGCCTGGGCTGGGGATACTTTGCCCACTCATCCACGATCCAGACCGGGGCAGGCCAGTATTTGAGAATGTCGGCAATGTCCCGCTCCGCTTCCGCGATCTTGTCCGCAAAGTGCTCACGCGAAACCTTGTCGGCGTCCTGCCAGTCGTATTGTCTCCAAACATCCGCACAAAGCGGTATCCGGACATGACTGTATCCGCCGCTGAAATGTAACGGATCAAGCCCCAGCAGGGACGCCGCTCGATCCAGCGACAACAAACTCGGCGTCGTTGCTCTCGCCATGTGCCTTTTCCTCCAAAAACTGGATTGCCGTCTTGCGCGCCTTGCCGGCGCGCTCCATCTCGAGCATCACGCTCCACTGTTCCGGCTCCAGTTGCTCGGTAAAGAGCAGCTTGAGCGCCGAAACGGTAAAGTTAGCCGGGTCAGGAATGCCGTCATCGACCGCCTCTTTGACGCTCGCGGCCGGAGGCGAAACTACCTTTTCCGCTACCTGGGGACGTGCCGGCGGCAAAGGGATGGTCACCTGCGGCGGTTTTGGCGCTGCCCGTTTGGCGACCACCGAGACCGGCGACGGTTTTGCCTCAACCGACAACACCGGCGCGGTCGCTTGACCGGACAAGTCCACCCGACGAAAGCCGGGAATGCGCAGAAACTGCTCGACGTCGCTCGGATGAGCCCAAAATTTTGAGTTTTTTCCTGACCCGATCCTGTATGTCCGCCGTGAACGACCCCGGAATGTCCGATCTGCCATAGGTGCCCCTGCGTACTCCATGGCCACGAATCCCGTGTCCTCACTCTTGATCGTCGCGTTCACTGGAGCCCTCCTTTTCGTTTTGCTGCACCCTCCACATCGTCTCATCAAATCCTCCAACTTGTATCTATCGTGCAGAATCTCGATTTCTTTCCGAAACTGACCCTCTGCACGCCTGCTACCTGTCGCGTGCCGGTACGTGAACCCGATAAACGGATCGCGCACTCCACAGTACCCGGCCATGGCCAGTCGCAAATGAAAATCCCAGTCCTCGCGCCCGGCCAGTTCCTCATCCTGTCCCCCAGCTTTTTCCCACATCGCTTTCGAGTAGAGACAGGTCACGGCGGCAAGGCCGGACCTCCATAGCTTTTCGACGTTCCAATCCCACACCTCATAAGGCTCTATCTTGCCGTCCTCGTGCAGAATTTGCAGGTCCGTGTACACCCAGTTGCCCGTTTCGCGATACGTCTCTAGTGTGTTCGCCAAGTAGGTGGGATGCAGCACGTCGTCGGCGTCCAAGTATACGAACAGCGGCGCGCTCGCCCGCTCCGTTCCCTTGTTCCGGGCATATCCTGCCCCACGTCCCCCCGTCGTCTCGACCAGTCGCACATAGGGCCACGCCGTCAAGTCCAGGTCCTGCCCAGAATCGTTGACGACAACACACTCCCAATGTCGCAGTGTCTGCGCCTCGACCGAGTCCAGGGCGTCGACCAAAGTGTGCACGTGACGCGGCCCTACGGGGATGATCACCGACACCTCTGGCTGATCATAGTTCCGCACCGGCCAAGTCCCCTTTTCCGGTACGCCGATCTGTGACGCAAGCGGGTATTGATTATCCGTCGCATAGGGATGCCATCCCAGATAATGCCGCTCGTGCCAAAAGATCTTGTGTCTCCGCGTCGTCTGATCCGGATGAATGCGGTAAAAGAACAGGTTCCGATCTGTGACCTTTACCGCGCCCCCACCGTTGACCAGTATCCGCAACCAAAAGTCGGCGTCCTCTTGACCCGCCCCATGCGGCGCGAACCGCTGCCGGTACCCGCCCAGCCGCTCCCACGCCTTTTTCCGGAAAATGCAGCACGTCGGGATCTGGTTGCGCCCAATCCACAACGCCGGGTCGTACTCTCCCGGCCAATTCGATCCAATTTCCAGGATCTCATCTTCCGACCCGATAGCCTGCAAGCCGGTATATCCGATCCCGACCTCCGGATGCTGGTCCATGTAGGACGTCAAGACTTCCAAAAACTTGGGATGTATCCCGTCGTCTGCATCCAGACAACAGACATAGCGTCCCCGACCGGCGGCGATCCCCCGGTTGCGGGCGTTCGCTACCCCGGCATTTTCCTGCTCGATCAGCCGGGCATGGGGCATATTGGAAATCTCGCCCCGGATCACGCCTGCGCTGCCGTCCGTCGAACCATCGTCGACGACGATCAACTCGATGTCCTCCAGGGACTGCGCCTTGACGCACCGAATTGCCCGCGACACGTAGCGCGCATAGTTGTGGCACGGGATGACGACGGTCACCCTTGGCCGCTCGGTCTGCTTGTCCTCCAGGATCTCGGTATAGATTTCGCCTAACCGCTGCACGGTCGCGGGCCAAGAAAACCGCCGCCGCACTCGTTCGCGAGCGGCCTCCCCCAAACGCTCCCGATGCGCTACTGCGAACCGAAACGCCTCGGCCAGCATATCATAGTCACCCGGATCGACCAGTAGGCCCGTGTCTCCTACGACTTCCGGCGTTGCTCCCCATCGAAACCCGATAACCGCCGCACCGGATGCCATGGCCTCCAACGTCCCAATCCCGAACGTCTCCTTGGTCGTCGCCAGATAGATCGAGCAGTCACGGACCACCCGCCATGCGTTCTCGTGTTTCAGGAGTCCAGTCACCGTCACATTAGCCGGCGGCCCGGTCCTGGACGGCAGGAACGTGGTCACGAATTGATAATCTGGTATCCTCCGGGCCAGTTCGAGCACTGCCCCCGGATCACATACCCCGCCGGCCCGCGTCTTGTTCCATAGCGCAAACGGCTTTGTGGAGAATGTCCCCGTTGGCACATCGTCCCACTTGTCCAGGTCGAACCCGTGCCCCAGGACATACGGATCGATGTGCATATCCCGACGCACGATGTCGGCCACCCAATCCGAGACGGCAATGATGTGCTCTGCCCTGCGCAAGTTCTCGATCACGCCTGCATTGCCTTGAAAGTTACCGTCCCCAAACTGCGGTTCCCCAGTCGGGTACAGTCCGTGCAGGTGAAACACGTCCAGCCGGTTGCTCTTGGTCCCCAGGTGACCAGTCACAAGGTCGGCGTCATTTTCGTCGTGCACCTCCTCCCAATCTAACAGCGGCAAATACCGCGAATAGTTCCGGAGCGCCTCGACAATTCCCCCGAATTGGCGATTGAACTCGCCCCGATCTGGACATGGCCAGCGGTAAAACGTAGGCATTCCTCGCCCTTTCTAGAACTTGCCCCCCACAGGCAACAGCCCTTGGGGTACGACTTTGATAATCTTGCCTCCAAATGCCTCGACCGCCTTGCGCTCGGGCATGCCGACCATGAGCGCCCAAAGGTCGCAAAGTTCCCAGGTAGTGACCTGCCCAGCGTTCACGCAGTCTTTCCTTCCGCCTTTCCCTTGGGCTTTTCCTTGCCGTGTTGCTTTGCAAGTGCGGCATGGATCGCGGCCTCTTCTCTCTTGTTCTTTGGCGTTTTGATCCAATCGGCGTTTTGATCCGAGTCGCCGATGTTGACTACTTTTTTATGCTCTGTCATTTGTCCACCCTCAACACCCGCGCCCGCGACCCTGGGATACTTCCCATCACCAAAAACTCACCCTCGGTCAGACACCCAAATCCAGTCCGCGCCGTGCTGATGATCTGTTCGACAGGAACATCCATTTCAAAGACAACGGCAACATCTCCAGATGCCCCAAACGCAAACGTGGTCGCGACCCTCTCGCTGATACTCCAGCTCTCCATCGCATTCCCGACAATAGGGACAGTATCCCCCTTGGACAAATTTCCTGCAACCGAACTTGAAAATGCTCCCCCACGCCGCAACCGGATCTTGTCGCCCGGCTTAAATCCCTTCTCTCTCAGCAAAGTTTGTGTTTGATCATACATACTGCGGACAAGATCCCGCTGCGTATCCATAGGCATAAGAGGACGGTATTTTGCTGGCAAGTATGGTAACAGCGCCGCATCCGACTCCCCTGGATTGTCTCCCCTGAGAAACTGCATTCTCATATCTGCCGCGTCGGTCACGTCTCGCAAGTTTTGCCTTTGCCAGTCAGACATAGGGATACGAAACTCATCAGCCGCCGCTTGTTGAATCGACAAAGACCGCATGTCCATGTCGTTGCTCGATTCTGACCATTGGGCGACAAAAGCGTTCGCATCCTCATAGGAGACCTCTGCATCCTGCGCCAACTTGGTTACAATTTCATCTTTGGCTTTGGCCCTTTGTTCGACGTTCGCATACCTCCACATGTCGCTTTGTTTTCCCCCCTCACGATAGTACAAGTCCATGCCCTTGATACCATCGGAGAGAAGATCACCAGCTTTTTCCGTTGTCGTATCCACTTCCTCTGATGCTATGCCGTACTGTTCACGCCATGGATCTTTTTCCCGGCTCTCTTGGTACCGCTGAGATGCCGCACGCCGAGACGAAACGCTCGAGCCCGGAGTGACCCCGAGCCGTTGCAATCCTCCCCCCGGCGATGAACCGCCATGGGCAGGTGGCCGCCCGGCGTGTCCCCAATTCCCAGACCCTGATCCGCCTTTGAGCGCACGTTTGATAATCGCGGCCTCAATCGTCGTACGCTCTGGCATGCCGGGCATCAACAACCAAAGATCATGTAACTCCCAAGTGAAAACACGATCCAAGCTCATGCTTGCTCCTGAGCAATTGCCTTTCGTGCTTCTTCCTCGATCTGCTCTCGTGTCCGATCTGGGTTTTTAGCCATGACCTGTGCACCCCGGCGAGCTAATTGTTCAGGCGTCTCGTTAAACGAGATGTCTCGACCAGTCCCATCATCCCACGTACATTCGACACCATAGCCCTGAGCACTCCCCGAAAGGTAGGGGCAATCATGACAGTAAGTCTCCAGGTGCTTCTGGGTATACTCGACAGTCGAAAAAAGCCGATGACAATACACCGGGCTGTACTGCTGAATGTGCCTCGTTGGCTTTGCCATGTCTCACCTCAGTATGTTGACTTGCGAGTCACGTCGATCCAAACATCAGGCAAAACTGCCGTTGGATCGCGGACGACCAATTCATCATGTAGTAATCTACCGACACCGGCCCGTGCATAGAGCGTGTCCTCTCCCCTTCCATACGCGGTACTCCATGCGCCATCCCACTGTCTTTGTGTGCCCTTTGCCGCGCGATTGACCAAGAGCACCCCGCTTTCCTTACTCCGACCAAAACTTGATCCCACATATTGCATCGACTTGGATGCCTGGGGAGCAAGATAAACCCCATCGCCTAACATGCGCCCGGCCTTTGCTTTCTTGGGCACTTTGAACCCCTTGGAACCGATTGCCTTGCCTGCACCATAGTGCGTACCGTGAAACATAAAATCGGCCTCGTTATCCCGAGCATCCAGGGCAGCCTGGAACTTTTTCCCGACACTCCGTTGACCGTGAATCTTGAAAACACCATTTACGTCTGCCGTGAATCCAGCATGGTGACTTGACCAATTCCTGTGTACGGCATCTTGATAGGTCTTTTTCTCGGCTCCCGACATGGCAGACAAGGCCATCATGCTACCCGTTCCGATTTTCTTTGTAGCAGGGTCGATCTGTGTCCGCACCCCAAGAGCATAGGCCCGCAAGTTAAAATCCGGACTCACTTCTATTTTGGACAAGTCTCGATGCTGCGGCCCCCAGGCGTAATATTTGGATGAACTGTCATTAACAGCCCTTTCAGCAGACAACATCATGTCTTTTTTGAACCGAAGATCGGCCATGGTCTGTTTTTGCTGGGGAGTCATGTCGTCGAGAACGCCCTGCATCCGGCGCTCATAATCATAGTAGGACGCTTTTCTAGAGTAATAATCTTTCTTGATCGGGTCCGTCTTTGCCTGAATATCCGCCAGAAAGGCCCTTTCCGTCGCCGAAGCCCCCGAGTAATACCTGTCCAGGTTCATATTTGACAGTTCGGCCAATCCATGGGTGGTAGGTCTTTGGAGATAAGTCAATTCGCCCGCGACGTACTTTTGACCGCCCAACTCCCGGATCGCCCGGTATTTGAAATCTGCTAGTTCATCCTGATGGGATAAAACATACTCGAACGTTTCCCGGTCCAATGCCAGCACCCCAGTTCGATCTGCCATTTTCCGAACATCTGGAGGTGATTCCTTATACATCTTGGCCATGGATGTCTTGTCCGGGTCACCTGAAAAGAAGCCCTGCCCCTCAGCCCTGGCAACCATTTGCCGGCGACGTCGGGATCGACCAGTCCGCAAAGATAAGGCCACTGATGCGGGACGACTTCCCCCTCTCCCTGGTCCCTTACCTCCAGCATGCCCCCAATGCCCACTACCTGGGCCGCCCTTGAGTGCTCTCTTGATAATCTCAGCCTCAATCACTGCGCGCTCGGGCATGTCTCGCATAAGACGATAAAGATCGCACAACTCCCAGATCGGCATAGTTCCTGTATTCATCGCATCCTCCACACCGGATCTAGCGTGTCCGCGTCACGTCGATCCAGACATCAGGCAAAACAGCCGTGGGGTCACGGACCACAAACTCATCATTTTGGAGACGATTGACACCCCCATAGATGCTCGTGCCCGTTCGTGCATAGAGCGTGTCAAAGCCCCTCGTCGCACGCGCCTGCCCCGCGCTACCATTCCACCTTCGCTCATAACCTTTGGCCGCTCGACTGACCAGAAGCACACCACTCGATTTGCCCCGCCCAAAATTCGTCCCCACATACTGTACCGACTTGGATGCAACCGGAGCCAAGTACACCCCGTCGCCCAACATACGCCCAGCCTTCGCCGCCTTCGGTACTTTGAATCCCCTGGAGCCTATCGACTTGGCGGCGCTGTAATGCGTTCCATGGAAAGCAAATTGATCTACATTGTCCCGGTCATCGACGGCAGCCTGATATTTCTTTCTTACGGTTGTTTGACCATGGATTTGAAAAACGCCGTTGACCTTGGCCTTGAAAGATCGATGATTCGGTGCCCAGTCTTTATACACCGCCGATGTGTACTCTTTTTTCTGCGCTCCCGTCATCGCGGACAGAGCAACCATGCTTGAAGGCTTTACCGGCCCTTTAGTTGAGGGCTCCACAGCTCGCCGTGTCGACAGCGCAAACCGGCGAAGATCAAAGTCAGGACTCAACTCAATCTTAGACATATCTATCGGGTGAGATCGCCAATCCAAGACCTTGGACGTGCTATCCTCCACTGCTCGATGCGTTGCCTGTGCCATGACATGCTTGAAATGTAGTTCTCCGACAATCGCCCGTTCTTTTACGTCTAGATCCTGCACAGCCTTGTCCCTAGCCCGATTCAACTCTCGATAGGATATCTTCCTCCTATAATACTGGTCCTCAGCCTGCATCATGCTTTTCTCTAACTTGTCTAAGACCGCACTCTCCTCTGCACTGAACCCCGTGACCCGTTTCTCCCGTCCCATCTTAGCAACCTGTTGTACTTCATAGGGTGCTGGAGAGCGTTCCGTTGTTTTTGACAATTCTCGACGCACGTAATCCTTTCCGGGCATACTTTCGATTGTCTTGTACTTGAGATCTGTCAAGTAGCGTTCTCTCCGGAGAACGTAATCAAACGTTTCTCGATCTAGAGCCAAAATACCCGTTTCATCAGCTACCCGTCGCACATCCGGTGGTGATTCTCTGTACATCTTGGCCATGGATGTCTTGTCCGGATCTCCCGAAAAGAAGCCCTGTCCTGTAGCTCTGGCAAGAATCTGATTCCGCCGGCGATAACGCCCACGCCGCAAAGACAAGGCTTCCGATGCTGGGCGACTTCCGCCCCGTCCCGGCCCCTTTCCCCCAGCGTGTCCCCAATGTCCAGACCCTGGGCCACCTTTGATCGCCCGCTCGATCAACTCGGCCTCGATGGTTCTCTGATCCGGCATGCCGTGCATCAGCGGGTGAAGCTCTCGCAATTCCAAAGTGGACAGATCCTTGATACTTTTCTGTGTCATCGTTTCCTCCTGGGCCGTACCGGTTCAGTCACCGGCAACGTAACCGGCGGGTGCTTGGCCCGCTTGGCCCTTCGCCGTTCCCTGACCAACTTGTACCGTTCTTTCCTGCTCAATTCCGGCTCCGGTGCCGGCACCGGGCGCTCACGGACGTATCCCCGGCGCTCGATCACGATCACGTCCCCGGCAGGCTTGTGCACAACCTGCTTTCCCTTTGGATGGACAATCCCCTCTTTGGAAATAAGCCACGTCGCATGGTTGCAACTGTGCAGTTTCTGACCTGCACAAAGCGCCCGGTTGTGTTGGGCTTCCGGGCCACCAAAGATCACACCCTTGCGCTCTGTCCCATCCAGCCCATAGCCGTGCTCTGGATGGACCACGAACAGGTACGGCGATGCGTTCACGATGGGCGTTCCCGGCACCACGTTCCCCACAAGCCAGTTATCCCACACCGTCCGGCCAATCGCCAGAGGGGGGATCTCGTCGTACACATCAGCGGAAAACACAAAGTAGTCGATTGCTCCAGCCGTGTCCAACTTGTGCCCGTTGAGCCCTGCGACCAGTCTTGACCACCACTCCACGACATCAAAGTCGATCAGCCCCTCCACCGGGACCGTGGACCGCTTGCCAATGAGCAAAAATCGGTCCAACGTCAACCGTACCCGTTCTATGGCCTGCGCGAACCGAGGCGGCAGAATAATGTCTGAGTTGACCAGGCCGACCAACCTCGAGTCTTGCCGCTCCCGGATCACGTCAAAGAGACCGCTCAACAAGGGAGTACCATGCTCGTTCCGGGCGATGTCAGAATGAAAATCCGCGCCGATCTCTCTCGCACAAGCCTCGATCCCTTGCTCATCCCCGACCAGGACGATGCGCGGCCTGGGTTTCAACTGCGCCCAGCTCCGCAAGGCATTGCGCTGATGCCTCGCCGGTTCGCCGACGAATGGCTTTGGTACGGCGTAAAGCGTCAGATCGGCGCTCGTATCTCCCACCGTCGTCTCGGGCAGATCGTAGCCCGCCAGTCCCCAGGACTCGCCGTTCGGGGAAAAGGGGGTTTCTCCTTGATAAAACGCCGCCGCCCACTCCCGGACCTGTCCCCCGCTCAACACCTCCCCGAACTCGGCCCGCATCCTATTCAGCCGCTCCCGTTCGCTCCGGCCCCAGTTCGTCGCACTCTTGCCGTGCTCTATGTGGTAGATCGGCCACGGTAGGCAGACCTCGCCAACACCCTGACTATGCGCCCAAAACAGGAACAGGCTATCCACGTGATACGAAAAGACCCGCAACTCGTGATACCCTCTCAGCCGAAACCAGTCATCTCTCGATAAGAGCGTAAAGTCTCCGCACGCTGCCGTGTGCAACCGCCGGCCCGGCAAAAAGTTCGGCCGTCCCTCGTGTTGCCGGGCGACGTTTTTCCGGCAAAAGTCGAGCATTTCGACCCAAGTTCTCCCCTGCACACTGCCCGCGCGCAAATCGTGGCGCGTGGCTCGATAGTATCGCCCCGTCTCCAGGCTCCGGTCGGCCCACATCTTGATCAGCCGTTCGTCATACAGCAGATCGACGCACGTCGACAGGACAAAGCGACCTCGTGACCGCCTGATCCCCACATTCTTGGCCGGCATTTGATAGAACGAGACCCGGCTATCCGGACCGGCCCACGCCTCATGGACCTCTCGCGGCACGGCAATGAACCGGTAGACCAGACTTGGAACCCTGGGCAAGTCCAGAACCTCGAACAGCCTCGAGCGTTTGGGCAAAGGATTCCACTCCACGACAACGATCTCGACCGGGACGCCAAAGTCCGCGACTTGCCCGGAGAGAACATTGATAAAGACCTGCATCCTCTCCAACAGATCGCCGCCGTGATCGTCGTTTCGTGCCGCCGCTACGATGCTGATGTACGGCTCCATCCTCTACCGCTCCGCCGTGACCAAAAGATGCCAACCCATGAGCCGCTCCAGAACCTGGAATAGGCCAGAAGGGACAAGCCTCCAGGGCATGGCCTCCACGTACTTGTGATGAATGTAAGGCTCGACCTCGTATTTGAAAATGTGCGCCGCCCGAATCTCCTTGATCCATAAGTAGGACAGAATGCTCCGGATCTGTCGCTTCGAGAACGTCCAGGTCACCGGGCAGCCAGTCTGTGCCTCCGAATGTGCCGCGATCCGTTCGTCCAGGCTCTTGTATCGACTGACCCGAGTCTCCCATAGAATTTGCAAAGTCCTCCAACTGCGCCGGTTGTAGACCATAAACTTGAACGTTCCACCGGGCCAAAGGTACTTTTGCGCCTGTCCAAGCGCCCGCCAGTAATGCGGCGTGTGGTGTATCACCCCGAACGAGTACACAAGGTCGAATGGCCGAACAGGAACCACCGCATCCAACGATTCCGCGTCGCCCTGCACAAACTCGATCCGGTCGGCAAGCCCCTCAGCTCGGGCCCTCTTTTCCGCGACCTCCAAGGACTTGGCCGACAGATCCACCGCCACAACTTCCGCACCGTGCCGGGCAAAGTCGAGCGTGTCCGTGCCTATCCCACAACCTACCTCCAGGACCGCCTTGCCGTCCCACCTTTGAAAATCGGCAAAGGGAGCGATGTGCGGCTCCACGAACCGCTTCCGTGCCGTGACCGCTTTGCTGTAGGCCAGCGGGTCCTTGTCGATGTCGATCAAGGAATGCCGAATGTTGCACGGTCTCCGCGACCAAAATGCCGCAACCTGTTCTATCGGCACATTTTCAAAGGTCATCGATCCTCGCAATCTCTCCGTCCTCCCCATAGCCGAACGGCTCCATGTGGCCGCGAAATCGGCGATAGAAGGCTCTCCACTTGGCCGCCGTGGCATAGTTTCGCCAATCGCCGACCACCCCTTTGCGGTAGTGATGCCGTACCCGCTCGTCTCCCCTATCCCGACCGCCGGAGAGACGGCGAAAGCCCCAGTCCCGCACAATCTGATCCACCCGCCCAGGGGGAAACGCGACCTTGGCCGCTTCCAATGTGTGCCGAATCGTCGCCGCCGGCTGAGCGTGCATGTCCTCGTAGCGCATCAGCGTGTGGGGCACATTCTCCGCGAGTTGATAGCCCTGCCACCAAAACAGGTTGTGCCCGGTCTTGATCAGCCAATCGACGACAGAGTGCACATCCCCAAAGTCCACGATCCCTTTCAAGTGCGCCCGCTGCACACGCCTGCTCTCCTGATTGTGCGTCTTGACGTACCAGTGAGCCGCCGAAACGGTCACGTCCCGCATGTCGCGGACCAGAGCGATCACCCGCACGCTGCTGGGCGCATCTTTGAGCAAATAGAGCGGCGTGTGATGTGCGTAGATCTTGGCCCCCGGCGTTCGCTGCTCCAGAGCCTGTAACTTGGAAATCTGAGCCTCGAAATCGCCGTCCCCGGCGTGCAGGTTGTGCTCAGTCAAGCCCAAGAGCGCCTTGAGCTGAAACTTGACCCAGTGTGTGCCGCACCGGCTGCACGTGGTCAGGAAAATTGACGTCATTTGCCCAAGTCCTCCCACTCCGGCAGTGCGCCGGGCATGATGTCACCCTCGCGGATCAGCTCCAGGCGCAAGTAGACCTTTTCGCCGTCGTGGTCAAAGTACGCGCCGGGATAAGGCGGGTAGGTGTTGGCTCGGATCAAGTCGATCAAGTACGCCGCCGTGTACGTCTTTTCCAGGTCGATCTGCTCCAATGCCCTCAATTCTCGCCGGTAGTGGTGGGTCGCAATACTTTCGTCCTGAACTTCGGCCCGCATCCCCTCGGTGCTAAGCTTGGGCCACATCTCCTTGAACAGGTCGATCAGCTCTCTAGTCAACCGCTGATGCAGGACCCCGCCGGTATCCGTGATCGAGACCTCCACTTTGCGCCGGGCGAGAACTGCGCCGGAGTCGATCCCCTCTACAATCCAGTGAATCGCCACCCCCGCCGGAGATCCGTCCAAGATAGGATACACGTTGGGATGCCACCCCCGATTATGGGGTAGATAGCCCGTGTGCAGATTGATGACGCCCCTCTCCGGCGTACGGTATACGTTCGGTTTGAGAATGTACCCGAAAAAGGCCGAGACCCCGATGTCCGGCTCCAGTGATGCCAAGTAGCGCACCGTCCCCGGATCTCGCAGACCGTTGGCCTCGATCACCCGCTCGGGCGGCAAGTTTGCCAGGGCCAAGATCTCCTTTCGGAACTTGCTATTGTAGGCCGGATGGACGACCAGTCCCACGATGTTCTCATGGCGCTGCATGAGCCACTCGGTCACTTTCCAGCCGCCCCAGTTATTGGCGAACAGCAAGATCCGCGTCATTTCTGACCCTTTCCGGCAGGCCCTCGCCTGCCAACCCCCAATTCTCGTCATTGCGAACGACCGAATCGTAGCCCACGAGCATCCGGGTCACCCAGGTAAAAAACGTCTTTTCGTCCAGGATCGGCACTTTGCGCTTCCGCATACCCTCCGGACCTTCCCCCGTCCACCCTCTATCGTGACTGATGTGGTATAGGCACATCGGAGGCTGCAGAACCACCTGCCGAATTCCAGAACACAGAGCCATAAAGACAAGAAAACTATCCAGGTGAAGCCCGTACTTGGGCACCTCGACATAGCCGCGCAACCTGTGCCAGTTTTCCCGTGACAGGAGCGTAAAGTCTCCCGATCCGTTCGTGTGCGGCCCCCAGGGAACGGGCCGGCTGTGTACCTGCACCACGTTTTGCGCGCAAAACTCCAAGATCTCGCCCGGCGTTCCCAGGTAGGGCACTTCTGCCAAGACGTCGCACCGGTCGATCCGGTACAGGGCGTCTCTCTCCATGCTCGGCAATGACGCGACAAGTTCGTTTGATAAAACACAGTCCTGATTGAGCGGCAAGACCAAGTCCCCACCCGCTCGCCTGATCCCCACGTTCCGGGCCAGCAACACGAACAGATCAAGGTATTTGTGTCCTTCTAGCCTTCGGTGATACTTGGGCGGCACCGTGATCACCCGAATCGGATGACAGGCCAGCGCCTCGGCAAGCCGGGGACGATTCTGCGGCGGATTCCACTCGACCAGAATGACCTCAGCGTCCAGACCAAACTCGGCGATCTGCCAGTAGAGAACACGCAAGCAGACAAGTAACCGCCGCAAACCCGGATCGTGATCGTCGTTTCGACTGGTCAACACGAACGAGATCATGCCCGTGCCTCCACATTCAGGGACATCAGGCGACCGCCTTCTTTGTCCATGTGAGGCAAGTACGCCTGACTGAAATCGTCGACCCCCAGGAGCCCGACGATGGTATCCTTCCAGTCGTACCTGTGGACCTCCGCAAAGCCCGCGCCCTCCAACCCGGCCCGCAACGTGTCAAAGTCGAACACCATGCCGTGCCAGTCGTAGGCATCCCGTTGGCCGCCCACGACCAGCCCATAGAGCCCGTCCAGACTTCCTGTCTCCAGATACTGGTCGCATACGGCTTGAAAATCCGCCGTCGAGATCTGCACGAGACCGCCGGGACATAGGACACGATGCCACTCCCTCAGCGCATCCATCCACTCATCCCGGCCCAGGTGCTCGATCAGGGCGCACGCATAGAGTACCTCCAACGAGTTGTCGGCAAAAGGTAACTTGTACGCATCGCAGACGAGATCGTTTTTCCGGAAAAACTGGATGTCCGCGTTTACGTAGCCCGGTATGTGAACCTGCCCACAACCCAGGTGCAGCCTAATCGGTCGCATGGCTGTAGAATTCCTTGATCCGGTCACAGATCCAGGTCACCTGACACCGTTGCAACTGGGGGTAGACCGGCAGAAAGATGCCGCGCGCCGATGCAAAAAGGGTGTTGGGGAACTGAGCGTCGTCACCTTGATCCTTCCACAAAGCCGGTTGCCAGTGTAGCGGGTAAAAAAACCCTCTCGTCTGGATAGACCGTTGGTCGAGATATGGCAGCAAAGCCGATGCCCTTTGACACAAGAGCGCCGCCCGAAAAGGAACGTGCTCGGAACCATCCTCGACCGGGACAAACTCGACCTCATCAACACCGGCCAAGTCCTGCTTGTACCACTCGAGCCGTTCCCGCTTGCGAGTGATAATGTGGGTCAGCTTGTCCATCTGCGCCACGCCCAGGGCGGCCTGCATGTCCGTGATGCGGAAATTCCAGCCCAGGCCGGAATGAACGAACGATCCGCTTTCCCGCCGTCCATGGTTGCGCAACAAGAGCAGCTTGTGGTAAACATCCTCCGCCCGGCACACCACAAAACCGCCCTCCCCGCTCGTGACGGTCTTGTCGGCAAAGAATGAAAAACAGCCCACGTCCCCGAACGTGCCGGCGTGTTGGCCCATATAGTGGACCCCGACCGCCTGCGCAGCGTCCTCGATGACGGCAAGCCCGTATTCCTCGGCCAGGGTCATGATCGCCGTCATATCTGGGCATGCTCCGAACAAGTGCACCGGCATGATCGCTTTCGTGTTCTCGGTCAGCGCCCGCTCGCAATACTCGGCCCGCATCTGGAATGTCATCGGATCGACGTCGACTAAGACCGGTCGCGCACCGACCAACAGGCACGCCGCCGCACTGGCAAAAAAGGACAGATCCGGGACGATCACCTCATCCCCACACCCAATGTCGAGCGCCAAGAGCCCCAAAACCAGGGCCAGCGTGCCGTTTGGGGCAAAGACCCCGTATCGTGCGCCGGTCAGGTCCAACAGTTGAGCCCGAAACGCCTGCATCATAGATCCCTCCGTGACCCAGGCATTGTCCAGCGTTTCGGCTACACTCATCTTTTCGGCCTGCCCAATCCAGGGCAGCGCCTGCGGAATCCTATCCATTCGCGTACCATTCCTTTTCTAGCGTGGGAAACATCCCACAGCGAATCGCGGACAGGACTTCTGTGATCCCGTCCTCCGGCGTGTACCTGGGTACAAAGCCCAGATCTCCCACCCGCGTAAAGTCGACCTGATAGTCGCGCGGATCGTTCTCTCGTTCTTGGTACTCGATCATGGCCCCTGTGCACCGGGCGACATAGTCGGCGATCCTCTTTTTGGTCCGGTTGTGGCCGCCGACGTTGAAAATCTTGCTCCTGACAGCATCCTCGGACCACAGGACAACCTCTATCGCCCGCGCCAAGTCGTGCACATGGACGTGAGATCGCCACGATCCTGGGCTGTAAACGACCACATGATCGTCAGCCACGCCATCTAAAACGAACTCGTTCAGCAACAAGTCAAAGCGCATTCTCGGCGATAGCCCGTAGACGGTCGCAAAGCGCAAGATCGTCACCGCCATTTCAGGCATCCAGCCCCGGACAAGATGCTCAGCCCGTGCTTTGCTCTTGGCATAGACAGTCAGCGGATTGATCGCGTCGCTTTCCGCCGCCGGGCCCTCTGTCTTGCCATACAGGCTATTGGTACTCGCCAGAATGAACCGTTTGACCTTTGCCTTGACACATTCCATGAGAACGGTTCGCACCGCCTCGCCGTTGACCTCGCGGGCCTCATCCGGATCTGCATTACAGGCCACATCCCCGACGATAGCCGCTAGATGGATCACCGTATCGATCCCGTCGAGCGCCGTCTCGACGTCTGACCTCTCCCTGATGTCCCCCTGGGTCAGCTCGAAATGGTTGTGCCGGAGCACGCTCAGCAGGCCCTCGCCGCCGTACAGGAACGAGTCGAGAACCCGCACGTCATGATCGCGCAGTAGGCGGGGAACGAGCGTCGTGCCGATGTATCCAGCCCCTCCAGTTACAAGGATATTCACGCCGGCCCCCTTCCTAAAGCCACGTAATGGACCCCTGCCGCGAGATCCTTCGGATCGAGTAGCCGCCAACAGTCCACGATAGCTCTACCGCCAAGAGGCACATCCTGGATCTGCACCCATTCCATGTCTCTGGTTGCGAGAACAAGGACATCATGCTCGACCGCTCGCCTAAAGTCCACCATCTCGATCTCGGGGTAGGCTTTGAAAATGTTGCCCTCGGCCAATGGGTCATGGCCAGAAACTCGTACCCCAGCCTGCATCAGCACTTGGGCAAGCCGTACACTGGGGCTTTCCTCGATCACAGGCGTTCCCGCTTTGTACGCCATGCCCATAATACAGACGGACCCGCCTCGCACAGTCCCCAGCGCCTGCAAAACGATGTCCGCGATCTGTTCCGGGCACGAGGAATTGAACAAAGTCACCGCATCCGAAACCACCGGGTTGGCCCCCAGACGACCGGCCAGGGCAGAAAACGCCCGCGTATCCCGTGGGAAGCAAGGGCCCCCGTACCCTTGTCCTCCCTTGAGGTACTTGTCGCCGATTCTGCCGTCAAGTCCCAGCGCCTGGGTCACCTCGTCCACGTCCGCGCCCGGCAGCCGCTCGCAGATCTGAGCGACAGTGTTCGCGAACGAGATCTTGGCAGTCAAGAACGTGTTCAAGGACAACTTTGCGATCTCGGCGTTGATCCAGCTCGTATGGTATACGGGAACGGCTCGCCGCGTAATCGCCTTGTATATCGCCTCGAGATATGGCCCGGATGTTGGGTCGCTCTCCTGCCGACCGATCAGCCAAAACTCGGGATTGAGAAAGTCGTCGATGACACTGCCCAGGGCTACGAACTCAGGGGAGTAGCAAAGCCCAAAGTCCACGCCGCACCGCTTGCCGCTGTATTCCTCCAGCGTGTCCTTGACCGGTCCCCCCGTATGCCCCGGCATCACCGTGCTGGTCAGCACCACGAGGTGAGGATCTTCCTTGAAAGACATCCCCCGACCTATCCCCTCGCACGCCTGGAGGACGTACCGGACAGAGAACTCGTCTCCCCGTTCGCTCGGCGTTGGGACAAGGATGATCGTGACGTCCGACTCCATGACCGCTTGTGCCGTCCCTGTCGTTGCGACCAGCGCCGTGCCCGCCTGCCTTGTCATTTCAGACAACCCGGTCTCGAAAACCGGGGGCTCTCCCTCGTTAACCTTGCGGACCACCTCCGGGCAAACATCTACACCGACCACGTCGATGCCCTGCGCGGCGATGGTCGCCGCAATCGGCGCGCCCAGCTTGCCCAGGCCGATCACCGAGACGACCGGCATCCGATCCATTGAAAATCTCATTGCACTATCACGCTCCTCCCTCTATCGAGCGATGTCCCTTGCCTGCTCTTGCCGATGTGATCAAACGCCCGGATAATCCCATCTGCTAAGATAACCGTCTCCGGGCCGCTCATGTGGAGAACTTTGTCCGCGTAGACCAGTTCCGTCGATCCAAGGGTCAGACCTGTCGGATACCATCCATATTCAGTTGTAAATCTGCGATGGAACAAATGAGGACGATTCGAGTAGACGTAAGAGCTTGGCCCCAGCCGTTTCTCGATCACCATGTAATGGGTTTTGCCCATCCGGGTCTGCGCCTCACAGAGCCGGAGCATAAATTGATGCCCCTCGATCCCATCGTAGCGCACATTCCCGATCTTGGAGACCGATTCCAGCAAGGAAACGCCTCGGTTCAAGTCGATCACCCGCTTAGAAACATAGTCGTCCTCGATCAAAAACACGTAATCTGTCCACTGATAGACAGTCCCCAGAGCCATGTTTACGTTTCCGGCCCACCCCTCGCGCTGTGTGACAGTGTGCGAACGGATCGGAAACTCTGAGTATAACGCCTCTACATACCCATGAGGACTTCCATCGTCGGCAATGTGGCACCAAACTGTGCCCTCGTACCACACATTCTTGAGAAAAGCCTGCAACGTCCGCCGGATCTCTTGTGGCCGGTCATAGGTCACCACGACCAGCGCCACATCGGGCCAACTCATACCCAGACCTTTCTATCCTGGGGGGCGGTATACACCACCCCCCAGGCACAGACCAAAAACACGCGAATCAGGATCACCCTAGTCGGGCAAATTCCAGTCGCTCCAGAAAGACGGCGCGGGTCGTTCCTCAACGCCACCCTTGAAGAAGTAATCCGAATCCTCCCACGGGCTCCGGAAGTGCTGTTCCGGCGTGTACAGGACGTGATCCAGACGACCGGCCAGCATCGGCGTCTTGAGCACGATGCGCGGCTCGATCTTGCCGCTCAAGGTGTAGCACCACTTGACCCGCTCTCTCGTCCACAAGAACCGGCCACCGTCCGAGCTATGCCAGATTTCATCATTCAGCATGCGCGCCGTGCGCAACTCGGTCGTGGTCTTGGTGTAGTCCTTGTACTGCAAGAAGGTCGCATCTCGGCGGCCCATGTACGTGATGGGGATCTGATAGATCGAGCTGGCAAAGGAGCCTGCCGGAACGTTCGCATCGTTCGCACTGTCCGACTCGAAAATGCCGTCGTCCAGAACCACGTCATGCTTGCGCCCGTTTATGTAGATGTAGAGCCCATCCCTCATGCCGTCGATAGCAGTCTGCACCCGCTCGGCGTCGATGTTCAACTGCCGGCCACCGCCCAGGACGATGTTACGGGTCGACCAGTAGGCCACCGGCCAGATCTCGGTCAACTCGTACCACAATTCGGGCCGCATGGCGTAGCACCACTTGACGGGCATCATGCCCATCCGGTCGGCGTTGTGGAACAAGTACGCTTCCATGTAGCGCAGTTGCCGGACGATGTTAAAGTTCCCCTGGGCGTCGGACGTGTTGATGTTTTGATAATTGAAATCCTTGACGTCCGAATACAGGGCCTCACACGCCGTACCGGTCTCCGCATCGACCTTGTTCTGCGAAACCAGGATGTCCAGGCCAGGAAACTCTTTGTAGCCCGTACCCACGTTGTTGGCCGGGTTACCTTGCCAGATCATCGGGATCAATTTGTTCTGCATCAGGATCGCGACCTCGATCATTGCCCATGCGGTCGCTATCTGCATAACCGTGCGCTTGTTGTAGTTCCGGACCGCACGGAACGCATCCGTCGAGCCGCCCAAGATGTCGTTGACCAGCTCCAGGTCGACCTCGCCGCTGTTGATCCGCTCGATTGCCCTGTTCGGCGTCAAAGTCTGCGTTTCACGACAGACAAAGCCAAACGGAGCCGTCTGCCAACAGGATTCAGTCACGCCACTGGGACAGGTCGCACACTCGGTCGACGGCTCGTCGTCCCCGGCTTCCTCGACACCCGTTACATACGGGAACAGCGGATTCGTGTCCACGCTCGGCAGGGCTTTCAGCATCCCGCTGATGCCGCGCGGCGTGATCCGCCCGCTGATGACTTGATTCTCGATAGCACTCGACCCAAAGATCCCACCTGGGCCATGCAGCCACACTGTCGCCGCCGTGCTGTTCGCCGGCGCTTTCGTCCCAGGGGCTACCAGCCCAGCCTCTTTGAACGCCTGGGCCATGGCGACCGCAAACGCTCGTGCCAGTTGTGTCTCGTTCATTGTTTTTGCCTCGCTTTGAAAATGACGGGTTTTCTACAAGACGATCAGCCCGTCCCAGCCAGAAAATCGATGACCGTCGGAACCTCGGGTCCCATACCTTTCAGGTCGCTATCTTCCGCCAGGACAGTCTCGGCTGCATCCGATGCCCGGAACCACGAGAACCGGGGCAGGCGAGTGGCTTTCTCGGCAAGGCGCTCGTCGTCGGTTCGTTCCACGTTCCCGATCCGCTCCTTGATCGCCCGCACCTCGTCGGCCAGTTCCTTGATCGACTCCTCGAATTGACGCGCCACATCCTCTTGAGCGGCGACAAAGTCGGACAGTTCATCCAAATGCAGGGCCTCGCTCATGGCCTTGACCAGGACCGCCATCTCGGGCGACCGCTCGGCGTCCTCGGAAACCATCAGCATAGCCGATCCCACGGCGTCCAGCAACGCCCCGTCCTCGCCGTCGATCTGCTCGGACATCTCGCGGACCTCCATGGCCAGCTCTTTGGTCTCCTCCGGTTCTTTTTCGGGTCCCTCTACATCCATCTCGTCGGCGATCTCCATCAGCCGTTGCTTCATGTCGCCGTCGTCCATCTTTTCCGCAACGGAGCGAATGCGCCCGCTGAATCCGCCGCCGGCCTTGTAGGCTACGCCGGCATCTTCCAGGTCTTTCGTGCGTTGCTGACCACGACGTTCCACCTGATCAACCAGCTCCTCGCCCCCGATCTCTTTGAGTGCGTCCTTTTGACGCTGCGACAACGTACCCATTTCCAGTACCTCCATATCCGTGTACGGGTTCGCCGCCTTGTGCGCCGGCAATACCGACGTCTCAGCTTTCTCGAACCAGTCGAAAACTTTGTCCCGCCTATCGGGAACGGAATAAACGAACCCATGAGAACAGCCCCAGCCCTCCGGGGCAATGACAGGATGGCCTTTCGCATGTGCTTGAAAAAACGCCTTGAATGCCTTCCCTGTCGGTGTATCGTCGAACGGACCCGCCTCAACCAGGAACCGACCGGATACACCCTGCCAGAGGATATCCCCGAACTCGGTCCCCGGTAAATGCCAGAACTGATACTTGCCTTTCTGATCCTCATCCTCGTGCCGGGCAACATAGTCCTCGATGGACTTGGTCGTGAAAATCTCGTTGTCCCGGTCCTTGAATGCGTTTGTCGTCCAGGTCATGATCCACGTCCGGCCATCGGAACCCTCGAACAACTTGAATCCTTGTGCTTGCTCCTGATCCTCGTCTGGTTCGGGGGTTATATCTCGGCCCGGCATGGCCTCCTTGATCCAATCTGCAAAGTCGCGCAACGTCGACTTGACATCAGCCCACCATTGCGGGCCTTCTGGTTCGGCGACGCTTTTCTCGCTGTGTTCCTCCAGGATACGCTGCGCTTTAGCCCGCAATTGCTCCCGGAGCGACTCAGTCAACCAGCGTTCACCGCCGGCCTCGCCGGTCTCTGTCTGCCCCAGCCTGGAGAGCGCATTGCGCAAGTGGGGCAGGTCGACCGAACCGTTTGCGTCCATGTAGGGGAGATGTCGCAATGTACGGGGCACCGTGCGACCAGTCTCGTCCTTTTCCCCTCCAGACTCTACGTAGAGAAACGCGGAATCGGGCAAGTCGTTGATATATGCCCGTGTCCATGCCTTGTCGCCTTCGGCCAGGGTAGCATCGCTCGGGCCGATGACGACCTCAATCCTTTGTTCGCTCATCTTCCGTACCTCCGCCGTCTTTCGGCTCGAACTGGATACCAGAGTCCCCTGCTATGGGAGACGTGTGTTTCCGTACCCCCGACAGCACATCTGCCGGGATTCCTTTTGAAAATGCGGCGCACGTGCTGCCGCCCCCATAATGCTTGCACATCGGGCAACAGACCGCAAAGTCCATCGCTCCGACAAGATCCAGGGTTTCATCTTCCCCGTCCGGCACTCCGTAAACTACTGGCATCGTCTATCCCTCCGAAACCAACGTCGCCGCCTGCCCATAGGGGACGTCGGTGTTCCAATGTCGCCACACGTCCGCCTTGTCTTTGAGATGCGACAGAGACGCGATGTTTTTCGCGTCGTGACTCGCGATGTACGCCGGGTCGACAAAGCGCCCGCCCCCCAAAAAGCGCCCCACTGCCCGCTCCATCGATTTCTGCATGGGCAAGTCGGCAAAGGCAATCTCGACCCGGTATCCTCGCTCTCGGAACTGCTCCATGATCGACCCAATTTTAGCCCCTTGCTTCATCGTTCCGTCATAGATCAAATTTTGACGGTTCGTGATAGCCCCCTGCAAGACCCGCTGCAAAACATCGTTTGACTCTGGATGGTACGCCTGAGCCTGCCACGTGATCGAGTCAATTCCATCAGCCTTGCCCAACCGTCCTTTGATCTCGTCCGAGTCGAGTTTGACAAAGTCGTCCAGCCGGGACGCATATTGAGCATTGCGCATCATGGACGACTTGCCCGATCCTGGATAGCCGCCCGTAAAGATGACGGTTGGCTGTTCTCCCTCTGGAACACTTGGCGCATCCCGCAAAAAGTCATCCACGATCTCGTCGTGCAGCTTTTGCCGCTCCGGCGTGTAGACCCCTTCCTCGTCCTGATGTAGTTTGCTCGTGAACTCTGCCCCCTGTTGCTTCTTGCGGGCCTCCTCGATATCGGCGTACGCCTCTTCCCGCGTCTTGCCGGCCCGTTTGAGCATCGCTTTCGCGTCATCAGATTCCAGATCCATAGCTTGGCTGTAGGTCGCCAAATCCTCCCGCCGAACGCGAAACGGCTCCAACGCCCGTTTGTCGGATGGATTCAGGACGATCCGCTTACCCATCGCCTGCGCACGTCTGTGTCTAGACCGACGCCGGGCGGATGCGCTTCTCGACGGACGACTCCCTCCCCTCCTTCTTCCACCACGTCCACCCATATGTCCCCAATGCCCACTACCCCGGCCCCCTTTCAGATCGTCGAGAATGGAAATATGCGCCTCGTCGGCACCCGCCTCCTTGAGCGCCTCGATCAAGTCGTCGATCTCGTCGTCGTCCAGGTCGTCCAGGACGTCCTTTTCCTCTTCCACGATCAACCGGTCAACGGGGATCGCCCCAGCAATCTCGGCCTGGGCCGCCACCCATGCCGCCTCGTCGTCCATCGCCATGGGCGTCGAGATCGCATAGATCGCGTCGTCGAACCCTTTGCCCTCGATCTGGATCGGCGGGTCGAATTCTACGTTGTAGCGGAGCCCTTTCTCGCCGTCGAGCACCGTCGCGAGACCAGGGAATACGTGACCGCCGACCGCAATCCCGACCATGCCCAGATCGCGCTCGACTTTTTCCGGAAAAACATCCCGGCCATCCACGAAAACGATCTCTTTGCGCGTGCTCCGCCCGGCGTTGCGAATACAGGCAAAGACGGCTTGCTGCTCGATCTCTTTGCGCCTTTCGGCGCTGGCACTCTCCCAATCCTGATCGCGTAACACGGCATTGGCCGCCGCAACACACTTTTCGATCTCCTGTGTCGTCCAATTCTTGGCCGGGGGCGGCGGATTTTCAAGCGTCCACGGTTTGCCCTCCATGGCTTCCTCCTTGCGACCCAAGCGATACTTTGTCCAATCATCGCCCCAGGCCGCCGCTACATTCGTCATCTCGAACTCTTCCGGGGGCGGTTCGACACTCACCTGCTTGCCCTCGGGCACGTAGGCCATGGTGATATGCGGCGTAAACCCGTGCTCGGATGGAGACGCAAGGCCCGCTTTCTCCAACACCTCGACCAGTCCCTGCCGGAATGCAGGCAGATCCGGAGAGTCCACCGACGCATAGACGGCGTTGCTGCCATCGTTCTCGGCCTTGTTGAATCGCCCCATGCCCCCGATCCGGCACTTGAGCGGCCCCCGGTCAGCCACAAAGTCACCGACCGCTTTCTGCAAAGCCCCCCGTTTTTCCTCCCCCAAGTCGTCCTTGTCACCCAAGTATGTCAGGGTCACATGCATTTCTTTCGCTGGAATAGCGCGAGATCCTTCCGGGAAGGCCCCAGCCTTTGCCGTCAAGGCTTCGGCGACCTCGGGTGGGGGAATCAAGGCCACCATGACCCCGGAATGGGCTTTCATCCGTTCGGCCAGGCGCTCGTATAGCGCATCCTCGGGCGCACCTGCGCCGCGCGTCCACAAAGACGTTTCTCCCTCCCCGCCTGCCTTGTCCGCGACCTGTCCATCGGCAACCCACCACGCCTTGATAATGTCTCTCTGCCCCTTCTTGGCCCAGTCCCGAAAGCACTTTGTGCAGAACCATGCTCGGCCTCGCCCATCGGCCCACTGCACGTCGACCTCGGGCTCTTTCTTGCAGGCCATGCACTGATCTCGGCTGTGCTGCTTTTCGTCCTCCACGAGCTGCACGTGATCGATGATCATACTGCCTGGGGAGAAAGTCAGGAGACGCGGCGCGATGAATGGATCGAACGACTCGATAGGATACACCCACAGAGCCTTGACATCCGGCCACCACTCCAACCGTTCAGCGGCTCGGCAGCGATGATCCTCAAATTGCTCATCGAACTGATCGAGCGTCGTCTTTTGCCCCTGCCCGATCTGGGCTATACCATAGGCGAACTCTCCGGAGAGAATCACGAACTCCCCTTCCACGTTCCGATCCGGGTAGGGGCGCGCTATCGCCGTCTTGCGGCCATCGTAGACCAATTGGCCATGTGGCGGCGCAAGGTAGAGACCACGAGGAAATGGAAATTCGAGCGGGCAGTCGTGGCGGACCTGTCGCCGTTTCATCTCGGCAGCACAGAGATCGTGCAGGCGTTCCACCTGCTCCCGATCCAGGCCGCCCTTTTCGCCTGTCTTATGGGCATGTTCGTGCAGATCCCGCAACGAGTCCACCGTCACGCCTTTGATGTTTTCGGTGTCCATGTCTGTTATTTTGACTCTCATGTCGCTACCTCACCACAGTGCGTACTTGAGTTTGAAATAGGTCTCTACCGTCGCCTTGTCGTCATCGCTCAAAAGCGCATTGTAGGCCAAAATCTCGGCTATCTGTTGCGGTGCGGCTACAGCATTACGTGGTATGTAATCCAAATAAAAGGTAGAAGCTACATCCACAACAGTGCCCATATCTGATCCATTTTGCCTGAATGAATACATGGTACCAGATAAGAAATATTCCGAAAGTGACCATGCCGTCACTGGATCTACAGACAGCACATTGGAAGCAATCGCACCGACGCCATTGTATACGTCCAGAACGGGATTTGCCCCGGCATCGTTGATCCGTATCTGCCTATTGGTCGCTACTCCTCCCCACCACTGGTTGACTTGGGCGGCCTTTGCCAAAATGACGGCAAAGACAGAATATGTCGCCGTTGTAACAGCCCCACCAGCGAACAGACGATCATCGACATCGTCAAACTCAACAACGGGCAGACTATTGATAATACCAGTACGGTATGTGGGCGGCCCATCGGCTCCCGCACGATACCAGTCGCGTGCGAGCGTGCCCTGATTGGTCCAAAACTGTACCGAATCCCCATTGCCAGCCAATGTAGTGGGCGGATTGTCGCTATACACATCCTGACCTGCATCAAGCCAAACCCAGGCATTTTGTCCACCATCCGGCGTCGATTCTGCTGGCGTCCAGGTAAAAGCCGCCTCAGCGGGAACACCGATTCCCAGCTCGGACACGGCGGTCCCCCCGATCCCGACCAGCCCATAACCCGATACTCTTCGCATGCTCATAGTGCCAATATCGCCGTATGAATAAAGGGAAATTCAGTCTTGCACAAAGCCGTCTGTCCATTGGGGACCCACCATGTCTTGATAATGTCCCGCTTTTCTTTCTTGGCCCAGTCTCGAAAGCACTTTGTGCAGAACCATGCACGTCCCCGCCCATCAGCCCATTGAACGTCGACTTTGGGCGCTTCTTTGCAGGCCATACATCGATCTCGGCTGTGTTGTTTTTCGCTTTCTACAAACTGCACGTGATCGACGATCATACTGCCTGGAGAGAAGGTCAGGAGACGCGGCGCGATGTAAGGATCGAAGGACTCGATAGAATACACCCACAAAGATTTGACGTCGGGCCACCACTCCATGCGCTCGGTCGAACGGCACCGATGGGCCTCGAATTGCTCGTCAAATTGATCGAGCGTCACCTTTTCCCCACACCCGATCTGTGCCACTCCATAGGCAAATTCACCGGAGAGGATCACAAACTCCCCCTCCACATTTCGGTCTGGATAGGGGCGCGCTATCGCCGTTTTTCGCCCATCGTAGATCAGTTGGCCATGTGGCGGCGCGAGATAGAGCCCCCGAGGAAATGGAAATTCGAGCGGGCAATCGTGGTCGACTTGTCGCCGCTTCATCTCGGCAGCACAGAGACTGTGCAACTGTTCCACCTGCTCCCGATCCAAGTCGCCCCTTGTCGCCGTTTTGTGGGCATGCCCGTGCAGATCTTGCAACGAGTCAACCGTCACGCCCTTTATGTTTTCCTCATCAAGATCCGAGATCCTTATCCTCATGGTACCGCTCCAAATTCCAAATCATACGTGCTCGATGTGCGAGCGTGAATGTGAAAGTTGTCAAATCTATCTGTAGGATCTTGCCCGCGCATGCCCTGTAGCGTTGCAGTCAAAAATGAAGATGAGGTGTGGGATATCCTTGTTGCACCATCCAGATATGCGACTATAGATTGTCCATCTAGTGTGACCACAATGTCGTAATCTGTGCCAGCCGTAATACTTACCGCAGCGGTTGCGCGCGGTGTACCACCCCCACCACTGACCTCTACTATGCGGAATTGATTTGTACCATCCACAATATCAGCAAACCAGTAATTGCTCGAATCGACAAAACGGAACACAACACCACCCGCAACGTTAATGTTCACGGTAGCACGTATCCAGCAATCAGACACACCCGCATCCACAGTTGCCAAGTATACGCCTGGATCTGGTGCCACTGTATTGGCCCTATTACTCTGGATGTCCCAGTTACCATTTTGTTCTGTCCACACACCACCGACTTCCGGTGTAATCGCATCCAATGACGTACCGTTTGGTGCGTCGAACGTGCTCTTGTTGATGGGTTGCAAAACTGCCGATAAATCTACATCGGGTACGCGGAAGTCGTCAATCTCGAAGGTATCTGCAAGCGTCCGTAACTGCACTTGCGGATACAATGCAACTACTGCATTGTTCGTATCTCTCCACAGTAGCGTCCATGCCGAGTATGCTCCATTGATGATATATATGGAGGCCCCGTAGATAAAGGACCCAACCGCACCCGAGTGCCATGGTACGCCATTAATGTCGTACCCTCCCAATACCAGGGCGAGTTGATAAACGGTACCAACTGCATAAGCTCCTATCTGACTCAATGGTATACCAACGCCATGCTTTGATATTACACCTCCATCAAAGACAGTGGAGATTTGAGTACCCGCAGTAGTGCCCGACAGCGCAGCGGCATTATGCCATGCTACCATCTGAGTGCCGGATGTAGTATCCTCTACGTCACTAAGCAAGCAGCGTCCCAACACACGATTTATCCCATTTGGTGAGTGAACGCCCAATTGCCCCCAGTTATTTATGGTCTTGCTACTCAACCGCAGTAGCTGGCCAATACACTGCGCGACGCCGTCAAGTTCAGTAACGGTAAGCTGTCCAACATCCACGCCCTCAGCAGGCCCCAGCACCTGCCCGTTGGCATAGCCCTGATCGCCCACGTTAAATCGAGCAAGCAAGAGCCAGTCTATGCCATCCAAGGCATGTGGAGAGGTCCCAAGCAACGAGACAGGGATGCCCCCAGCTCCTACCAATCCATAGCCCTTGATTCGTCGTACACCCATCAGGAGATAGCCCTCGCCGCGACCAGTAGCCGGATGATCATGTCGTCCCCGGCGCTCACGTTGTTGTTATCCCTCACCCGCACGTCATAGTTGGCCGGCAGGAACAAGGTCGGGGGCAGGGGAGTGGTCATCAGGTCCGTGTCGCGAAAATCAGTCAGGTCGGCCATGGACGGCGCGAAAGTATAGTAACGGACCTCACTCACGGCCTGGGTCGCACCCGGTCGCACTTGAAAAACGACGTTGTCCGCGCCGTCTCGCACGGAGACCTCAAGTTGTCGATCCCCGGCGTTTCCGTCCGCCGTGTAGGACACGAACAGGCTCAAGATCTGCCACTCGTAGCCCGCCGGGACGGTCAGGGCCTTGTCGTTGTCGTTCGTGCCCGTATCGGAGACAAGCGCCAAAGTCCACGGATCGGCCACCTGGATCACGGAATCCCCTGCAAGGATGAGCTTGCCGTCTGCATCCAGCTCAAGTATCCGAATGATGTCGTTTTCGTCCCGTCCCAAAACGATGACTTTATCCTGTGCCATCTTATGCCCTCCAGAATGTGCCTTCTGTCCCCAGTGCCGCGATGACGATGTTACCCGCGAGTGTATCATCCGCATTTCCGGCAGTTGCGTCGCGCTCGATCCGGAACACGAGCAGCTCACCGGGCACAAGGTCGCTCACATCCAGCAAAAAAGTCGACTCGCGCGACTGGTATTGACTGTTCACCGCTACAGTATTGATGTCCGAGACACTCGTCTCTGTCGCCGTGCCATTGAATAAATCCCCCACGGCAAGCTGTCCATAGTAGGCTTGCAGTTCTACATCGCCGCTGTTGTTCGTATCCGGGTACCAAATCACTTTCACAGTGACAGGGATCGACGTGTCCAAACCGGTCGGGATCGTGATCTCCTGCCCAAAACTATGCACTTGGTTGTCATTGAACTGGTTTCTTGTCAACGACAACGTGGTCCCGGTTGTAAAAGCAACCGATGCGTTCGCCGGCGACGACCCCACGACGGCGGTCGCAAGTACGATGTGCGAGATCAGTTCCCGGACTGGTCGCGCCGCGCCGAAAAACTCCTGCATGCCGTCGGCGTTCAGCTCGGTCCGGTTCGTGTGCAACTTGAATTGCTGATAGACGGGGACGGTCGTGACCGCCGACGAGACACGGAGACGGAACCAGAAACGAGTCAACCCCATCCCCGGATCGTTCTTGGTCCAGCTCGACAAGAAGGCTTTGGGGTATCGGATCTGTTCCGAACCCGTCCGCAAGAACGCCTGCTTGGCGTACTGGGTATAGGGATCGCCGGATAGCGTGCTCATGTGGTTCACGCCGACCCAGGACGCCCCGTTATAATACTCGAGCGCGAACGCCCCCCCGCCCAAGACGGCGGCGACGGTCTGCGAGATCTTCATGCCATAGTGCA
>JABAHP010006531.1_pt1 | contig 50434 bp, 85 predicted proteins | sample 7062081 | NCBI WGS metagenome assembly JABAHP01 (sample SAMN14534357, study PRJNA622989) | marine sediment metagenome | biome: marine biome [ENVO:00000428]; feature: marine pelagic biome [ENVO:01000023]; material: deep marine sediment [ENVO:00002113] | place: India: Gulf of Kutch | collected...
TTTCAATAAATTTAGTAACTTCTTTACTACAAAAAGGGTCTATTATTTTCTTTTTTTCTTTATTTACATTATTACCTTTATTATTAGGTGTACATTCTGTTTGGCATTGTAACTTGCAATATAACTTGCATTTTGTCTTGCATTTTGATGTACAGTTATCTGCTATAATAGGCTGGAAAGCATTGTAGTTATTAATTTTTATCAATGTGCACGCTTTGCGACTTTTCGATGTCTTAAATCTTTTTATTTGTTCTTGGTTTTCTAATAGTTTTAAAAACTTTTCTGTTGTTCTTCTATCCCATTTAAAAACTACAGATAGCTGTTCTACTGTTGTATCTAAATAACCTCTTGGTACAGTTATTAATTTTCCATCTATGAATTTTTCTCTACACGCAAAATATGCTTTTTCTAATAGATAAAACCAAGCTTCAAAGTTAGTAAATTTTCTATTTTCATTTAAAGGGTATAAAAAGTTATCTTTTATTTTTCTGCTAATAGTAAAATATCCACTATTCATATTTACCCCCAATTTTTTTATTGGCAAAATGTAAATTAAATATTTTTTTTACTATTTGCATTATGTTTTTAAATTTCAAAGCATCAAATGAAAATAATTCATCGGACAAAATTATATTTTTATTCCAAAGTTCCCATTTAAAATAGCACTCAAACATATACATATCAGTTGTTTGTATCTTACAAAGCAGTTTAAATTTTGTTTTATACTTCCAGTTTAAAGCTCTTATCCTATTTTTTAAGTTTACGGAACATCCAAATTTGTAAGCTTTCATCCCATCAGATTTTAATATATAAAAAAAACCTTTTTGGGGGATACGTTTTTTTCTCATATAACCACCTTAATAAGCAAAAACCCTTAGTGAAACTTGGTAGGTACACTAAGGGTAATATGCATATTTTTACTATTAATTATATCATATACCTACCAAGTATGAAACTATTATACACATTATTAATTATTTGTAAAGTGTGAATATAAAAAAAAGGGCTTGCAACGGAGTTGCAAACCATATTTAAGGCTTTTATATATAGGATATTAACTATACTATATTTGTATTATATCATAGAGTGCGTATATTAAAAACACTTAATTGTTCTTTATTTTTTTGTTTAATTGTAGGAATTTCACCAGTAGTTTTCTTTTGTTCTAATTTGTTTACAAAATTAGAATTTAATTTAATTCTTTTTAGGGTATTAACTTCTCTAGGTAATAATAATTCTGCTTCAAAAGTTTCAGTTTTTCTGTCCACAATTTCACGGACTAAAACGTCTTTGTTGTCAATTTGCACATTCCATATATCACCTTTTACGTGTGTCTTATATGGGTAAGCATCTGTAAATAGTATTTTGTGAAGTTTATCATACATATAAAAAACCTGCTGGTCGCCTAAGCCTTTTATAAACGATATTTTAAATTTTGTCAACCCTTACTATTAGTAATAGTTACTTCTATGCGTGGATATTCCTTATCGTATTTTACTCTACTTCCATCTGTACTAACAATTATAGAGCTATTATCATCGCTTAATATATTGTTATCTACTAACACATCTTGTAATGCGTTAATCAAATTTGCTAAATCTACTTTTCTTTTAGTTTTCATATAAAAAATAGCTTGCAGGTTAATAGGATAATCAATAGTTTCTATATTTCTGGGTAGCAATACGCTACAATCTTTTGCAAACTGCTTATATGCTTCGCTTTGAGTTATAAAAGGTTTACCAGTATATCTATTTCTTCCTAACTGCAAACTATTTTTTTTAGTTGCTGAATTTATTGGTATAATAAATTCCATTATTTTTTAAATTTTGCTTTTAACTCTTGTGCACCTTTTACAAGCATTTCACCTGTTTTTTCTATGCAATCAAGCGAAGCAATAACAACTATATCATCATATTTTTCTGGTGTTTCTACTGCTTTATCTACTAACTTTTCAGCTTCTTGCAATGCATAACCACCTGCTTGGTCTAAGTTTTTATAAATAAACTTTTTACCTTCTGGAATTTCTAAACCAAGTACAGTTTCTAATGCTACTTTGGCAATAGGTTTTACTATGCCCCAAACTTTTAGTGCTTTTTCTTTAATGCCCATAATTTACTCCTTTACGGTTCGAATACTATATTTTTGTAATTACCAAGTTTTAAACCATCACCGTGTACCCACGTTGGTGTATGTTTAAAATCTTCAAGTCTTTTTATGCATTTTAATTTCTTTGTTTTAATTAAGTTATATACAAAATTAAAAAATTCTTTATACTTTTTATTTTGTGGTTTCATATCAAAAGCTAAAGCTAAAACGTGCCCACTTAGATAGGGTGTATTTTTATTAGCCACAATACTGTCAACATTACTACGTAAACCGCTTTGTTGGTATTGACCACCCCACATCCAATCATTAATAATTACCCCACTATTGTGTATTTTACGCCATTCTATAGCAATATAATCTAAATCATATTTTATATCATCACTAAAAATACCCCAAAGGAAGTTTTCACCATATCTAGGGGTGTAATAATCGTAAACTTTTTTACTAACTAATTCTTTTATGTGAAATTTATCGCATTTTTTTACCATAATTTATCCTTTAAAAACTTTTAAAGCAAAGCCAATTAAAGTTCCTATAAAACCACAAATAGTCATAACTATTAATTGGAATTTTTCTAAAGCACTTACTCTTTTTTTTAAATCGTCATTTTCTTTTTCTAATTGAGTAATACGCTTTGCACAACCAATACAGTTATTTTTAATAACTTTTATGTCTGAATACATTTCTAATTGTTGGTCTTCTGATAACGCCATTTTATTTTTCCTTAATTATTTGTCTAGTTTCAAAAACTTTCATATCGAAAATTTCATCTGGTGTATATTCCGTAGGTTTTTGGTCTAATAAAAACCTGCAATTATAATAAATATAGGCTACTAGTGCCGAGCAACATAAACGCTTTGTATTTCTAAAAGGTATAAATTTAAAATATGTATCTATCCAAGCTTTTATAGCAGATAACCACCCATATTTAGTATTTTGATAATGTTTTACAGCTTCATTAAATCTAAAACTATTATGTTCTAATAATTGCCTATATTCTGGCTTTAATTTACATAAATATATTTTGCTATTACGTTCCAAAACTTCGTTTATTGGCGTAATTTCTATTTTGTTCGTACTTCCTCTAGCTTCAATACAATTATGCTCATCAACTACAATAGCAACGTGATTAACTATGCCAAATGTCATAAAGCGTATTAATTTACCTAATACGCTTTTATATGAAAATGCTATTATATCGCCCTTTTCAAATTTAATTGACATTGTAGCTTATACCTGCCTTAACTTGTTCTAACTTATCTACAGTTGTGGCACTTTGTATTTGTTCCTCATAATAATGCTTCTGGGTAAATAAGCTATCAAAAACTTCACCCATTTTTTGTATAATGCCGTCTTTATTGCTTGCATCTAAAGTTTTTGTTTCATTCCACTCTGCATTTCTTATTTCATAAGATGCAGTATAACCTTTATCTATTGAATATCCCATACTTACATATAGGTCTTTCCAATTAGCTTTATATGTAAAACTATAATAGCTATAAGGTGTATTCATAGCTTCATAAAATTTTTCCGTACAATATGCTGTAACTTGTGCACGAAGTTCTGGTATATATATATTATTATCAATTTGATACTGCTCTATACCTGTAAAGCTTTCAAAATCAGTTTTTAGTTTATATATATTCCATTCTTCAACAGGTGGTACATAATCAACTGCAACCTCACCATTGTCTTTATTTTCAGAACTGCATATAATTTTTCTTTCTTCATTTATATTTATATAAAACATTAATCTACTCCTTCATCTATATAACCAAGAGTATAAACATTAAAAGCACTAATACCACCATCTGTTCCTCTTTGGTAAATTTGAGAAGAACTATTTGTTTTAATATAAGCTTCTATTTGTCCAATACCTGTATTTGTACCACTAATTGTAGAATTTCCAAGTGCAGGAGCTATATCGACTTGATTTTCCTCGGTAATATTTATATTTTCTGCACTAACATCATTATCTAATACCATAGCATTTATTAATGCCCTAGTATTAGGTGGTACTGTTAAAGTAAATGGGCTACGCACACCTACAGATGGGGTAGTAGTTGTTAAGTCTTGCACTCTATTATCATATCTGAACCTTATACCATTACCAGCTATTTCATCAGCTACAAATCCTACTATATTAGATGCCCCATCTGTATAAAAACCACCTCTTTTTTTATAATTTACATATCCTAACGCACCTGCATTTGTTCCATCTAATAGATTAGTAGCATTTGGGTCGCTATCAAAACCTGCGTCTGTTGTTCCATCTGTTTTAGAAATAATAAAATTATAATACAAAGTGCTTGGACTTAAAGATATACTATCTGGAAAACCACCAGCATTATTGCCTTCAGACCAATTTGCATCTATTTGTTTTGTTAAAGAACTTGCAAGCTCAATAAATAAAGAGTTACTACTATCTTTTGTTCTGCCTATAGAAAATTCAATATCGTGGTCTGGGTCGCCAGAATTTATATTTGGCACTACACCATAAGGAATAACACTAGCTGGACTAGTAGCACCTGCATCTGATATTCTTATTAATTCAAATTTATCATCTGCTAATATATATGTTACTTCATAAAGTTTGCCAGATTGAATATCACCAGCTACTAATGCAGAAGTTAAACCATTTTTTTCAACACTTTTAGAACCCAAACCAGCTACATTTATTGTTACTGCACCTGTATTTGTTGCACTTGCCCTAAACCTCGCCTTTAAACCATTTGTTAATGCAGGTGGTGCTAACCTTGGAGATTGCACATTTAAAACTATCGCATCGCCTGTACCACCAGTAGCAAAGTAATTAGCATCACCAACCTGTTGCGAAACTGACTTTGCACCTTGAAAATCATCACTTCCAGATGGTGTAATGCCAGCAGTTACAATATTATTCAAGTTATCATTTTTATGGCTAGTATATTCTGATGCTGTTAAGCTATTGCCTGTTATTTTATCTGCTATATTTTGCATTTACTTATCTCCATTACTTACTTGTATTATATCACATTGCTAACTAAAATACCTGTAGACTATTAAAGAATTAGCTGGCTTTATTTTTTCAAAAATACATTTTAATAATAAGCCTTCTTCTTCACCAAAAATCAAATCAAATGTCATAGGAAATATATTTGGTTGTACAGTTTCTAAAAAGTCTACTATTATTGTATACATCGCTTCTTTATCTGATGTAACCATAGGAATAGGGAAAACTAATGGGAATGTGGTAAATTCTCTAGCAGGTGTTACATTAACATTAAATCCTAATTCACTAGCTAAGTTTTCCCAATCTTCTGGCGTTTGAATACCATTCATTAGTATTTTAAGTTTTAATTGCCGTCTTCTTTCTTCAATTGTTTTATTAGTAATGCTAAAACATTCATCTGGTATACCAAAAGCAGTTTCCCATTCAGTAATTAACTGTTCAGTTTCTAAAACATTTAATTCTTTTATCAAAAGGTCTACTAAATCTTCCATACGTGAAAATTCAATACCTAATGCTTCTAAAAGTTTACGTAATTCGCTATCTGGTATATTTTTAGCAAGCCACTGCTCACCAGTAGGTAAATAGTTGGCTAAAGATTGTGCTTTTGCTGTGCTATCTGTTGTTATTTGGCTCATTTTATACCCCTACGTAAAAGTAACATTACCTAATTTACCTAATTCTCCATCAGCAATAGCAATATCACCACTTGGGATAGTTAAAGTGTAAGACTTTAAGCTTTCACCAGTTTCTAAATCATAACTGCTACCTATAGCATTATTGTATTGTAATTCTGTTATATCTTCACCGACTTCTGTATTTTCCTCAAAATATTGAGCTAGAGTATTACGTATAGCTTCTTGCATTGTAGGAGTATTAGGACTAATAGCATTAAATGTAAAATCTACATTTACAGGTGTTGGTGCAAATACAAATAAATCATCTTCATCATCATTTGCATCTAGTAATTTTACTAATTCATCTTTAACTGCCTGTACTTCATTGGCATCTGGTATAGGGTCTGGGTCATTACCCCTAATAAAATAAACTGTAACTTGTCCTATAGCTGGTGTTATTTCTTGTACCCAAACCTTAGTAACACCTGTTACTCTTTTTGCAGTATCAATAATATTTGCTTCGTTATATCTAGTAATTGGGTTTCTGTATCTTTCAATAATACGTGCTTGCCAATCATCTTTACTTTCTTCGTCAGCACCACCAGTTACGCCAGAAAACTGTGCATTTGCTGTATTATCTACACCTGCAATACTATCTACCAATTGTAAAGGGTCGCCATTACTTAAATTAGTAGCTAAACCTTTTTGGTCGCTTATTAATTCTATACTTGCTAAATCCGCACTAGCAATAATTGTACCTGTAGCTGGTGAAGTAGGTGCAGTTCCTAAAGTATATTGAAATTCATTTAGTGCAGTAACAGTAACTACAAATGTACCATTATAATCTGCTTCATTTGCACCAGAAATAGTTACATTTTGTCCACTTGCAAAATTATGGTCGCTTGATGTAACTACAGTAACAGTAGAGCCAATTCGTGTAACACTACTTGTACCTATAGAATAAGCACTTATTGAAACAGAAGCTTGTGTAGTATAAGTATTACCATTAACTGTATACTTGGTGTTAATTGGTATTGTTGTACCAACTGTACCAGTAGCAGTAATTTTACCTTCTGATACAGTAGCAGGGTTACGTGGCACATCCCATAAATCTGCAAATTTTTGTAAATCATCTACAGTTTGTGCAGTTTGTGGAAAACTATTAGGAATTACAACTAATTGCACCTCTTTATTTAAGTCATTACTTAAATTTGCAAGTGCAACCGTGAAAGCATAAAGTAAATTATTTTGTTCTGTTGGTACAGCCTGTTCTGTTACAGTCTGTATATCTGTTTTTACTCTATCTATAATTTCTTGTATTGATGGTGGTAAGTACGGCATTTTTTTATCCTTTAAACTTTATATAAGCTATTATCCCAAGCTTGGTATCTATATTTATCAAAAACCCCACTAAAACGTTCAAATGTAATAAATAATTCTATTCCACTTGTTTTTAATCTTCCTTCCACGTAAACATTCTTTAAAAAACCCTGTTCTACAAGGAAATTAAAAGCATTTCTAGTATACGTAATAGCTCTGTTTTTTGTTCTTGGTGTTGCCCTCGATTGATTTAATAACCATAATTTAGAGCCGTTACGAGCGTTATTAAATAAATCAACTATAGTACCACGCTGTAATTCTTTTCTAGGCACTTCTGTATCGCTTGCTTTTGCATCTGTACCCATAGTAATCTGTGCAGTGGTATCAAAGCTTTCATCGGTTACTAAATCACCATTGCTATTATAAGCAATATCTGCATAGCCCTTTTCGCTTCGCTGTATAAATTCTATGTCAATTAATGTTTTTTCCATAATTACATTATATCATATTGAAGTGTTTGTACCGCCTGTAATAATTTGTGTATAGGTTGGAGAAGAAGAATTAAAATCTACAAAATCTCCTACACGTGCTATAGCATTACCACCTACACCTAAATTAGTTACACTAGCGTTTATATCAACTTGTAAAGCATTTACATCTACATTATCTGCTGTTATATCAGCATCACCATCTACTGTAATATTTAAGTTCCCATTTGTAGTAACTTCTAAACTACCATCTTGTTTAAAATAAATAGCAGTATTAGTTTTTATATTTTTTAATATTAATTCACCTTCTTTTAAGTTTTTAGGTCTATTATTTACATCATCAGCAATACCTACTAAATTTTCTTCTTGTCCATTAACCTGAAATAAAACAACTTGTGAACCTAAAGGTGCAACACCATAAATACCATAAGGGCTAATAATTTCAACATCACGTACATTATCATAAAATTGCACCTGTGATTTTTGAACATTTGCAGTATCTTCTAATATAAGGGTAATAATAGCCTTTTTAATTAAGTTTCTAATTTTCCTAAGCATTTTCACCTGCCAATAATCTTTCTACTTGCTCTGGGCTAAGGGCTTGTGTTTCGTTACCAGTTTTATTTACTCTTTGTTGTAACTCATCTAAATTTGCTTGTAATGTGTATGCATCACGTAAACCAAATTCTAAATTAGTATTTGAGCCACTACCTGCATCAATGTTAAAAGTTACAGCTTTTGTTAATAACTCTGAACTTATTAGCTCATCCTCGTCTATAACTTCTACTAATTCATTTATCCACCAAATATCACCATTATTACGAGAAAAGCCTTGTACTTGGCAAGTATAATTTAATGCATTTGCTCGTCTTATATTAGCTTCAAAGCCAGCAATTTCTGTACAAATATCACTACTACTAGCATTTTCAGCTTGTATTATAATTTGGCGTGTACTACGTATTTCATTATCAGTTGCAATACCTTTAATGTTTACTGTATTAATATTAAAACTAGCACCGTTAGCACTTGAATTTTCTTGTGAAATTACCGTATATTTATTAAACCTTTGTGAATTATCATAACTGGCATTACTGCTTTTAATGTTATTTTCAAGCATTGTATCACTTTTATAATTTACTAATTTATCAGCAACACGTGTATCGCTTGCCCTTGTAATAATCAAATTACTATTTGCATCTGATGTTATAAGAACACTTCTTTTACTTGCATATTGATTAATTAAATCGAAAGCATTTTGGTCTGGTTCAGCACTAATTAATTCAGTTTTTGAAAATGGTGCTAAATTGGTTACATTATTTATAACTTTTACAGGTATTCCTAATCCATTAATAATTTTTGTAGCAATCTCTGCTAATGTAATACCACCTTGTATATTTAGGTTTGAAGGTATAGAACTATCTACTAAATCTGATAATAAATCACGCCCTGTAATTTCTATATCGTGGCTAGTTGGCTCTATACTAGGGTTTAAAGTTTCTATGTACCCAGTTAAAACTAACTTTTCATTAACAAAAATCTTGCACACTGAATTATTATTAATATTAAATTTAAAATCGGTACTTGCCGTAAATGAAAACTCACCACAAACAGTATCCAAACGCCTTGTAACGCTTGCTGTTTTAAAGTTTTCAAAATCTTGTCCACCTATTTCTATCCTTATTTGTTCGTTAGACATCGGTAAATATCCTTAAATCACCAGTAATTAAGTTTGGTTTTTTTATATTATTTAATGTTATTAATGCATCTGCTTGCTCTACACTATCATAATACTGGTAAGCAGTTAGTGAAACACTTGTATTAGCTACCATTACATCTACAATTTTAGGTGTTTGTGCTTCTTTTGCTTTAAACACATTGTCTAAAAATATAAAACCATCTTGCAAAGCATTACGTATTGTAAGTGCCTGTATTATTGTTGCCTGTTCAAAAAAGTTTTCTTTTAACATTTTAGAGTATTGGTCGGCTAAAATAGTTTCTACACTTTGTAATTCATCTTCATTTTCAAAATTTATTTCATTAATGCTATTGCTTGCTACATTCCAAGCATTTATTTGTATTTGTATATTTAAAGCATCATTGTTTTTAACTCTTTCTATTCTTTGAATAGTATTTTGAGTTACTGGTGTGTCATCATCACCAAAATTAAAAAATGTTTGAAATGCAGTTAATCTACTTTGTGCAGATGTTAAATCACTTTCTGCTTGCCTAAACACATCATAAATGCCACTGCCTAAAGTTATAGGGTCTGCTAAAAATTCTGGTATATGATTTTCAAAGTTTTGCAATACAGTAAAAAACTCTGCATTTGGGTCTGGCATTAAACCACCAACTGTATTCATTTGGCTAGAAAATTGGTTTAATTTATCTAATGCAATTGTGTAATTATTACTATTAGTAATAACAATATTTTCATTTACCATACTGGCTAAATTCAAATTATTAGTAGCGTTAGAATTTGCTAAAGATATAGCATTATTAGTAACCTGTGTAGGGTTTGCCGTAGTTTGCTCTGGTTCTTCGTAAAAAGTCGCATTAAATGTACATTCACCTAGGTTTTCACGTATATTTTCTTCAAATGTATAATCAGTACATTTTACTGTTCTTTCTCCTAAAGTTGGATGTATTAATACACCTTCACCTTCGGATTGTAAAACACGCAATAAATTATCACGTTTTTGTATGTAATCATCAGTACCATAAATACGTAAATTTAATTCATATACGCCATCTTCTACACCCAATTCTTCTACAAAGCGTTTACGGCTATTTGGGTATCTATGAATAGCATTTTTTTTAGGAGTTCTACCACGATTGGTAAATGTTTCAAACTGTACGCCCTTATATTCACCTTGTTGGACTAGGTCTGATAATGCCATATAACTACCTTTATATAATGATAAAAACTAATATAAGTATATCATATTTTTATAATGTAGCTAATATTTCATCACGTTTTTTAACCGCATCATTTATGTTTTTAAAAAGACCATAAAATTTATATTTATAATTCCTTTTAATCCCAACCTGCCATTTATTAACTTGTTTATTCCAAGTTATATTCTTATGTCCACTTGTATTTTTTATACTTAATTTAGAATTAATAGCATTTATAGATTTATCTACTATTCTTAAATTTTCTTTTCTATTATCTAAAGTAATTCTATTAATATGGTCAACTACTTTATTTTCTGGTGCATTAGTAATGAAACGATGTAAATACATTTTTTGGCTAGTTTTTATATTATATGTTTCTACATAACAACCACATTTTTTATTATTTATGCTCCAATTGTACAATTTTATTTTTTCTATATCTTCTTTATCTATTAAAACAGTAAAAGAACCATATTTAAAACTTTCTATAATAAGTTCTGCATATTCAGATAATATATTAATTTTATTAGGCATAAATTTCTCCTTGCATCGGAAGTATACAAGGTTTTTTATAATTTGTAAAATCTATACTTTACCTGCTGTTGCTCTATTCATACCCAAGTTTGATTTACTACCTTTTGTTTTCATACTTGTGCCAGTAACTTGTGTGCCCTGCTCTGCTTTTACGGTAATATTTCCATCTACGCTAGTTTTATTATTAGCAACATCTGAACCTTGAACTACATCGCCCTTTTTGCCACCAGTAAGAATATTAATACCAAAATCTGAAACTTTATTGAAAAATCCACCAATACCTTCGGCAATAGCTTTTAAGCCACCCATTTTTTCTATTAAAAACATAATAGCTTGTGTAACTAAACCAATAGGAGTTAGCCACTTAATAAACCAACCTACAGCCATTACAATGTATTTTATTAGGTAATCCCAAAGTAATTTACCTATTACTGCAATTATTACACCAAAACCTTTTAAAACGCTCCAAATAGCCTGTACAACGGCTCTAAATGTATCACTTTTTGCATATAAAACACCTAGTACACCAGCCAAAGCAACACCGCCAGCAATCCAGCCAGCAGTAACAATACCTATTGCACCTATAGCACTAGCCAAAGTACCAATAACAAATAAAACAGGTGGTATAACTATTGCTAATGCACCAAAAAACAATATCATTTGCTTCATTGGTGTACTTAAATCATTTATCTTTTTAACCAAACTGATAGTTAAATTTAGCAGTTTATTTGCATAAGGTAATAACAAAGTACCTAAATTAACAGATGCTTGCTCTGTGAGGTTAGCAAAACGCTTTAAACTGTTATTGAAACTTTCTTTTGTACGCTGGTAATCTCCTATTGCATCTTTATTCATTCTGTATGCAAGCCTAAGTGTGGCAATTGCTTTAGCTTGACGTAATGCAGTACCAGTAAGTTTAGCCATACCCATACTAGCTAATTCTTGCTTTACTATATCTTCTGTAATTGCAGTTCCTAACATTTTAAGCATTTCACGTTCACCTAGTAATGCTTTTGTTAATGCTTCACTAGCTCTTTCTTGTGAAACATCCTTAAAACTTGCCATATCCATAGCTAAAGTATTTACCTGCTTTGACATTTCTAATGCTTGCTTTCCAGTAAAGCCAAAGCCTTTTACAATATCGCCAGTTGTACCAAGTAATTGTTTTGCTTTTAAATCACTTAATTCAAATGTTTTTGCAAATGTTCTTGCAACATCATTAGCTTCTTTTTTTACGCTTTTAAATACTTCATTAAATTTATTAAATACTTCTTGGGCATCGCCTGCCTTTTTTATGGCAAATGTAAAAGCCGTAGCAAGTGGTAAGGATAAGCCTAAGCTTAAATCCCTACCAACTTTCTTTACCCTATCCCCAAATGCCTTTAAATCACGGCTTAATTTGTTCAGCTTCATACGTACAAGCCTAAAACTTGCTTGTAACCTTTTATTCATACGTGCTAATTTATCTGCATTAGCAGTATATTTATCACGTAATTCTATTAAGTATGAGATATTAAAATTAGCCATTATATTACCTTTACTGCTTTAATACCAGTATATCATATTAATACTTTCTATTCTGCTTTTGCTGTTCATTTTTGTTATCTTTTTCTATACGAACGGCACTATTATTTAGCTCTATAATTTCTGGTATACCCATTTCATTAATTTCGCTAAAACTTATAGCACCTTCGTAATATTTTAAGATTTTATGTTTAATGTAGTTAAAATCTTTCCACTTGAAACTATTTAAACCTTCTTCTAGTTTGCTTGGGAAGAACTTGTAAAATTTACAATATATTTGCCTATTAATAGCCTTTTATCAGGCATAGATAATTCATTATAAAAACTATCTTCAAATGTTTTTTCGTTATCCACTACTGCACATTGTTTTAAAATTTCTTTAAAGGAAATATCAAACTGTGAATACTCTTTACCTTTTAATCCTGCAAATAAACTATTATAAGCATCTAAAGCTTTACTATCATCATCTTTTTCATTTTCTAATTGCTTAATTTTTTCTTTGTTGGCATCATCAATTTTATCTATTAAATCTGCAACATCAGATAAAGCACGTCTTTCTGATTGTGCACATAAGCCATCAATAATCATTAGTTCAATCATATTGCCTTTTGGTGCTTTGATTGTGATTAAATTTGCTTCGCAAAATTCACCCTTGTTTGAATACTTAAATACTTCTTTTAATTCGTGTGTAAATTCTTTTACAGCCATAATATTACTCCTATTAAATAAAATAAACCTACCGCCATAAACGGTAAGTTTATTATATCACTAATTATTAAAGTATGCTTTTTAAACCCCGACTGTTCTATCACCTATAAAAAGAACTTCAACACCATCGCCACTAGCTACCCACTCTGGGTCATTAACTATACTAGCATTTGCAACTGGTGCATAAGTACCATTAACATCAATACCTTCTATAGTTATTTGTCCTTTTAATGGTATATAACTATCCATACTGTTCTGATTATCAATAGTGTTTAATAACTGGAATGAACCCTCTGCACGTTGTGTAGCAGGTTTTTCAACAATATTGTTTTTAACCTTACCACCTTCGCCAATAGTGGTTATGATTTCAGTTTCACCGTGTCCTTTTTTTAGCTTAAAGCTATTTTCTACTATATCGAAAAACTGGTTATTAATCTTTACAGTAGTTTGGGTTAATACTTGATTAGCCATTTGCTATATCTCCTTTATAACTACTTATGCTTCTTCTTCTTCGGTTGTTACAGGTTCACCTGTAGCAATGTTAAATACAGCTTTAAAGAAGCCGTTTACTTCTCTTAGCTGTGTTACGTATGGGTCACGTGAAATAACTGTAGCTGTACCTTGTGCAAAGTCTACAGAAATTAACAGGTTATTTAAGTAAAATGCATAAGCGGTTTGGTCTTCTCTAGTTAGTTTGTAATCATCACTAGCTAATACTTTGTAGTATTTAACAAATGCATTGTAAATTTCTTGCTCAATTGTTCCACGCATTCTACTTTGTGAGAAATCCTTTTTAAAGTTATTAAACCTGTATTCACGGATAGCCCCACCAGTTCTACGGTAGTTTAAAAACTTCCAAGTTATGTCTGGGTTTCCAGCAAGGTCTGTTTTATAAGTTGTAAGCATTTCACCCATAACTACTGCATTATCTGCTAAGTTATTTGTAACTACACTACCACCAACATCATTTATTTCTGTAATTTCGCTAGATGTCCAGTGTAATGTGTTATCTATAATTTCAACAAATGGCATTACAGTATTAAAGTAAGGTAATGAGTTATTATAAACTCCACCCCTTAAATCTTGTGGGTCGTCACCTATTACTATTTGTGATAACTCACTACCTTCTTCTACTCTTAAAAGGTCAATAGTAGCAATTTGAGTAGCTAAAATATAGTTTATTTCATTTACACTAGAACCTTTAATATCATCAGTAGAAATAGTTTTATTGCAAAGCTGGTTTAGGTTTTCTGAATTTTCAGAATTTAAAGCAGTTTTATGATTAGCTAAAGTATCAGTATCTGCAACAAATGCAACACCATCTAGCACTTTATTGTTGCTATTAAATCTTGGGTCTAATAAATCTGTACCAAAATTGTATCCGTACTCTACAGGGTATGCAATACCTTGGTATCTTTCATTTACTAGCAATGTAGATAATGTAGGTAATGTAGGGTCTGTAGCACCACCAGAAAAGCCAGTAACTGTTTTAGAAATGCCAGCTACATCTTGTGTACAAGTTAAGTTTAAGCTATTAGCAACTGTACCACCGTTAGAAGCAGTTAATGTTAATGTTCCAGTAGTAGCACCAGCAGTTACAGGTACGTTAGTATCTGCATCAATTAAAGCTTTTATTGCTGTTGCAATATCAGATGCTGTATCGCCAGTTACAACTGTATGAGTATATGTATAATCGTAACCACTGCCAACTTTTAAAGTAACTGTACCACCTGCTGTAGCTGTGCCAGTAAATACCACAGTACCAGTAGCTTGCGTAGCACCGCCTGCATCATCTAAAGGTAAAACATCAATTCTAATTTGATTTTCTACTAATGTACATAATTGCCTTGCACGTCTCACCATACCTGCAAGTTGTGATTTTGCACCAAATAAAGTATCCCAAGAATTATCATTTGGAATTTCTTTAATTAATGTGCCACCAGTAGCTGTACCAGAAGCTAACATTTGACCTATTAATAATAATCTTTGTGGTGTATTACTTACTGCATTTTCATCTGGCGTTAATGCAAAATTTAATCTTGGTAGTGTATCGTTGCCCATTATTATATCCTCATTTAATTACTATGCTTAAACTAATATTATTATATCATATTAAGTACTACTTTTTTTGGCTTTCACAATTTCTACGCATTTATCAGTTTTTGCATCTTCTAATCTGCGTTGCCAATAAGGACTAACTGGCTTGCCATCTTTAAATTCAATACTAATTACATCACCAACTTTATGTTTTTTTAACGGTGCATTAATTTTAAGTAACTTTTTCATCTGGTAAATCTCCTTCTGTTATAATTTCACCTGTATTTTCTTCAAACGTGCCAGTAAATTCAAAATGCCTAAACGCTGTAGCATAATCTGGGTCTACACCATCTGTATTACCTGTCCATACTTCACTCTGGAAGCGGTATTGCCAAATAATAAACGCATCGCCTTCTGCTTCCCCTGCAAAATTGTTACCAATGTATGCAAGGTTAGTATTACCATCATTTAAACCTGTATCAAATTTAGCCAAGTGTAGCGATTTTAATATAGCTGGTAGTAATTCTAGTGCTGTATCAACTTCATCTATAGGACATTCATTAGTTTGTGATGATGGTATAAAAACATAAAAAGAAAAATTGTTAATATCCCTTTGAGATAAATCGTTACCAGCTCTAAAATTAGCTAAACTATCACTTTGGTTTACACGTTGTTTACTGACTTCTGAACCATCAAAAATAGCAAAGCCCCATAAAGCGTTATGAGGTTGCTTTGTATAAGCTCTTATTGCGTGCTCTAAACTTTTATCGCCAGATATTCTAGCACCTGTATTAACTGTTATTGTACCGCCTGCTGTAGTGGCTAATGGTATATCTGTAATGGTGTATTCAAAAGTTGTAGTACTAGGCACTGCTGTTACAACCTGTCTACCATTATAAAATTTTCTAATATCTTCTTCTAACACAGGTAAACCTGTAGCTGTAGCTGGTGCTGTTTCAGTAATACTAAATTCAATAACATTACTGTTAGGTATATTCATAATTAAAAAAGTGCCGTTATAATCACTTTCATTTGCACCAGTTATTGTAATATGTGTGCTATCACCTTTATTAAACGGTGTATTTTTAGTTATATCGTGGTTATAGTTAGTAACTAATCTTCCTAAACCATTACTTTGTGTAAGGCTTGTTATAGGGTTTGGTGTTGTTGCACCATTAATTACTACATTATTGCCAACTGCTAAACCGTGTGCCGTTGCTGTAGTAGCTGTTACTGTTGTACCAGCTAAAGTTAAGTTAGAAACACTTATAGTATTACTAAATAAAGTTGTATTTAGTGGTAAATTATTTTGTAATTGTTTTACTATATCTGATAGTTTCATTATGCACCTAATTCTGAACCTATACCGTTTTCAATTGTATCATACAAAGTTTTTTGCTCTTTTTTTATAGCAGGTTTTAAGAATGGTCTAGCCTGCATTTTACTTGTACCTCTTTCAAGATAGCCAGAATAACTAGCACCTGCACCAAAACGCAATTTCCTTGTGCCTTGTACTTGAAAACCTATAGACTTTCTATTTGTACCTGTCCTATTTGCTGGTGGCTGTCCAGCAGAAGAAGCACGCTTACGCCTGCCCCTGTATTTATAATATCTACCTGTTTTAGCCGTCTTTAAAATACTATCACTTGCAGTTTTACGCAATATTTGCCCACCTTTTGCAAGTGCACGCCTACACCCTGCATCGGTATTACCTGCAAGATTTTCAATATATAAATAGCCAGTACGACCATTGCCTTTTTCAATAAAATTAATCATACAAGATTAACCCTTGAACTTGTTTTACCTCGTTCAGAACAACGTAAAATCATAAACCGTTTATTTTCATTTAACTTTTCAATATCTAAAACATCAAAATATCTAGTATCAAATTCTAACCAGTGTTCTGCTGTAATTGTATCATCATATCTAATAATAAACTGGTGAGTAGCATTACCTATTAATTGATTAGTACTATCGAATATTTCAGTACCTGCTGTGGTTTTTACCATTGCCCAAACATCAATACCACCACTAAGTTTTTCAGTATATTTAACATTGGTTGGTGGCTGTATATCACGAGTGTAAAGGGTAATTAATTCATCTAAATTACCCACACAGACAATATCGGCTTTTTTCGTAATTCGTTTACAAGACATTAGCTAACCCTTTTTATTTGTCCAATAGTATTTAGATAGCTATTATTAAATTCTTCTTCTTTAATAAGCAATATATCAAATGTAGCCCATACACCCATATCATCACTTACTTCTTCGCAAACAATTTTAATATCTGTTTTAGCTGGTATTGGGTCTGGGAAACTTCGTTTATCTTGGTAATTACTTGCACCTAACGTAATACAAGATATACGTTTTTTAATTTTAAATACTTCTCCAAACCTTCTACTTCTATAATCAAATTTAGCAAAGTGAGTACCTGCTCCAACTGTACCAGTAAAGTTTAATCCTACTTCACCTCTAGTAAGAAATCCAACATAACCAGTAGGGATAGTATAAATAGCCATAAGTGTCTGGTTATTACCATTAACAATCTGTGCTCTTACTTTTGTTAAATCATCTGGAACACCTAAAGTAACTGTACTATCTTCGTATACGTACATAGTACCAGCTAAATCCGTAGTGCCTTGGTTTTCCATTCTAAATATACGAACAGGCTTATTACCACTTGGCGGTTCTATTAATGTTTTAGCTTGCCCTGCTAAAGTAACTTCAAATACTTCTAAATTCCAGTTGGCATTACTATCTTCTGTAAGCATTTGTATGCGTATATCTTGTGTATCACCAGCATCTGAACTAGATATATAATAATCAGCACCACCATTAGCAGTAAAATTATACATACCACCACCATCCCATACATCCTCTGGGTCTGTGCTAGTAGTGATAAGTGGATTTTCACCAAATTTATCTACAATAATATTTTCATTACCTAAAGTAGTACTAATACTAAAAGGGAAATCACCATTGCCTTTAGTTGCCATATTAACATCCTCCAATTTCTTGTATCTTGTATTTGTTATAAATATTCTTTGCTGTAGCAGGTAGCATATTACTACAAGTTGCATCGGCACAATCGCCACGATTTTCATACATCATTGCAATGTGCTGTTTCATTGCTAATTTTAAATCTGCTGGTATATCATCAGCAGTATCGCCATAACCTGCCTTAAATTCTATTTCTATAGCTTGTAGGCGTTTATATAAGCTAGGTAATGTAGCATCTTGGGTATAAAGTATCTTACTATAATAATCTGGCTCATCTGTTGTATAGTAATTGCTTGCATCTAAAGTTTGCAATACATTTTCAGTATCGTAATACTTAACGCTTTCTATACTTTGCAAAGGACTTTTACGAAGTTCAATATAAGGTCTTAACCAGCAATCCCTATAAGTTCTAAATGTTTTTGTAATTAATACCCTACGTGTGTAGCTTTCACAGCATAAACTAGCAGTTTCTATTAATTCTTCTATTAATGCATCATCTGCTGTATTGGATACTCTTAAATATAATTTAACTTCTGCTACAGTTAATGGTAAAGCATCTACTGCATCAATTAACTTATAGTTAAATGCTGTTCTGGGCTTACATCTATTATATTGTGTGCAATTGTAATTGTACATATTTACCTCTTAAAAATAAAGATAGGCTTTTCAACCTATCTCTATTCTATCATATTTTAATATTAATTACTCTGCTTCAAGTTCTTTTTTGATTTTTTCAACAATTTTAGCAGGGTCTTTAGTTTGTACCATTCCTGCTATTTGCAGTTTAACGCCAATTTCTTTTAGTTTTGCTACATCTGCTTCTTCTAAATCATCTTTATCAAGAATTTTTTTAGCTTCTGTAATGGCTTCTTCTTTTTCTTTAGCTTCTTTTTCAGCCTGTTCTTTAGCTAATTTTTCTGCTTCTTCTTTTTCTTTAGCAATTTGCTCATCTGTTTTGCCAGCAGGTTTACTAGCACCTACTTCTTCTGCAATACCACGTTCAATATAAGCACCTGCAAGGTATTTGCTAATTTGTTTTGGTACTTCATAAACTTCATCTTTTTCAAAAGAAACAACATTTATACCATCGTTGCACCCTTTTGCATTTTCTAACATTTTTACTTTCATAGTTTTCTCCTTTGCTAATATCTAATACAAAAATATAGAGGTACTAATTAAAATACCTCTATATTATAACATATTAATTTTAGCTAATAATTATTGCACTGGTGCAGTGTGCGGATGTCCTTTTTCAACAATCGCACCAGCAACTAATGCAGTAGCAGTATTGTCTGTAGTAAACACAGGTCTAATATATCTCTTAGCTTGATAAAAACCAAGTTCAGTTTTTGTATTAGCTGTATCTAAAGCAGTAATTGTACCAAAAATTCTATCAGTAGGAATTACTGTAGCACCTGCCATATCACTAGCATCACTTTCTTGGATTTCTTTAATAGCAATATCGCCATCAGTTAGAGTACCTAATGCTAGTACTACTTTACCACTTTCAAAGTTGTCCATATCAATGATGTTGCCATTTGTATCTGTATCAGAAGCAAATGTTTGAATGTTAAGCCCTATTTCGGCTTCGGTGTTGTGGAATGTATCTAAGTTTCCCATCGCTTTTACCTTTCTGTTTATCTAATAATACGTATTTGGTTATTTATTTAAAGTGGTGGGCATTTCACCCACCAAGTTTTTTATTTAAAGCTTACGCTTTGATTTTTAGTAGCTTGATAGCATCAAAGTCTACAACTTTACCGTCAGCTCTTAAACGCTTCCAGATTTCTACATAAGTAGGTTTAGTATCATCCCTAACGATTGATACTGCTGGTGTTTCTGTGTAAACGTAACCAGTGTTAAAATCACCAAACGCTACAGCAAGTGCACCACCAGCCACAGCAGGCATACCAGCATCAAAATTAACAGGGTATCCAAGAATGTTAAAGCTAACACCTTGTCCATCCATAAAGTTAATCATTTGCCCTAGTTGGTACTGTCCTGTTGTGTCTACTTCTTTAAGCAAGTTAAAGAATGTAGCTCTACGCATTAAGAAAGATGCGTTTGCGTGGTAACCATCTTTCAAGCTAGCAGGTGCAGTAGAGATAACATCAGCCCAAGTTAGGTCGCCAGATGTACCTGTTTCTACTTGCTCAATAGTACCAAAAGTTGTACCGTCTGTGTAAGTTAAAAGACCTTTAGGCTCATTTACACCTGTACCTGTTAGTAGCAATTGTGCAATAGTTCTACGCATACCTTTGTCAACTTTACCCATAACATCAGTTTCAATGTTAAGGAAAGCATCCTCTAGCACTTTTCTAGTGAACTTTTTACCGTAAAGAATTTCATCGTTAGAGAAAGTAACTTTACCAAACTGTTCGCTAGTTGAAATAGATGCAGATACATCTAAATCAAGTTCATTGTTAAAGAAGCCTTCATCGTAATCTTCCCAATCAATGATTTCCTCATACTGTCCAGATGTTGTTTTCTTTGCAACTACTTCTAGTATGCCACGTCCGTCAAACTTCTTGTTTACAAGAGTTGTAGAAACTTCTGGCACAACTAAGTAACCACCACTTGGGTCGCTAGCAGTGTTAAGGAATTTAACCTCATCTGGTGTAAGTTGTCTTTCACCTCTAGTAATATACTTTTCAAAAGCAGATTTATACTCAACAACTTGCTCCGAATTCATAGCTTCTTTGTTAGCTACTTTTAGGAATTTGTTAAACATTTCTACCTGTTTTTGCTCACTTACTGGTTGTGATTGTTGTTGTAGATTAACTGCTAGTCTTTCCATTGCTGTAAATCTAGCTTCTAATCCATTAATAGCTTCTTTATGTTCTGCTTGTGCTTCTTCACTAGCTTTACCAAATTTAGCTATTTCGTCTGCTTGCTTCTGGTTAGCTTCATCAATTTTGCCTACCATAGCCTGCATTTGTTCTTTAATTTGATTTGCAATATCTACTGTCATTTCGATAATCCTTTCGTAGTTTCTGTAATAACTTCTAATATACTGTTTAAGCTTTCATCATTTAAGGTAGGCTCTCCCTTACCCTCGCCTAAGTTATCTTCACGCTTAACTTCTGCGTTTTTGATTATACTTATTAAACCTACTGCATCCGATTTACTAACGCCATTGGCTAATAAAAACTTTTCTGCACTTCTAATGTCTTTAACTTCACTTAACTGCATACTTTTGCCTTCTTTCTCAAATGGGCTAGTAATTGTTTCATCATCGAATTCTTTTCTCATTTTAGCATAATATTTGTTTATTTGCTTTTTGATTGCTGTTTGTTCAGCTTCTGGAATATCAACACCGCCCCTAGCACCTTGCAAAACACCAGCTACTGCAAATATAGCACGTGGTACTACTTTTAATTGTCCATCTACTACATCTACATATGGTAACTTATAACTACCAAACTTTTCGGCTTCCTCTCCGTCATACCAGAAAAATGCTTTTTTATAATCTGTACTTGGTGCTTCTTCGCTATTAGTTTTTTTACGAACATTTTTTATAGCCTTTGCACTATCCCAAGCCATATCACGGTCTGCAAGTGGTAAATTTTGGAATGGTGTAACTGTTTTTACTTCTAATAATTTACTTTTAGGGTTAGCAGGTATAGTAACTAAGCTAACTTCTAGCCATTTAAGCTCATTAATTACACGCACATTTTCTTCAAATTCGTAATCAGTAGCAATATAACCAATAGATAAGCCACCATAAGCACCCATTTTAGCCAGTTCAAATACATCCCTACATTTTTGTACAGATTTTGGCATTTGCAAGTCCATAATAGTAAGCGTTTGCCCATCTACTACTTCTTGATTTACTTCTAGTGGTATACCTAATGGCATTTGGTCTAAACTATGTTGGTGTACAAATTTAGGCAATCCCATTTCCTTAACACTATTCATTAATGACTTTGGGTTTACTTTATCTGCTACTAAATCTTTATCTGGTGTACTAGCAATACCTTTTAAATAGAAAAAGTTATCATCTTCTTTAAATGCTTTTACTTCAAACTTTAATTGTGATGTATTCATATCACCACTTTTAGTTTCCATTTTATCAGTATCAATAGTTTCATCTGGCATTGTTTCAGCAGTAGAAACAATTTTATCAACTAAACCAAATTCTAAAGCTTCTTTAGCAGTAAATATTTTATCACCTTTTGCTATTAGTTCTTCAATTTCGCTAGGCTTTTTGCCACAGTTTTTAGCCAATATTTTTACTAAAAGCTTGTTTAAACGTTCTGTTTCTTTTGCACTAATTTGGATGTCTGAATTTGTACCCCACATACCAGAACTAACTTGGTGTATTAAAACACGTGCATTTTCTGTTATAAACCTTTTACCTTTTTTGCCAGAGCTTAAAAGTACAGCCCCACAGCTTGCACATTGTCCTATACCAATAGTAGATATATCATTTCGTATAAGGCTCATAGTGTCCAATACTGCCAGCAAGTCTATTACGCTACCACCACGAGAATTAATATATACTTTAATATCATCTGCATTTTCTTTACTCGCTATGCTCATTCTTTTAATTAGCATTTCGCAAGATTTGTCTGTAAAGTCCTCAAAGAAATCAATATTATTTAATTGATAATTCATACTAAAGTAACTGTCATTTGGCGACATAAACTTTTTCTCAATATCTAAACTTGCAGTCATTTATTTATATCCTTTATAATGTTTGTTAGAAACTATAGTTTATATTATATCATATTTTTAGGAGTAATTTATGTACGACACAGTTTTTTGCCATACAAAGAAAATAAACGAACTACAACTAACTACCATATTAGGTATTAGCCAAAAACAAGCAGAGCAAAATTTAGCACTAATTAAAGAAAATAATATTTTATACCAAGTAGTTGCACCCAAAACACTAGAAAAAAGTTCTATTTTTGAATATGAAGCAAAGCGTAAAAACGGTGGCACAATAAAAGTATCAGAAACATTTTCACAATTACCATTAGCTAAAGAAATAGGTTTTAAACTAGGAAGTAATTACTTTTGGTATGAACCAGCACAGCAGGCATTTATTAATAAAGAATTTGGCAAGCCACTATTTACATCTAATTATGTAGAACAATGCATTAATTTAGTTATCAGCTACCCATATAATTATGATGTTTTTATGTGTGAAGATAGAAAAAAAATATCGGAATTTTATGATTACTTTGAAAACTCCGATATTTTAGTTTGTCAATTTATGTAATATTACTCGCCAGATAAGGTTTTCATAAACAAGCCTGTCATATTTGCTACAAATATTTCATCTTCTGTTTTTAGGTCTTTTACAGATAACTCTGGCGTAAAATCTATATTTACTTTAGAGTTGTCGCCATCCTCTGTTATAGTAATTACGCTTTTGTTTTTTCCTCTTTCAATTGTGATTGTGCCCATTTTAGCTCCTTTTTTGCATATTTTCTACTAACTGTGTTGTTGCTGTTATAGTACCGTACAAATAATGTAGGTCATATAGTTTTTGCAGTAACAAGTGCAACTCTTTTGCTTCTGCCATTACTTTATTAAATACATCATCGTTTATTATATCGTGTTGCTCAAAAGATTTTTGTACACCTTCATAATATAAACTAGCCTGTATTTTATTTACTTTGGTTCTTATAGTAGTACATATAATACGTAAATCACCAGAATTAAAATGTAATTCGTGCCTTGGGTTTTTTATGGCTTTTATTACATTACGCCTTATATCTTTTTCAAGCTTAAATAGTTCTGGTATATGTCTATCTAAATACTTACTACTGTTTTTTTTACGTAAATCGTTTTTAATTTTATGTAGTTTTTCTGATATTGTCATTCTATTAATTTCCCTTTATTTATATATTCAGTAACAAAATTTAGTTTGTTTTTATATATTTGTTTTACTTGCTTTGTATCATCTAAAGCTTTCCATATTTTATTTAATTCTTTATGAGTAAATTTATTAAAATCAACTTCTGATAACACTTGCTTAATTGAAATAATAGTTATTTGCTTATCTGTAAAGTTTTCAACCATTTATAAATCCTCTAAATGTTCTTTATGGCGTTTGCAATACTCTTTGCCTAAAACTACTTCCATACCTGCCATAGTAACGTGGTAGTAGTCATAGTTTTTATCTTGATGTGTTACTACACGGTGTCTTAAATAGCCTTTTTCTACTAACTGGTCTAAATCCCAAGTTGGATTATGCTGGTAGTAATTACGGTACGGTAAACCCCTTCTAGCACGTGGCATACCTAAAGAATGTGCCAATATACTAAACTGGCTATGGCTAACTTTTTTTTGTATATACTTACGTAGGTTTTTATACATAATCTTTTTTAAGCCATACATATCTGGCTGTATTTCTGCACCTTGTATTGCAATCATAGTAGCAGTATCTAAGCTACAAGCTATACCGTGGAAAACTGGCAACCATTGATAAGTCCTGCCTAAGTTTGTTTTAAGCATTCTATTTACACCAATATCTACATAAGTTTGCCCATTTTTTGGGTTATAGTGTGTTTTAAAACCTACAGTATATTTAGTACCTTTATGCTGGTATTTAATACCAGATATTTTATCTAATCTACGCATTTTAACCTGCCTTTTCTTCTATAAAATAATCTGGCTTTGGAAAACGGCTAGTAAATATTATCTTATCTACTACTTCAAATTCAATATCTTCGGCATCATCCCAATATTTTTTCAAATCTTCTTCTTCTGGTAAATATGCAACAATACAAGCCTGCTCAACATCTTCCCAAGTTTTAGTATCTGTGCCACATCTAATACCAGTACACCAATATGGATATTTAGCATTAAATATCAAAGGTCTGTAATCATCTATAGAGTTAGTAAAAAATCTATATCTTTTCCATTTTTTAGTCATTATTTACTCTGCCTTTCTACACCAAAGTAATCAAACAATGCAAGTAAAAACGCTTCTAGCTTTGGTGCTCTCCAAGCGTAATTAACATAAGTATGTGCATCACTACTATAATGGTAATGATTACGTTCTAAATGGTCTTTTGCATCTTCTTCTGTTAAAAATAATTGTTTTTCAACCCATATTTTTTTTAAATAAACAGGTTCATAATCATCTTTATTACCAAGTGGGTGTAATTCTTCATTATAATCATCTGCTTCTGGTAGCTTTTCATATTCATCTTCTTCTATAGTGCCACCATCACTAAGTAGATAATATTCTAGTTTATCGTAGCAATCAGAGCTAGCACGTACATATTGTGCATCACGTATAACATAATAATAAGGCATAGCCGTAGCTCTATTATTCTGAGTACTCATTTCATTTAAAAACTTAATTATAATGCCTAAGTTTTCTACTTCTTTTTCTGTTTTGCCGTGTACGTCTACACAAACTTCTTTGCTTATTTTTCCCCTAACATCTTTAATTGTTGGCATTACTTGCTGTTCGTAAATACTGCCTGTTACATCTTTTTCTGCTAAGTTTAAAGCTTCTTTGATACAGGCAATTTCACTGCCTTTTAAATTTAATAACATTGTGTTCTCCTATATAATGTTTAAGCCTACTTTGATATGATAACACTTATTAATTATTTGTAAAGTGTTTATTTTTTTATTTCAAATACGTTGCAAGATTTAGTATTACATTTTTTTTGTACAGCAACATCTGTATGATAACCACAAATGCCATCACCATCTATACACTCATACATAAAGTATTTACATTCACCACAATAATTTTCAACCTTTATATAATATTCTTTATATCTGGTTGGTCTACCGTATCTATTTATGCCTTTTACCCATCTATCCAGTATATTATGCCCTGCATCCCGTAAATCTCTAATATTAGCCCTTACATCAGCCATACCTAACTCATCTGGTGCTGTTCTTGTAGTAACTATATTACCTGCTTTTAAATGCTGTAATAATATTTCGTTTTGTGTTGCCATTTTATTTTCCTTTATTTGCAATTAATCTATAACTTTGTACATAACGTACTTTTCTAATATGCTCACGGTTTGCCCAATCACGCTCGCCAAATACTTCTATTTTAATCTTTCCCGATTTAGTTTTACCAAGTATATTACAAGGCATAGTATATTCACGGCAATGGTTATGACCTACGCAATGTCTACACCTTAATAAATGTGTTGTTTTAACCATTTTGCTCTCCTAATTTGTTATTAATTCTGGTATTACGTGTTTTGATAAATTACCACCGTGTGGTTCACATCCAAAACTTGTACCAAAATATTCAATATCTTTTAAATTATTTTTAGCATAGTTTATAACTTCTTCTTCATTAGCACACATACTAAATAGTTTTAACGTAAAACCATAATACCTATTACTATCAATATCCTTAAATACTGGTCTATTCCAACTATCTATACCTCTAAATTTTAATCTTAAAATTTTAATTGTTTTTTGTGGCTTAAATAATACAGTTGTTTTCATATACTTAACCTTTGTTATGCTACTTCCTTAAACCAAATAGGTGGCTGTCTTTTAGTCCAACGCATTGGTCTTTTCATTGTTAATTGTTTGCTAATATAATATGCCCTATAAGCTAATACATCATTATTTTGTCTATATTCATCTGGCATACACTGTACAAAATTATCAGGTTGTAAGTGCGTAAAGCTAAAATGCTTAAAATGCTCTGATACTTGATTAAATACTAACTCACATTTATGTACTTTGCCATATCTGTGTGTGTATTCTTTTGCTAATGCTCTTGTATGGCAAATTAACCAATATAGGTTAAAATAACTTTGTTTTAACCATAACTGGCACGGATGGTTTCTATGTGTAGATTTATAAGGTGTATAAAAACGCTCATTATTAAAATAGGTACATAAAAGCTGTACACTTTCTAATAGCATTTTGCTAACGTGTATATCACATAAATTTTGTGCCGATTTTACAGGGCATCTATCAGTTACAAAAATATTCATAGTTTTATCCTATATTGCCTACAATAAAAAGCCAGTAGCATTAAGCTACTAGCTGGTATGGTTTATCCCACTCTCCAATATTCAAATTTAAAAAATAAGTCATATCGGCATAGTCTGCACTTGGGTCGCCAAAGTTTCTATCTGCTATAGTTTTTACACCTTTAATTGTACTTAAAATATTATTTAAAACATCTTTAGCTTCACCTGTGTAATCTCTATCTATATGGTATTCATTAACTTGTATATAATCTCTACTATAAGTGCAATCTACACTATTCATAAAATCTATATTACCACTTTTTATAGTAACTGTAACACCAGAGCAGTGGTTATAATTTCTAACACTAAATTTTAGATTTGGAAACTTTTGTTTAAGTTCTGTTCTAATTTTTTTAATATCTTCCTTACTAATAAAAGCCATTGTGTGTTATCTCCTATATGTATTTGCCTTACATATTTTATTATAACACCTTTTATTTTTTTGTAAAGTGCTTCTTTGAAAATTTATTTAATAATTTTAATAATAACCGTGAAGTATGGCGTATAGTGTATATTATTCCAGATATAAAACCACCGTGCACAGCTTCTAAAAACTGTACATACTTAATTAATTCTGTTTCATTTTCAAATGTTGTTTTAATTGTATTATCTTTGCCTAAATAAATAAGCATTGTTAAATCCTGCACATTATACCAAAGTACATTATCAGTATTAATATACTTACTGCCAAATTTTAATAACATTTTTTAATCCTTCTTATTTGGGAAATATATCATTTCTCCTTCTAAACGGCATTTATAAGCATCTTCTTTAGTTTTTTTATGCCCTAATATAATCCTTTTACCGTTAATAGTTATATACGCTACCCATCGTTGCCTATCTTTACGCCAGAATACACCATTAAAACCAGATGTATTATTTTTTAGTAACCTTTTGTTCTGTTGATTTTCACCATTAGTAACTAACTTTAAATTAATACGCCTATTGTCTAAACCATTTCTATTTCTATGGTCTACCTGCATATAATTAGGGCAAGCTGTAATAAGTCTATGCAAGCGTATTGTTTTCCTATTAACCATAGTTTTAACATAATAAGTATATTTACCAGCTATAACACTCCAGCTATAATTTTTTACTTTTTCAAAATCATTTGCATCTAAAATTGCAACAAATTTTCCATATTTACCATTTATATGTAAATAACAGGTATTACCATCAAAAGTATATTTATTGTTCTTGAAAATAAAAGTTTTCATATTTGGAGTATACCACAAGTATGATTATTTTTTCCTTCTAAATATAGAACCTTTTACAATCTTTATTATCTCATTATTTAAGACATATACACTTGAGCAACGGCAATTAATCACTTCTTTAAGCGGAGCACCAAGCGATTGGTCGCTTGGAAACATTAAATGAAAACCACTGCCCAATGTAAAAGGCTCATTCTCATTACGCACTTGGAAATCAGCATCTGCGTGGCTTTGCCTAACCTTTTCATCACCTGCTGTTATATATCTTTTAGTGATTGTTTTAGTACTTTGCTGTGTAACTAACGCACTGTTTAACGTATTGGCTTCTATGCCCTTTGTATGCTCTGCTACATTTTGTATTTCAGTAGTGGCTACTGTGGGTGCGTGGCTTCTACCCCAAGCCTTAAAGTCATTGCCTACATCCCTTGCAACATCTGAATTAGTAACAACTATTCCATCAAGTGCTTTATTTACTATATAATCTTCTGTTTTTTTAGTTAATTGTTGTTGAGCAGTAGCTGTAATTTGTGGACTAATCGCATTAGCACGTGTAAGTAAATAAGCACCAATAGCCATATTAATAGTATTATCTAATTTTTCTACTTCTTGTGGTATTGGTTCTTCTTCTTCATCTGGCTTAATTTCATTACGTATATTATATTTAAAATCTTTAGCAGTAGGTCTATAATTTGCCAATAATAAAGCTGTAAGCTCCTGTTCGTAGCTTTCACCTAAGTTAATAACCTCGCCAGTAGCTTGATATATTGCACTATAATCATCTGCTATTTGTATATAGTAATCAATTAAATCATCAGTTAATTGTTTTTCGTGTTTTACCTTTTTCGCAAAATCTTGATTGTGTGCATCTATTGCCTGTGTTTTATTAGTATTTATGCCCATAATTCTTTAGGTACGCCTAATTTTCTGCCAATATCTTGGTCTAATTTCTTTTTAAATACTTCAACTTCTTTATTTTGCCTTTCTAATAAAGGTTGACAGTCTAAGCCTTTAAAAATAATATCATCTGGTTTTTTTACAGGTTGTACCAAAGCAGGTAATACATTATGTACTTGCATAGCTTACTCCTTATAGAATTTATCTAAATATGGCTTAATTTCATCTGAACTAAAGCCCTTTTCTTCCATAATATTTATAAAGCGGTCTTTTTTAGTATAATTTCTTACACTTTTTGTTTCCACAGTAGAACCTACAGGCACTAAATTGAGCGGTTGATAAATAATATTACCACCTTCATTTAATGGGTTGTATCCAAGTAGTTCTCTGGCTTCGTCATAAGTTAAGACACCAGTTTTAATTAAACGTTCTACCTCTTGGTTATAACGTACTTGTAATGCTGGTATTTCCTGCTCAATATATGTTAATTCGTATTTTTCACCATCTTTATAGCGTAATAATAAAAAGTTTGTCAATTCTTCATATAATTTATCGCTAAATGGTAATACATTTAGGTCATATAAAATATATTTAGCTTCACCATAGTTATTTAGTGTCATATTTTCACTACTAACAAAAGGTAAAGGAATATCTAGTACATTATAAATACTATCGCCAACCATTTTTTTAAGCTCTGCAAAATCCATATCTTTAGGCGATATAGATATTTGTTTAAAGTCTTTTTGCCCTGTACCCTCAAACATTAATACATTGCCTGCATTATCCGCACCTTGGTAGCAATTTCTCATTTGTTCTTTTGCACGTTCATATTGTGCATCATCCATACCTTCTAAAAGCAAAATACCACTTGGTCTAGCACCTTTATTAAGCAAGCTTAAATTATGTACGTTAGAAGCCATATACTGCTCTATTTCCATATAAATAGGGTTTAGTGGACTTAATCCCCACTGGTTGCCAGTAGAGGATTTAGGGTTAAAGTTTCTGCTGTGCCAAATTTCATAAGTTAAGCCGTTACGCTGTGCAAAATATCTATAACCACCATTTTCACGTACAAACATAAGGTTTTTATCGGCAAAATTCCAATTATACTGTGCAGGCTTACCATCACTAGCATAACTAATATTAATATCTTGTGGCTTTGCTATTTCTAAGTTAATTGGCTCACTATCTTTTGTTAAACTGGTTATTACCCAAAAGTTATTACCTGTTATATATTCAAATGAACAACTTTCACGCTTAAATTCACTACCTGTTACATCATCGCTAGGATTTTCTAATAGTTTTAAAACTCTTGAAGCAGGTGTTTTTAATTCAAACTCCCTAATATATTCATTAGTTTTTTTATTGCGTAATACTGGCTGTATACTAGCAAATTCCTTAGCCACTGTATTAACACTTTTAGCTATTGGTGCAATATTGGAATAATAATTAATAGATGCCATAGCACTAAGCCAAGAGTAGCCGTATTGACTACCTAAAGTACAACCACCAAATAAAGTATCTAAACTTGTTGGCGGTGTATAGCTTTTGCCTTGCATTGCAAATGAACGATTATCTATTACCTTGTCTACTGTTTTATTAAGTGCATTTAAGAACATTATTTAATCACCCTATTTAGTATAAAAATACCTGTATTTATTAATAACAAAGTTACTAACATTTTTATAGTAACTATGGTGCAATACCAAACGATAACCAATACATTTAAAAACGCCAAAATGCATACAAGGTTAAACATAAAATCTATTATTTGTTTTCTATCTGGTAGTTTAAATTTAAACATAAATTTTCCTTTCGGTATTTATATTATATCATAATGTGCGAACTCTTACCGTTGGTTTAGGCTTAGGTGTGTAATAACATAATAATGCTCCATCAGCTTTATCTGGTGAACGCCCTTGTCGTTTTTTATAATCTGCTTTTGGCTCAACACATCTACGCCCTTTACTGTCCATTTTCCAGACACGTGTAGTTAATTCTGATTTAAGTTCTGTATCTTCTATTAATTCAATATGTGGTAATAAATCTTTAAATTCAAACCACATTTCAGAAATAATATTAGGGTATTTATCTGGGTTTTTAGCTTGACCACCAAAACTAATACCTCTTACATTTTTATAGCCCTTATCTTCTAAAATATCGACAACACCACCACCCATAGCACCATCATCTATATTTGCCATAGCTTTTTTATCAAACTTGCAAAAATACTCAAACTTTTCGGCAACTTCTGTTACTTTTAAACCTTTATATACTTTAGTACGTTTCATTTTCCAGCCTTTTCGGTGATAGAAAACTGTTCTATCATCCCCAAACCTTGCAACGTCCACACCGTACATATCTTGCCCTTCATCGTCTACAGTGCGTTCAATAGCTTTATTTACAGCAATACGAGATAACACAGCATTTTCTAACTGTACTTTTGGTTGACCTTCCCAAATATGTAAATAGCTATCGTAATCATCTTCTTTATCAAACTCCATTTCCTCACGTAGCGTTTCTGGGAAAAATGGGTTTTCATCATAATTAACGTGCCTTACATAACTTCTAGGACGTTTAAATAGTTTACCTACTGCATCATCTTCTGTAAGTGGGTTCCAAGTAAATATAAGCTGTGAACCTTCATTACGTATTGTAGGTGTTAATATTTTTAAACTACGTTCTGTTAGCGTTTGTGCTTCATCAATCCAGCAATAATCTACGCCTTCAATAGATTTAATATTATTTTCTGGGTTATTGCTACTAGACATATTAAAACCTTTAAAAATAAAGGTACTGCCAGTACGCATATTAATAATTTCGCTATTAGTTACTTTAAAATCTGTAAAATTGTATTCTGCTATACGGTCTTTTAAAAGCCTATGTGAACTATCCTTAATGGATGCCATAGTTTCACGCCCACAAAGAATACGCAAGGGTCTGCCGTAGCTTTCATCCCTTGCTTTTAATAATAAATTTATACCTACAGAACGTGATTTAGCTGAACCCCTGCCACCTTTAAAACCTATAATACGCCAAGCAGGGTTATCAAGCTCTTTAAACGCCTTTGGTATCCTTACTGGTGTTCTGATTATCTCCATAAAATAGCCTTGTAAATTTGTCGAACTGTTCTTTTACACAGCTACTTAGTTCTATATAAGTCGTACATTCTTCTGGGAAAGTATGTATAGCAAAATGGCTTTCACTTAACAAAAACAATGCTGTGTATCCGTGTGGTTTAAAGTGATGTTCACTTATATCTAAGATATTAAAACCACTTTCTTTTAACAGAAATTCAAATCTTTCTCGTAAACGTTTTGGGTCTGTATCAATAACCCACTTCTGCATATTAAACATCTGTGCTTTCATTTGCTAAATCCCTTTCAAATACATAAACTGGTACTTTGCCATCTTTTTCATCCACAACCTTAAAGTTTAGTTTTTTGTAAAAGTCTGTAGCAGTGTTTTCTTTAACGCACTCTAAAATTAACTTAGGGTATTCTGCTTGGCTTATAACAAGCTCTACAAGCTCTCTGCCTAATCCTTTTTTAGTTGATATTATTTCTTCTATTTTAGTTACCTTTTTACGTGGCATATTTTTAAACCAAACATAAGCAACTAGCTCATCATTATCAAATATACCCACCATATGCTTATTCTCTAAAGCTTCTTTGATTATTCCACCCTGTAGGTACATAATTTGCTTATCTTTTACGCACGGCTTACGTAGGCTTTCTAATGCGTTAAAATCATCTGCTGTTAAATAACGCAACTTATCAGTTTCTACTATTGGCTCTGGTTGTAAATCTAAATCTAAATTTAAGTTTTTAAAATGTTTTTGTATATCTTTTGGCTCGCCCTTGTAAAATACTAAAACATCTTGGTGTGTTTTTATTACCTTACGGTTTTTCATTGCGTTATTAGCACGCATATGGGCTGTGCCAATCATATCTACTATTATCATATGGTTATATAACCTACAGCCATTTCGCTCAAATATATCTTTTATATGGTCGCAAAAACGGTAGTAAAAGCCTTCTTTATCCCTTAAATCACCTACAGTAATAACTGCAAAACGATTATCTTTTAAACAGGTTATTGCTTCACTAAATGCATTATCAAGTATCTTTAAAAAGTCCTCGTATGTTTCTTGGTTACTGGCATCGTTTTCTAAATCGCTATAAACTTCTAAATCGTAGTAAGGTGGGCAACTAAATAATAAATCTTGGCTTTCTTTTTCTATGTGTTTTGCAACATTTTGCCCATCGTCATTAATATAAAATGCATTTAAGCCTGCATCAGCTACACGGTTGTTATTTAATTCTGCCTGTTCTTTACGAAGCTCTACACCTGTAAAGTGGTTGCCCATAGTACCGCTAACAAATCCAAATACAGTATCACCTGCAAAGCAATCAAAAGTTTTAGCTACTTCTAGTGTAGGTACAAACCATTTATTAACTATTTCTGCAAGCACAGGGTCAAGTATACTAACTCCACTATTAATATCTGCCATAATGCTATCTTTAGCTAAAGTGCCTTCCCTACTTTCACCATTATCGCCTATTTCTTCACGCCAGTACTTTTTACGGTCTTGCCAATAGCCCTGTCTGGTATCAAGAATAGTAAAAGGTGGCACAACAAAGTTTTTATTTAAGTTCCCTTTTCTGCTTTCTTCTTGCTCTGGCTCTGGTTCTTCATCTTCATAATAATCTAGTTTAAAATCTTCATAATCTAAATCTGGTATATTAAAGTCGCTGTCTAGCTCCATATGGCTAATTTCTGCATCTTCGATATATTCATATAGACCTTGCTTATCAACCTTACCGTATTCACTTACTTTTTGTAGCAATATACGCTTTGCTTCTGCTTCGTTTTCTGCTTCTACTTCATAGCAAGGGAATTTATTAGGTAATATATATCCTTCTTTTTCAATACGTTTAAGGGTAAAAGACCTCTGATGTCCGTCAAGTATCTTTTTATCACCATTTGGTTTAACCCATATAGCAAATGGTTGTATAAAACCGTGTACTATAATGCTTTGTCTAAGTTTTAAAAAGTTTTCTTCTGTAAGTTCCTTTAAACTACCTTGAAAATCTTGTATCTCTTGCAATGTAAGTTCTATACTACCCTTACACCTTACTTTTATTTGTTTTTCCATTTTCCCCTCGCATTCTGTTATCTGCTATTACGTGGCAAGACCTACATAATACTACTAAATCTTTATTTACTGGCTTTAAGCCTAACCTTTGATTTTTTCTACCATCGTTATTTTTATGATGCAAATGTAATCTTTCATTATATTTAGCAATATGCTCATCATTACTTAGCCCACAGTGTGAACACTTTTTATCTTGTACATATGCAGTAGCATCAAACCCAAATCTATTTAGCTCTTTATAAAGCTTATTCTTCTTTTTTCTATTTGGCTCTTTATCTTTTTCTTTAAAATAGTTAGCCAATTTATATTTATTTTTTTCCCTATACGCTTTATCCATTTTAGCCTTACAACGCTTGCAAGGGCTTGTATATTTACCTTTTACTTTAATAAATTGTTCTATTGGTTTTTCAGTACCGCATTTTTTGCAAATCTTAGTACACATATGTATCTCCTTTAAACAAAGCATACTACATTTTTACTTTGGTGTAAAACATTTGTTTCGCTACCGTTATACAACATTGTGTTTAAGCCTAAACTATTAAACATTTGTATATTGTCTTTATTATCATCAATAACTAATTTTACATTATAGTATTTTTTTATATGTTCTTCATACTGTCTTTGTTTAAACATAAATGAAGCTTCTGTATTACCTAAAGGTCGCATTATAATAATAAAACCATATTTATCTTCATCAAAAAGATTAAAAATAGCGTTACTTGTGTTAGTTAAATTTTCTTTGGTTTCTTCTCGGGCTGTTAGGAATATAACAGGCAACCCACTTGCCATATAAAAACGAGCTAAATTATAGATTACAGGGTCTACTGGCATATCAGCAAAATAATTAACATCTTTATGATATTGCTCCCAAGCTTCTTGTGTATCTTGTTTTGGCAAATATTTATCTAAATGCTTGTGTACAAATAAACAACCATCTAAATCTATAATTATTGCATCTCTCATAATTCTAACCACTCCATTAAATTTTTACCTGCTATAAAATAGTTAAACTTCAAAGCACGTGCTTTTAAGCCTTCTTTATTAATCCAACGTTTTACAGTGCTTTCTTGTACAGAAAACATAGTGCAAACATCATCTATTGTATAAACTTCATTACGGTTAATTGTTATCACTTTATTACTTTCTCTTGTGATGATTATTCATAGCTTATGCTTAGTTTATATTAACTTTGTTATTATGTAAAGCGTTTAATAAAAAAGCCCACATTTTACAGTGGACTGAACCTTGAATAGCTGGAAGTATGAAAAAGATAAGTTTATTATAGCACAAAACGCCCGATTAAGGGCGTTCTGGATACTGTTTGTACACAATGGCACATCAGCTAGTTATTAGGTGCACTATCTGCCTTTGCTTTGGCTTCATTTGCCTTTTCTTTTAGCTCTGTACATCTAGGGCAAGTACAATCTGGGTTAAAGTTTTTTGGTACGCCATTTTCTTCAATGTCTTTTTTAATTGCTTCCATAATGCCGTTTAAATCATCAATGTCTGGTAACATATTGCCAAGCTCACGTTTTGCTAAGTAATGCATCATAACTTTAAAGTATTTTTCTGGTAAATGCTTACGTGCACTCACACCAATTACTCTATCATCATCTAGTTTTACTGTACCTAAGTAAGTAATTTTGTTACAGTTCTCGCAAATGCAGGTTAGTACATCATTGTGGCTTTCCATAACGGTCTGGTCTTTTGGTTTGCAACCGCAAAATAATTGTTTTAACATAGTGTTCTCCTATTCTTCTTGTGCCTTTACGCTATTTGCAATAGCATTAGTCTTACTTTGATTTAATAATACCATAAGAGTGGCAAATGCAAACCTTGCATTATCCTTGTTTTTGAACCTCTCATAATAGTATGGTCTAATGTTTGGGTTATAAGTCTTATATATAACTAAGTTTCCACGCAATTTTACATCATCTATACAATATCTGGTTATATCATCAACGTGCTTTATTTTATTGTGCAGTACTTCGTGGAATGTTTCTAAGTTGTCTAAAAAATCAAATATAGGTTTTAAGTATTCTTCCCATATCCATTCCATACACTTTTTAGTTAGATAAAATGGCAATATCCAAATGCCTAACATAAACTTTGTAGCTAGTGCCATCTTGTTTTTAAATAAAATCCATAGGTATAACATAGTATTCTCCTTATTAAGCCTGTAATGCGTTATATTCTTCTACATCTAAAGGGTAAAAAGTTATTATCCTTTGCCTACGTTGCATAAAATTGTTTTGGTAAAGTACCTTTATAGGTATATTCTGATATGTTAAAGCAAAGAAAAATTTATCGTAAGTAGCTTTATATAAAAACTTAGCATTTCCTGCCTTTATAATAGCCATTATTTTGTGTAAGTCCTCAAACTCTAGTTCTAGGTTGTATCTTTCTTTTGCTCGCCTTAATGCGTGTACTGTCATTTTTAAACATACTCCACCATTGCTACATTAACAGTATTATTAACATTAACATCTAGTGGTTTATCAAACGGTTGTACATCTTGCATACCATCCATATTAAGCATTTTAGCGTGTTTTATATTATTGCCCATTGCCCTACTGGTGGCTTCTATTGTTAAAGCATATTGTGCAGGGGATGCAAAGGTTTCATATTTCATTTTAGGGTTTTGTAGCATTTTAATTGCTTTACCCTGTGCATTAGTTAAGCCTTGCATTTGCATTTCTACTATTTGCCTTAACTGGCTTTTAGAAACAGTTTTATACTGTTCGTGCATTTCCTGTACTGTTTCTTCTTTAATTTCTTTAGTTATTTGTTTTATTTGAGGTATGTTTAACTCTTTAGCTACATTGCTTACAACGCCAACACTAATTTTATATTGCTTGGCTATAGTTTCATATGTATCACCAGCTAAAAGCTTTTTTTCTACTGCTGTTCTGGTTTTATGATGTAATTTTTTTCCCACTCGTTTTCTCCTATTAAGCCTACTTAGAAACGATGTTGATTTTTTCACGATATTTTCACACGGTTTCTTTTGTTTTTAATTATATCGTATGTTTAGGGTTATGTCTATAAAGTGGTTATCCCTTGTTTAAATCATTTGTTATAATATTTAACCATTTAAAAAAGCTTTGTTTAATTTCTTTGTCTTGGTGAGCCATACAAATTACTGATGCTTCGGTTAATGTTGTACATATAACTCCTAACTCTAAAGAGTTTTTGCAATTGTTTATTATCTCGCTTGCTAATACTTGCGATGATACTGTTGTGCCTAATGCTATTTTATCTGCCTTAAACTTTTGAAAGTTAATTACGTTGTCCATAATCCATAACCTGCTTTCTTGCTTTGCTCTTGTATGCGTTCTGCTTCGCTTTGTGTTACGCCATACTTTTCTACGTACTCTATATCGCTTAACTTTTCAATAGGCTTTAATATATTTGGCTGTACTTTTATGCTTTTGTATACTGCCATACCGTATAGTGTTTGTTGTAATGTTCCTTTTATGTCTGGTGGAAATACTCCATTTGGGTTAAGTGCTCTTTCTAATGTTCTAAATGTTTCTGGATTAACCATTAAACCTATATATTTTTGTTTAATAGGGTCTAGTGTTTCCATAAGCTTTTTAACGTTAGTTACAGTTTCTTTTAAATCAATGTCAATACTTTTAGATATTGTTTGCATAATTACCTCACTTTCATTTAATAATAACTCTGGATTTTGGAATGTATTACCTACAATTTTGCATTTTTTTATTTGTTTGTAGCTTAATTTATCTTCAAAGCATAAAAACTTTTTAATGCCTATTTTTCTATCAAATCTCCTATTATCTTGTGCTTTAGTTCTATGTTTTTTTAGCATACCTAAATTAAACTGTGTAACATCCCATACAACTACATAAAATAAGCTTTTTGTGTAATTACCGCTTAAATCATATAATTTTTGTTCTAATATATCATTTTCAAATATTAGTTTATTATCTTGGTCTGTTAAATCTGTACACTTAACTGGTTCGTTTCCTTCTTGCAACCAAGGTATTATTAATTCTCTTGCAGAAAAAGACAATGTTTTATTAACAATATCCTTTAATGTAAAATCTATAACTGTATTTTTAGATATAAATGCTCTTAATTTCATTTTAAACCCCTTCTAACTGGTCTACGCATTTTTGGTTTATCTACCGTTATTTCTAAGGTCTTTTTAGCAGTACCTAATATACCGCACTCTTTACCCTTCCAAATGCAATCATAACAATCGTTAAAACGTCTTTCATCGCAATGTTCATAATAATATAAAGCATCATTAGCTTTATTTAGCTTGTGTGTTAAATCTTCGTTTTCTTTTTTCATTTGCTTTGTAGGTTTAATAGTAAGTAGCTGGCTGTATCGTGTTTGTAGGTCGCTTGACATACGCCTTACTATTTCCTGTAACTCATACTGGCTTACTGTATTATTATTTAGCCTTTTAGCACTTTTACCTATTACTACTATCTATTAAACTACGTAGTCCTGTTAGCTCTCTAAATACTAAAATGCCATAATTTTCTAGATTATTTTCTTTTAATATTTTTTTGCATTTATCTACTAAACCTTCTGGCACACAGTAATAAAAATAAGTAGGTACAAATGTTAAGTTATTTTCTTTATATTTAGTATGCTTACGCTTGTTAAAGTCATTTTTAAGGTCGTTTAGGCTAATTTTTATTTCTACTTCTATTAGTTCGTTATCTGGGTTAATAGTTATAAAATCTGCATTAAAATCACCACATTCAGTAGCACAGCAAAAATGCTGTTTTTTAGTCCTATAGTAGTAAAATAAGCCTGTTTTTATTTTATTTGCATTTATTTTCATTATTATTTACCTAATTATACTTCCAATCCATATTTTGAATTTCTTTTTTTAATTTATTCAAATAACAATCTTTATCTATTATTTCTGGTGATAAATATGATAAACAGTCTAATGGACTTTTGCCCCTAACTCTAGTAAAACCAAATCTTAATTCTACATATTCAGATGCAAATAAAACTTGTATATTTGCCATCCTTAAAGCTTTAATTAATTTATAGAAATTTTCACTTGTATAGCTTATTGGATAAACCTTTTCTACTTGTGTTACTTTAACTTTAGATACTTCACTTTTTTTTGTTTTTGGATTATACCAATTGACTAAATTATCTTTTTTTCTTAAAAAACTATTTTTAAAATATTCCTTATCACCATCTGTATAACATACATACTCATTTGTAGAATACCAAAATATATAAGGAAATTTAAAAAGTTCATACGCTTTAACTCTATTTCTAACTTGCATTTATCCCCCCCCCTAATTATTATCATTCCATTCACATACAGCACGTGGTTTATCATCGTGTGATGCTGTAGCACACATACACTCTGTGCACTCTACCCAATAACTAAAAGGGTTGCTAGCAACTATTGCATCGCCACCACAGTTTTTACATAATCTTAAATCATCATTTGCCATAGTTTTCTCCTATTTCTTAGCCTTTGCATTTACACTATTATAACCACTTTCTAAAGCATTATACTTTTCTATATAAAATTGCTCTTTTTCCTGCAATTCTTGTTTTATCTGTTCAAAACCTTTATCTTTTCTTACTATTTCTTCTAAAATAGTAAATCTAAAGTTTGTAATATCTTCATCTTGGTGTTTAATCCAATTATGGTAGTGCTCCCACCATCTTAATGTAAAACTTCTAATTGTTTGTCCTACATAATTTTTACCATTTGAAATATTTTCTATTAAATAGATTACAGGGTATGGATTATCTACGTTACATACATAATTAATATCATTTTCTAAACGCCATTTACGGTCAAAGTCTGTTTTGCAGTCATCGGAACAAAACTTACCATATGGTTTTAAAGTTTCGTTTAATGTATATTCTTTGCCACATTCTTCACAAATGTGTATGCCACACAGGTCTATTAAATATTTATTATTTTCTTTTATTTCAATTAAAGTTAATAATAATCCGTTATCACGCTTACAATCATTATCTAATATATCTTCTTTAACGTGTTTTCTTGCTTTTTTAATGTCTTCTGCTTGCACTAAACCCCTTAACGTGGGGTAATAAGACCATCCATAATCTTCTTTTATTTTTAATTGATAGTAAAATTCTTTCACTTGCTACACCTATATATTTGCCTTGTTATTATTATACCACTTTATAATTATTTGTAAAGTGTTTAATCAACTATCTTATATCTACGTTGGTCTTTTAGCACTTCTAATACTGTATTTCCATCTACTTCTTCTATGGTAGCATCAAATACCGATGCCAATAAAAAAGCAATAAAATAAAACATAACATTAAGTGCTATTACTTTTTCCTGTACGTGCCCTTTTTCCTGTAAGCTATAGCTATAAATAACAACATCGTATTTACTCATCTATCACCACCTGCTCATTGTCAAAACAAAGGTATAAACCTAAATTATTTTGTACTTCTACAACCATTTCATTTAATAAATCTTCTGGTTTTTTGTTTGCATCTATCATATCTTGCGATATATCATCAGATACTTCTATAGTTAAGTTTTTTATAGTAATCTCCATATTTAACCTTTCTGCCAGTTTTCACACGGCTTTGTATTATTAGTTAATCCGCAACCACTACGCCCTTCTGAATATACCCAATATAAGCAATATTCACATTCACGTGGTGTATGTATCCATTTATTGCATACATAACTTTTACGTATGTCTGTACCATTTCCATTACTGTCGCCTATATGGTGGCATTTATAGTAATTTTTACCATTATAATGTTTAATAAAGCAGTTACCACAAGTACCACACTGTTTATCCTTATCATTGTTTTTTTTGTATGCATTTTCAATTTTAAACTTCTGATAGCTACTATAATTATGGTTTATTTCTGGCTGTTCTGGTATTTCTAAACCACTTAAATTTAATTGTTTTTGCATTTTAATCACCTTATAGTTTAAAAAGGTGGCGTATAGCCACCCATTTAATAATATTTATTACTTATTAGTAAAATAAGGAATTTCGTTTTTATCAAGAATTACACCTAATTCATCTAGGTGTTGGCTAATTATTAATTCTTGTGCCTTTGTAATAAGCATTTTATAAACAATTTCCCTAGGTTCATCTGTTTCTGGTGCTGGCTCTACATCACCGTGTACTTCTATTGCTTCTTCTTTAGTTAAGCAGTCATTTTGTATTTCAGCCTGTTGCTTGGCTAAATCTTCTTTAATTTTAGCCTGTTTTTCAGCTTCTTCTGCTTCACGCTTGGCTTTTGCTTCGGCTTCCTCTTTTGCTTTGGCTTCTCTAGCTTCCTGTTCGGCTTTGCGTTTAGCTTCTTTTTCGTCAGCTTCTTTTTTCTCCTGTATAAGCGTATTATTTTGTGTCATAACATCTGTTAAATTAAAAGTTTTAAAATATATGTTAAACAATACTAAAGTAAATGGTGTATCCAAGTCATTGATTACACTACAATCTGCATCTACTTTATCTACAAAAGTATTAATAGCTTCTTTAATCTTTTTCATAGATACAGTAGCATTTAGCCACTTATCATCAAATACTTGTTTTAATTCAAGCTTATGGGCTAAATCTTCACCAAGTTTTTCAACCAAGTCTAAATTATTCCAATAATCTAAAATAAGCTGGTTTTTTTCTTCTTTTTGCTTAATTTCAAAAGCTTTAATTTGCTTATCAATTTCTGCTAAAGGTTCTGCAATTAATTCTAATAAACCATCAGTTTTACCCTTAAACTCGGTAAATGGTATCAAGTGATGTTTTTTAATTTCAGTTACTTTGCTAGTAATACCTTTTGATAGCTTATTAAGCTCTGCACGTGCATTTTTAGCATCTTTTACAGTTTCTTCTGTAAATACTAATTTTTGATACTTGTCTAAATAATCTACTAACTTTTGTTTTAATTCTTCCTCATTAAAAACATACGGTTTTAACTCTGTGCTTTGTACTTTAATTTCCATTTTTTACTCCTATAATGTTATCTAAAGCCTTTACATTTCAAGTATAACACTTATTAAATATTTGTAAAGTACTTATTTTAAAATTTTATAAAAAAAATACCCCTTGCGAGGTATGCTTAACAGTTTACGAGTAGTTGTGGATTGTTTAAACAGTACACATAAATGGGCAATCATACGTTACTTTACAAGCAAATGTATGGAAACTACAGCCACATCCTTTACCACATTCTGTATATGGGTAAATTTTCTCAAACTTTTTTTTGCAAATTTTCATTACAGCACCCCCAATTCAATTAGTTGGTTAATAAAAAATAAAATACCGTTTATTATCCAAATAAAACCACATAAATATAACCAACGCTCCATAACGCACCTTTCAGTTTTTTACTAAACATCTCTCTGAACAATGACATTATAATTGAGCTTTAGGAATTTGCAGAGCTGAAAATAAAATAAATTTTTAGATAATTTAATTTATACTATTGTCATTATATTTCACAAACTTAACATTTCTTTATAAATGCTTGTTATTTTTTAAATTGTTGCTCCACAGGTAATATATCTTCTGTTTCTACCTCAACAAAACCGCATCTAATTCTATGTTTATCCCAAAAATCTTTAGGAAGTTGTAATGTTAATGTATTTTCTTCAAAATCTGCACTAGCTAACTGTGCATTAAACTTATATTTCATAATTTCCCCTTTAGTTTTGCATAGCTATTAACTCTTTTTTTGCAGTAACTGCTAAATCATCAGCTACTTCATTATATTTAATACCATCGTGCCCTTTTACGTGTATAAATGTTAGGTTTAAATATCTTTTATAGTGTATTAGGGCTTTCCATAAATGTTTATTTTTTACTGGCTCTCCTTCCTTTGTAGTCCAATCATTTACAACCCATTTATGATACCAACCTTGGTTCATACCTTTTACAATGTACTGGCTATCGCTATATACAATAACAGGATATTGCTTAGTTTTTAGAGTTTTCAGTGCTTCTACTACTGCCTTCATTTCCATTTCATTATTAGTAGTATTTAATTCATTACCACTAATTTCTTTTTTATGCCCTTTAAATAAAAGCACTGCACCCCATCCTCCGATGCCTTTATTTTTACCATTATTGGCACAAGCACCATCGCTATAAATTTGTATTTTGTCCTGCATAGTTTTCTTCCATTAATGAGTTAAGTATCTTCTTTTCATTTAAGTGTATTTCTTTACACAGCCTGTATAAATGTAATCTTTCATCATCTAGGCGTAGCAATAACTGAATTTCCTCATATGGGTCATTCATACCTTTTATTTTGTTATAAAAATTTTGCATATTAATATTCATTTCTTAATAGCATTACGCCATCAATTAAATAAAAGAACCATTCACCATCTTGGCAATCGGTCAAAGGTATTTCTCTTTCAAAAAAGTTAGGTATACCACTATCTTCCTGTGCAGTAATTTTAGCTTTACCATTTTCAACAAATAAGCAAACTAATGCAAATGGCTTATTATGGCTTATAATTTCTGTACCTGCTATGTCTAAAAACCAGTGTGCACCTTGCTCACCTGCATTATCAGCAAAATATTTTACACCATCTGTATATCTAAATTTACTAGATAAATATTGTTTTTTATAATACCTATCTGTTCCATTAAATTGTGCTAAATAATCTTTTAATTCTACTGCTGTTTGCACTTGTAATTCTCCTATATAACTTCTAAATATTCACAACTCATACAATGAGTGCTACAATACTTTTCACCTTTGTCTATAATTTTGCCACAGCTATAACATTCTTCTACTTCGTATTCTTCTAAAATTTCAGCTTTTGTTTGCTCTAAAACGTTTTTAGCAGTACGCCAATCCGCACCAACTTTTTCATAAGCCTGTACGGTACTTTTAATAGATTTATTAATAATACCTACAATTGTTTGCACATCTTTATACATAGTTATATCCTTTCGTAAGCCTTAATTTACCTTGTGATATTATTATAACACTTTACAAAAAATTGTAAAGTGTTTATTTTAAATTTATTAAGTTTTTTGTTTTTTTAAGCTTTCTATGTACTTTAATGTTCGTTCTTTTTTATAGTGCTTCATATTATAAATATATTCACTTTCATTAAAGTGTGCAATTATTTGGTCGCTTACAAGCTGTACATCTGCCATTTCCTCTAGTAAGTTTGCATAACCTTTACCAGTTATTAAATACCTTAAAATTGCTATTATTAATTCAAAGCATTCCTCTATTAATTTTAATAATTGTGGCTTTAAGCCAAAGTGTTTAATAATTCTTATTGCCATATTATGCCCCTTTACAGCTTTTTAACGCCTTTAATACAAACTTAGGCATTTTTACTATTGGTGTTGGCTTATATTTTTTATGGCATTTTAAGCAGGTATGCTCACTACTAATAAACTTTATAGCCTTGTTAAGCCCTTCACATATATTATTGCCATCAAAACCTATTACTTCGTTGGTTAATTGGTAATGGTCGTGGCATTTACTACAAGAAGTTACGTAAATTGTGTCACTGTTAAACATAATTAAATCCTCATATTTTCTAATTTTATTATTCCAAATATCATCACCAAAATCATCAATTTCTTTTAATATTGCTGTGCTATTGCCATCTGAAAATATATAGCGTGTCCTAAAATAAAATAGGCATAGCTGTTTTAATAAGTACTTAAACATTATCTTTTTCCTTATTTATTTCTTTGATAATTTTATCTAGCGATGCAAAACGCAATGCTATTTTTAAGCTAAATACATTAAATCCATTTTCTAAAATAAATTTAATTTTTTCCAGCCTTGTAATATCTTTTTTTGAAAATAGTCTATCTTTACCTGTTTGCCTTTCTAGGTTAATTAGGTTGTTATAAGACCATATTCTTATTTTGTGTGCGTGTATTCCTAGTTGCTGTGCAACTTCCTTAATTTTATACTTCGACATTTTTTACTCCTTGTTGTCATAAATTCCTGCACGCCATAGTTTTCTACTAAATAAAACTTCGTGCTTTTCTAAGCCATATTGTTGTTTAAATCGTTTCTCATCTATACTACCAATGCTATAATTTAACTCTGCTGGTATTAAAATGAGCTTTTGTAGATGTTCCACACGTTTATAAAATTCTGGGTTATTTTTACGTATTGTTTTTTCAATGTAATGATGCCATTGGTAGCCAGTTATAAACTTTTTCTTACGTAGCTTTATTAGTTTACCATATTTCAACTCAAACAAAGGATATTTGTCCAAATCATTCGACATTAAAATATTTCCTTTCTGCATCTTTTCTTGCTTTTTTTGCTTCTTCTAAAGTATCAAATCCACCTAAATGTATAAACTTCTTGTTTTGATTTATGTATGCTTTATACTTTTTACCTACTTTTCTTACGCCTATTATATTTAATTTATTGCGATACTTTTTATTGCTTGAGTTTTCAAAATTAGATACCAACCGCAAGTTTTCTTTTCTATTATCTAGTGGGTTTTGATTTATATGGTCTATTTGTTTGCCTATAGGATGCCCCATTATTAGCCTGTGCATTAATATGCTTTTTTTATTTATATCTAACCCACTTCTTTTATAGTTATTTGCTATGGCATAACCGCCTTTATCTAACCTCCAAGTAAACGGCTTAACAAGCCCATAATCACATTTATCAAATACTGCTATACTATTACATATCTGCATTTCAACATAGTTATTAACATACCTAATTTCATTTCCTTTGTTAAAAGATAAGTATTTACAATCTTTGCTACAATATTTTCGCTTTAGCGATGCATAAGAATAAAACTCTTTTCCACAATATTCACATTTTTTTGAAATCTTAGGCATATTTTTCTCCTGTCAAGTTGTACACTTTGATAATAACAAATATAGTACGACCTGTAAACTCTTTATGAGTTCTGCTGACACTTATAGCAATGCGTTTTACTGTATTTTAGCTCGTTTGCTGATAGTGTCTTACTGCAAACTACACAAACACCATCTTCTGCCTGTACAGGCTGTTCTGGCTCTTGCACAGGTGGCTCTGGTTGCGGTTCTGGCTCTTTTGTATATTCTGCATCTATAACCTGCTCTTTATCTGCTTTTAACTTAGCTTTTAAGTCTTGTGCCTTTTCTGTTTCTACTGCTATAGTTTCACCACGTGGTGCAGGCTCATTGCTCATATGTTGCATTTCTTCTGCAATATAATCACTACCTAATTCTTCGGGAAATGCTTTACGTAGTGCATTAGCTTCTGTACATTTGCATAATTGCCCTTTTGGTCTACTTGCCCACATACTATTAGGTGTTTTTTTATCTTTTAAAGTAGCGTAAGTTTCTTCAAAGTAAACTTTATCACCTGTAAATGGTACACGTTGTCCTGCAATTAATCTATATACAGTTACCTGTGCCCATTCTGGAAACGTTAGGTCTTTTGTGCCTAGCTTTTTACTAACCATTTCGCCAAATTTAGTTTCATCTATGCCTGCATATTCTCTGGTACGCATTGCAGTAGTTCTAATTTCAGCAATACCCTGCCAAATAGTATCTACCATTTTGTTTTTATCACTGTTCCAAATAGGTACTATGTGTACACACTTCTTTAATGGGTCTAAATTTCTAGCTTTACAGTAATCTAATGCCATTAATATGCTTTCATCTTTAGCATCTGGGTATATAGTTTCTTTCAATACTTTCCAAGCAGTATCGTCTATATTTCTTACAGTTAATTGTGCCTGTACCTTTTCGTCAACTTTAATAATTGATGTTCCTGTGTTTTCCATAGTTTTTTATCTCCTAAATTAATCTAATCTACCTAACTGTTTATCTACTTTGAACCTATAATACTCTGGCAAATATGCCACGTGTATATTCTCTGCTGGCTCTCCACGGTCATTTAACCAGTGTGGGTAATAACCAGTTTCTTTACATTGCATAAAGTTGCTTAACGCAAGCTCACATAGCTCAAAACCATTTACTAAATCTATTTCTGTTGCCATACTTACATTAACTAAAAATGGCACTGTTTTTTGTTGAAAAATCCAATAAAAATTTTGGTTTTTAACTCCTGTTAAAATTTCAATTATATTTATGTACCAGCTAGCACTAACATCATAGTTATAATCTACTATAGCCTTTTTACTGCCATACGGTGAACTATCTCTACAAGTTTTATAATCATTAAAAGTAGTAAAATCTTTACTTATACTATCTGGTCTGGCTTTTATCCATACACCATATTCTGGGTGCTTTGCAAAAAACGATAATTCGCTATAACTGTTATTAAAACAACCTAATGCAAAATCGTGCTGTTTTATAACATCTTTCATTTTTTTAATATCTTCATACTCTTTTTTAAGTATTACATTTTTACCTGCTTTTAGATTTTTTTCTAAATCCTGTTCAGCCTGTGCACCCCAAAAACTTTTATAATTTAATACTGCATTATTTTCTAAAAACTTTTCTTCACTTTCAAACTCCAATATATATTCGTGGCTTGCAGTACCAAATGCAAAGTTAGAATTATGCTCTTTTTTCTTATCTACATAACGCTCATAATACCATTTGTATGGGCTTTTTTCTGGTAAAAAATGCTTTAATACACTTGATGATATGCCTTCCATACTATGGTATTTTTCATTTGGCATATTTTTTATTATTATGCCTTCTGGGTAATCTTCTAGCTTAAAGTTATGGCTAATTTCATCCCATTCATAAATGGTTATTGGTTTATTATTAATAATTACAACTTCTGATTTATAATCCATAACAAACCCCTAATCGTGTAGCACGTGGCTACTTATGCCTTCGTGCATATTTGCTAATACTTCTGTTTCATACCAAGCTATATACTCTTCCTCGGTACTAAATTGTGGTATACTAATACTAGTAAACATAGTTTTACTCCTATAATTTAAGCCTTACTCAACCTCTTTTATTGGGGTTGTTTTTTTATAATATTATTATAGCACTTATTATTTTTTTGTAAAGTACTTTTTTAAAAATTTGTTAAATAAAAAAAGGGGCTAATTAAATTAGCTCCTTTTATATACTTTATATGGTCTTAGTCCTGTATGCCAGTTAAATCTGGTGGATATGCTGGTGTACAATGCTCATTATTACAGTAACTATTTAGCTGTTTTACAAATACTACAGGGTTTTCTACTTCTTCTTTTAATTGCTGTATTTGTTGGTCTTTTTCTTTTAATTGGTGTATACACCCTGCAATAACTACAATAAAACAACTATAAATAATTATTTCTAATATTTTTTTTATCATCCTACAAGTTCCTCGTTTTCCTGTACAGCTTCTAGGTAGTTCATATCTAAAATACCTAATACTCTACTTTGTTCTACTACTCTTTCTGCCATTTTTCGGTCGCCATTAATTTCTGGTCGTTCCATTTGCATACGTATTTGTAATTCTCTGTTAAACTGCACATACACATTGTAATTTAATTCTAATCCGTGTTTGCTAACTTCTGGGTGGTTAAACATAATTTACTCCTCTAAAATGCCTTGCTACTTCTTATTTACAAGTTAATAATACTTTCAACATAATGTTTGTACATACACCATTTGGCGGATACCACGTGGCTAATTTTTCTTTCTAAATTCTTCTAAAGGCACAATACCTTGTAATTCTAATTTATTGCCCTTAAAATGCTTAAACTGTGCTTTTTCTACAAACTTTCTATGTGATATGTAATAATATTCTTTTACTGTTTTACGTTTATTTTTTCTGCTTAGTTCTATTTGTATTACATCTTTGGGTCTTAAATTTTCTATTACTTTCCAATTAATACCAATACCACCAGCTTCTGATGCATTTCTAAATAAGTTATCTTCTTTTACACGCTTAAATAATACAATTCTATTTTTATCCATATCACCTATTAAAGAACATATTTTACGTTCTTCTTTGTACTCTTTGCCGTGCAATTTTAATATAACATCAATACCGTTACCCCTACCTTTAGGATACATAGATATTTCTGGTGTCATTATCTTAAAGCAAGATGCTAATTTATAAATTTCATCAAAAATTTCAAATGCCATTATCTTAAACTAGCCCCCTTAAATTGCAGGTTATATTTACAAGTTTGTCTTAACCTATCAATAATTGCATTAAAATCTGGTATTGCTTTTAATTTATCTAACATTTCTGCATTACTAGAAAATGCTATATTTTTTTCATTGTTATACAAATCATTAAATATTTTAAATGCTATTTCCAATCTTTTATCTGTGTATTTTTCCCTGCCCAAATCATCAAATGCAATAAAATCATAACTTAATAACCAATCGTATATATCCTGTTCAGTTTCTTTGCTATTTGGGCTATATGTTGCCATAACTCTGTCTAAAAGCCTGCTAAAATCAATAAATAAAGCACTTTTTTTATTTTCTAATAAATACTTGCATATACAGGTTAAAATAACAGTCTTACCTGTTCCTACATCACCTATAAGGCTAATGCTATAATCTGTATCTGGCTTAAAATCTTTAATATAATCAATTGCTTTTAATACATTTGGATTTTTTTGTATGTTATCAAAATTAAGTTTTAAATACCTTTTGGGTAATTTAGCATTACTAAAAATTTTATTGCGTTTTTGCTCATTTAGCCTTTTTATTTCATCTTCTGCTTTTTGCTTTTCAATTTCATCTAAACACTTGCAGTTATATGCTAAAAGTTTATTTCCACTAATAGGGCTAATTACTTCTACTTTTTTAGTGCCACAGTGCTCACAGGCTGTATCTTTGTTCATTTGTACTTGCAACTCCTTCAACTAAATTATAACTATCTTCTAAAATTTTATGGTAATTGTTAAGCAAATTTTCTAAACTTATGGGCATAAACGTGCCGTCTATTTTGTGCCCTTTGCCTTTACTTTTATTAATCACTTCTAGCCAGACATTAAAATCTGGTTCTGCTTCTAATGCTTTTGCTATTAACTGTCTATGTTTAGCAGTGCCTACTCTATTAATAGGTTTGTACA
>JABAHP010002161.1_pt3 | contig 50389 bp, 26 predicted proteins | sample 7062081 | NCBI WGS metagenome assembly JABAHP01 (sample SAMN14534357, study PRJNA622989) | marine sediment metagenome | biome: marine biome [ENVO:00000428]; feature: marine pelagic biome [ENVO:01000023]; material: deep marine sediment [ENVO:00002113] | place: India: Gulf of Kutch | collected...
GCGGCAGCTGGGGTTGGCCCAGCGGAGCATCGGCGAGCACTTTCTACATCATCGACAACTCCACGTTCATGGCCAACTACTCGAGCAGCAGCACCATCACCGTCGCCAACGGTGGAACCAACCATCCGGAGGTGTACAACTACCTGCCCTCGGGATGGACCTACGTGGGAAGGATGACCCAGAGCGGCTACTACCGGTCCGGTTTCTCCCGGGAGAACTCCACCACCGGAGGTCGGGGGGTAATATTCACCTACAGGCCAGACCAGCTGACGACGGCCGGGATAGCCGTCCTGAACGAGACTATCTACTATATCATAGGCGCCAACTCCACGCTGCCCGACGGGAACGCCGACCTTACGGTGACATCGGTATCCATCGACGCCACGTCTTACTCCGCCGGTGACGTGGTCACTGTGAACGCCACCTTGAAGAACCAGGGCACCACCGACGTCAACAGGTCCTTCCCCGTCCTGTTCATGGTGAACGGGACTATCATCCGGACCGTCGACGTGACGAACCTCTCCGGTAGCGCCAGCTTGAACGTGAGCATGAACTGGACGGTGAGGCCAGGGACCCATGTCATCCGTGTGCTCGTGGACCCCATGGGCGTGGTGCCCGAGTCCAACGAGGCGAACAACGCCAAGGACCTGACGGTGGCGAATGTGGCGGGTCCCGACCTGACCATCGAGACGGTGTCGATGCAGCCGGTGACCAGGGAGGACGGCAACTTCATCAACGTGACGGTGACGGTGGCGAACGTGGGAACAGTGAACGTGACGAGCGAGATAGAGGTGATGGTATTGAACGGAACGAGGGGTTTGGGCTCCGTCTTCATCCAGGGCATCGCCAGTGGCAAGAACGCCACGGTGACGCTGCTGGTCCTGGGCCTGCTGACCACCGCCAACATGACGGTGTACGCGGACTGGGGCGACAGGGTGCTCGAGACGGACGAGACCAACAACACCTACACCCTGGCAGGGAGCATCGGTCCCCCGACGGGACAGACTATCCAGGCGAAGAAGGGTACTTGGATTGAGATAGAGGTGACCGCAGAATCCTGGAGCCACGTCTACGATGCCGTGACGGTCAGGCTCTTCGATCCCGAGGACAACAACGTGAACACCAGGTCCTACGAGGCCCATGCATGGGGGACCCAGTCGTTGGACTACCTTCTGGACGACGACGGTACCTGGACGATGACCGTGGTCTACGCCCACACCGCGTTCGAGTACACGGCCAGGATCACCGTGACCGACCCCACCTCGGGCCTCGAGACCGTGTACTCCTACCATCACGTCGTCGGCACGGACATAAGCGGGAACAGGACGTACCACATCGTCGTTCCCGCCGACGCAGGTTGGTACTTCGGGCCCAACCAGACGGTGTCGGTCAAGGAGGGCACGTGGATCAACGTCACCGTCGCCACCATGGGGTACTCGTACATCCATGACGACGTCTACGTGTCCATAGTCGACCCCATGGGCTATGAGTGCGACAAGTTCGCCTGGTGGGACGTGAACAGCTGGGGTACCAGGACCATCAGTGCCGTCGCCGACACCAACGGCACGTGGCTCGTGAGGGTATGGTGCGTCGGCGGGTACTGGTTGTACAACCTGACCCTGGAGGTCACCAACCCCACCACCGGGTTGAGGACCACCTACTGGCACCACGGCATGGCGGGCAGCTGGGCCCAGGAGGGGAAAACGCGGACGTACCACATGGACGTGCCGACGAACAACGACTTCCACCTCAGGTACGACACCGTGGTCATGGCCGAGGGCGGCACCTGGTTCAACATGACGGTCCAGAGGCGCGGAGGACTCGGAGGTGGGTACATGGACACCTACCTGCTGAACGCCACCGGTAACGCTGTGACGAGGCTTTACCGGACCCCATCCTCTCAGTTCAACTCCCCCATCACCTACACGTACCTGCTGGACGAGGCGGGCAACTGGACCTTCAGCATCTACAGCAACGAGTGGACCGTCTCCTATTCCGTCACCCTGTCCTGGGTCGACCAGACCACGGGGCTCAGGATGACGGCCACCCACTACGGGGTCACCGGGACCTGGGTCGGCCGTTGGAACTACGCGATAAACGTGACGGCACCCTCGCCCAAGCCCTTCACGTACGATGCGACAGTCTACGCCAGCACCGGCGACGTGGTCACCCTGACCCTCACCACAGGCTATAACTACAACAACGGGGACTGGATGGACTTCAGGCTGGTCAGCCCTTCGAACTTCATCATTGACCAGCAGTACACCCGGATCTACAACTTCTACTCCGGCATTTCCATGGTGAACGACCTGTTCGAGCCCGGCACCTGGCGCATCGGCATTTATTCGACCGGGTACTGGTGCCAGTACGACATGGACCTTGTGATCACCGACGGGACGACGGGCACCAACTCCACGTACTCCCATCACGGTTCCGTGTCCATCTGGAACGCCCCCGCCTGGCGGTGGTACTACATCAACGTCACCGGCCTTCCCCAACAGCAACCCTTCAACCCGGGAGACGAGGCAGCGGCCCTGATGGGCACCAGGATGAACCTGACTGTCCAGGGAGGCGCGTATTCGAATTACGTCGAGTACTGCTTCGTGCGCCTCTACAATCCCGATGGACGGGTGGCCGCCGCCCTGGTGCGCAGGTCCGATGACTGGNNCTACTACCTCTTCGACATGCCGGGCATGTGGACGCTGACCCTCTACAGCAACCAGCAGACCTGGAAGTACCACATGGCGCTCCAGCTGACCGACCCCCTGACCAACGGCACCTACTGGCTGAACTCCTCATTGGCCCTGGGCACCGTCACCTCCAGCACCCACACGTTCTACATCAACGTGACCGAGGTGTCCGAGTGGGTGATGAGCTACGGTAACCTACAGCTGGTGCTGGACGTGGGGGACGCCGTGTTCGTGGACTTCACCGTCCTGGAGTACTCCATGGGGGACAACCCGACCACGGGTGGTCGCGAGGGCGAGATCATGTTCGTGGCGTACCAGGGAGAGGTTATCAACGAGTACCACGAGCGATGGGTGGCCGTGAACACGATCTCCGACCTGCACTGGAAGTACACCCACGAGCGGGGCACCGACTTCTTCATCATCATCGGCTACGAGCACTACGCCATGTCGTACCACCTGGAGCTACGGATATGGAAGTCCAAGACCAACACATGGCAGTACATGGAGCACTACGGCAGCGCGGGCTGGAACTCTTGGGAACCGCTGGTGGACTATACCATCAACGCCACCACCTACGTGCCTCCCACCCCGCCTCCGGACGTGGACGTGGGCGACGTGGAGTGCGTCAGCGAGCCCCTGCGCCGTTGGGACGCCAACGTTGTTCCCGGATGGGCCTTCGAGGTCGAGCCAGGGCCGCTCAACGGTGTGGAGGTGCCCTTCTACATCACCCCACCCGCGGGGACCACGCCGGGACAGTACTACTTCACGGTGCGCGTCCGCAGCGTGACCAACGGTTACGTGACGGCGACCGCGGTGGCCATCGTCAACGTGACGGCCTACGGCGCACACGTGGCCGTCTCGCCACCGCTGGTCACTGTGGACCCGGGCGAGGAGGCCGTCTACAGCGTGACCGTGAACAATACGGGCCTGGTGCGCACCACCTTCGACCTACGGACAGCGGCCGTGTTCGGCAACTTCAGCCAGCCGAACGTGACTTTGGACCCCGGCGAGAGCGTTACCGTTGCCCTCACCGTGGAGGGCAACACCACGTCGTTCCTTCCCTACGGCGTCCACAACATGGGCGTCATGGCCATCCCGCAGCCCGAGCCCGACATCTTCGGCATCGCATGGACCACCGTGGGCATCAACAAGGCGGAGGGTCTGACCGCCACCGCCGACCCGACCCTCTTGAAGATCTCAAGACCGGGCGACATAGACGGGTACACCATAACTGTGACGAACACGGGCAACATCGACCAGGATGTGGAGTTCAGCTTCGGAGCGGACCCCGCCGTCACCGGGTACTTCAACAGGGACAGTGCCCACCTGGGAGCGCTGATGGACAAGGAGGTGTTCCTGTTCATCACGGCGAACACCGAGGGCACCTTCCCGGTGTCCATCGTCATCACGTGCACCAGCAACTCCAGCCTGTCGCTCACCCTGAACGTGACCCTCCAGGTGGGCTTCCGACAGACGAACCTGACGCTGGCTGACGGAACGGCGGTCTACACAGATACGGGCTCACTCTCGTTCACTATCCTGGACGACAGGGACGAGGTACTGCTGTACCCACCGCACCAGTTCGAGTTCGAGTTCTTCGACGGGACGATATGGGCGCCTCTTCTTCCAGAGCCGTTCAACCTGACGTCTGGACTGGGCGCCACCGTCAACTTCACGACGCCCAACATGATGCCTGGCGACTACAGGCTACGGGCACGGTACCTGGGCCACTCCAGGTACAACGCCAGCCAGGCTGAGGCGGTACTTCACATCCTCAAGGAGACTCCCGTGCCAGAGCCCACGGACACCCGGGTCCAGTACACCGACCTCACCAGCATCTCTTACCAGGTGCTTGACGACGACGGACAGCTCGTCCCTGTGAACATCGGAAGGCTACGCCTGGAGTACAAGGCGCCCGACGGCACGTGGCGCGACCTGGGGGCGACGTTCTCCGCGACCTCCACGTACGAGGGCACGGCGTCGTTCATCGCCCCAGACGAGCCCGCGGGCACCNNCCTACGAGATGCGCCTCAACTACCTGGGCGACGACTACTACGACACCGGCAGCGGCAACGGGACGCTGGACGTGATCGCCGAGGTCACCGGGGTCACCTACACCGGCGACACCACGGGCGACTACGGCGGCACCGCCACCCTCAGCGCCTACTTGGAGGACGCCGACAACGGCACCGCTATCGCGGGAGCCCAGGTGAACTTCACCTTGAACGGGGTCACCTACACCGCCACCACCAACGCCACCGGCGTCGCATCCATGACCATCTCGGTCACCGCCCCGCCGGGAACGTACCAGGTGACGGTCATCTACTCGGGCAACGCCTCGTTCAAGCCCTCCACCGACTCGGCCCAGTTCATCGTCCGGGACGTGACGGCTCCGAACGCGGACGCTGGTAGCGACGCCTCCATAAACGAGGACACCATCTACCAGTTCGACGGCTCGGGCTCGTCGGACGACGACCCGAACTTCCCCGCCAGCTCCACGTTCACGTGGACCCTCACCGACGGTGGCCAGGCCATCACCCTTTACGGCGTCAGGCCCTTCTACGTGTTCACCACACCAGGCACCTACGTGGTCACCCTGACCGTCACCGACTCGGGAGGTAACAGCGGCTCCGACACGGTCACCATTACCGTCCTCGACGTCACCAGGCCGAGGGCCGACGCCGGTCCCGACCAGGTGGTGAACGAGGACACCCTCGTCCAGTTCAACGCCAGCGGCACCATCGACAACGACCCGCTGTTCGCATCGACCGCCACCTACAGGTGGACCTTCGATGACGGCGGCTCGACGATATCGTTGACCGGCCTCATGCCCACCTACACCTTCTCCACACCAGGACGCTATGTGGTGACCATGGTGGCCACCGACGCCGCGGGCAACTCGGACACGGACGACCTGGTGGTCCTTGTGCGGGACGTGACACCGCCCGACGCGGACGCGGGACGCGACCGCACCGTGGACGAGGACGCGTGGGCATTCTTCGATGGCTCGGCCACGACGGACAACGGCCCCGACTTCCCCAAGGGGGCCAACTTCGAGTGGACGTTCACCGTCGGCGAGATGATAACCCGGGTCACCGGCAGGACCGCCGGCTACGTGTTCAACACGCCGGGAGTCTACAACGTTACCCTCAACGTCACCGACGAGGCGGGCAACTGGGACGTGGACTACGTCATCTACACGGTGCTGGACACCACCCCGCCCATGGTGGACGCCGGGACCGACCTGACGGTGGACGAGGATGCCACCATAACCCTCGACGGCACCCTCACGACGGACAACGACCCGGAGTTCCCCACCGGGGCCATCTACAGGTGGACCTGGACCGAGGACGGCACGCCCGTGTCGAAGGACGGGGAGATAATACAGCACGCCTTCGCAACCCCGGGCCGCTACGTCATCACCCTGACCGTGACCGACGGGGGCGGCAACTCCGCCAGCGACGAGATGGTCCTCACGGTGCGGGACATCACGGCACCCGTCCCGATTACGGACGACGTCACCGTGGACGAGGACGTGCCAGTAAGCTTCGATGCCACGGGCACCACCGACAACCACCCGAACTTCCCGCTGGGCGCCTCGTACCTCTGGACGTTCCAAGAGCGGGACAGGACCGTGAACCTCCACGGGCCCACGCCTCTCTACATCTTCCGCGACCCGGGCGTGTTCGTGCTGACCTTGACCGTGCGCGACGCAGCAGGCAACTCCGCCAGTGTCAACTTGACGGTCACCGTGAACGACCTGACCGCCCCCGTCGCAGAGGCTGGCGAGGACATCATGGTGGACCAGGGAGAGGAGGCCGTGTTCAACGGCAGCCTCTCCACCGACAACCACGTGGACTTCCCCCAGGGGGCCACCTTCAAGTGGGTCGTGGAGGACTTCGACGGTACCTTCACCCACCTCGGCCTTGAGGCGGGGCACACCTTCGACACCGTGGGGGCCTACAGGGTCACCCTGAGGGTCACCGACGCCGCCGGCAACGAGGACACTGACACCCTGACCGTGATCGTCCGGGACACCGAGGCCCCGGTCGCCCGCGAGATCACCTTCTCCGCTGTGGACGAGGACGTGATGGTGGAGATCAACCTCAAACCCTTCATCACCGACAACGATCCCAATTTCTACGAGAGCGCCGTTGTGGACATCACCATGACCGACCCGTGGGACGAGCACCACAAGGCCGACGGCCTCACGCCGAGCCTGGAGTTCGAGACGCCGGGCCTGTGGACCGCCAATGCCAGCGTCTCCGACGCCGCGGGCAACACCATCTGGGTGGAGTTCGACATCTTCGTCAACGACCTAACTGACCCCGTCGTCTCCGTCGATGCGGCGGGACCCTTCGTGGACGAGGACACCGAGGTGACCTTCGACGCCTCAGGCAGCACGGACAACGACCCGGCCTGGCCCGAGGGAGCCACCTTCAGCTGGTCCTGGGAGCCCGCCGTGGGCGACACGGGGGACACCGGCACCCACGAGGGCTCCGTCCTGGACGTCACCTTCGAGACGCCGGGCACCTACTCCGTTTCCCTGACCGTCAGCGACGCCGCGGGAAACTCGGCGGGATGGGAGGGAATGGTCGAGGTCCTCGACACCACCGCGCCCACCGTGGACATTGGCGACGACAGGGAGGAGGACGAGGACACCCTGGTGTTCTACGAGGTGACCGTCACCGACAACCACCCGATGTTCCCCACCGGCGCCGAGGTGTACGTGTGGACCGTCGAGGACTCCCTGGGCACCGAGTGGGACCTGTACGGACAGCGTCCCAGCTTCACATTCGCCGAGCCCGGAGAGTACCAGGTGACCTGCGAGGTCTCGGACGCGTGGGGCAACTCCGGCTCGGACACCATCAACGTGACGGTGGCCGACACCACTCCGCCTGGCGGCGTGGGCGACCTCACCGTGGACGACAAGGGCCTGGGCAAGGTGGTCCTGGAGTGGTCCCCCTCTGCGGACTCCGACGTGGCGGGCTACCGCATCTACCGCAAGGAGGGCGCCGCAGGCACCTGGGAGATGGTCGCCGAGCTGGGTCCCACCGCAACGTCGTACTCCGACGAGGACGTGGAGCCCGGCAAGACCTACCGCTACCGGGTGGAGGCCTTCGACGCCGACGGCAACGAAGCGCCGCCAACAGAGCAGGCCCACGACACAGAGGAGCCCGAGGCGGAGGGCGTGTTCCCGTGGTGGATGATCGTGGTGGCCTTCATCCTGGGCCTCGTCGTGGCCCTGATAATCGGCGAGGCTCGGCTGCGAAAGCAGAAGGGCGATGAGGAGGACGAGGCCACGCTCCCCTCCGACGAGGACACCCTGGAGGCGGTGGACATGGAGGAGGAGGTCGACGAGGACCTGGAGGAGGTGGACACCGGTTACGTCGAGGAGGAGATGCCCGACGAGGCCGAGGCCCTCTCCGCGGTGACCCTCGAGGAGATGGCTGAGATGGAGGGCAAGTCCTACGACGACCCTGGTGGCTGGGAGGAGACAAAGTAGGAAAGTGTCACGATGACGGGTAAAAGGCGGTATGCAGGGCGGGCTAGAGCGGCCATCGCGGTCGCCCTAGCCCTGGCCCTGTTCGGACCGGGACCACTGGTTTCTCCGTCCCCCGGAGGCGACGAGGGGTCCCGGTCCACCCCAACCCCACCCACTCTCCTCATGGTCAACGTCAACGAGACCACATGCCTCGCCCCGGCCCCCGTGGGTGGCGTGTTCGCGGGCACCGACGGAGGTGGCATCGCCAGGTGGACCCTGGACGGCACCTTGGCGACCCTCCACACAACAGCTGACGGTGGGCTGTTCTCCAACCACATAGTCGACATAGCACCCGGCATCGGCTATGCCCTGGCCATAACGGACACCGACAGGCCGCTGGTCCACGCCACGGGAGCCATCGGGGACCGGTGGTTCGACCTCGGGACCGTCGAGGACGCCCAAGGGCCCCTGGCAGCCCTCGAGGGGAAGGACGACGGGTTCCTCGTCATCGATGACAATGGGTCTATCTATCTTTCAGGCAACGGTGCTCAATGGGACAGGTTCGAACCGACGGGGATGCCTGCCACCGGTTGGGACATCGCTGACCGTGACGGCGACACAGTGGCCATCTCAAACGGGACTGGAGTGGTGCTGGTTGATCTTCCCACTAACGAGACCCAGGTAATATCATCTCCAGCGGTGGTGGATCTCGACCTGGATGGCGACATGCTGGCAATCGCCAGTTCCGAAACGCCGGACGTGTACGACCTGGGGTCCGGCTCCTGGCTCGACAACAACGTGACAGAGGCAGTGAAGGACCTTGACGAAGGTTGGTCCATTGTCGAGGTCCAGGGAAGCAGACTTGTAGCGACCACCCTCAATGGCACGGTGGTCGAGGTGAACGTCAGCATGACCTCATCGGAGGGTGTCGAGCTCAAGGGCGAGCTGTCCAGCGAGGTTGACGCCAACGTCACGGACATGCTCCTCCTCGAGAACGATGGCGTGCTCCTGTCGACCCTCGAGGGCAACTGGGCGATGGTCGATGGTGATGTCTCCCCGTTCCTGTCCACTGAGATCTCGATGCCTCCATCCAACGAGATCCTCTCGGTCAGCTACGAGGAGGACACCCTCTGGGCCCTGACCCCGATGGGATTGTCGTCGCTATCCTTCGATTCCCGGGATCATCCGGTCCGATGGTCCGAGGGCCCTGACCTGGGCTCCGATGTCGGCGGCGGGATCTTGGAGACCGCGTTCCTGGAGGGGCGGTTCTACATCACGGGCTACGGACCCGGCATCCACACGTACGACACCTTCGCGTCCTCCTCCGCCAGCCGGTGGGGCCGGGCCCACGTTTTCGGCGACAGCAGGGACGACGTGAACGACCTCATCGTGGTCAACGGGACGCTATACACGGGGGGCGCCTACGGGCTGGACCGGATGGTGTCGGGCTCGGACCCCCCCACCTTCGAGATGGTGACCGGCTCGCCGGCGGGGATATTGAGCATGTACATGGTTGCCCCCATGCTGATGTTCATCGGCACGGAGAACGGCCTTTCCAGCTACAACCTCGAGAGCGGTGAGTGGGACGCGCCTGAGGACATACTGAAGGGCCTCGTGACCGAGCCCGTCTCCGACATCTCCAAGGGATGGCACACGCTGAAGTTCTGCATCGGGGACACCCTGTACGGGGCTCTGAACGCTCAGGGGATGGAGGGCAGGGTCCTCGTCGAGGGCAGCGACATAGTCCGGCTCAGCTCCCGCTACGGCGTGGGCGACCCCGTCTGGGCCGTCACCGGTGGAAGGGCGTTCACCGTGCTGGACCTGGACATACCCATCGATGAACCGGAAAGGGACTGGATGGGCAGGGCTTGGATATACGATGTCACCGTGGCTCCCGACGGGGTGTCCTACATGGCCACCGATTCAGGGGTGCACAGGATCGAACGGTTCAGGACCTCGTGGAGCAACTGGACCACGTCGAACGGTCTCTCGGCGAACGACATAAGGGACCTGTCCATCATCCCCGGTACCGACCAACTATGGATCGGGGCCTACGGTGGTGTGGACGTCCTTGATGTCTCGACCGGTTCCCTGGAACGGATAGGGGCCGAGGATGGGATCCCTTCGAACCTGGTCTATGACATCGTTCCCGTCGGTCATGATGTCTGGATCGGGACCGACGAGGGAGGCGCTGCCGTGGCCGACTTCGACGACCGTGTCTGGCAGGTATACAACATGAGCACTGGCCTCATCGCCGATGACGTCCAGGCATTGGAGGTCCATGGTGACCTCGTCCTGTTCGGCACCGACGAGGGCGTGACGGTGCTGGACAAGCGCAACTCCACCATCGAATCGTACACCGCCACCTCGTCCGCCCTTCCGGGGAACTGGATCTGGTGTGCCCATTCCACGGCGGAGGGGGTCTACGTCGGCACCGACAAGGGGCTTGCCCTCTTCTCCCCCAAGGATGACAGCTGGAAGGTCATCGGGACGGACGAGCTGGAGGGGGCCTCGGTGCGCGCATTGACGAATGACCTGGCGCGACACCTGTGGGTAGGTACTGATGATGGCCTCTCCATCCTCTCGCTGGATGACGATTCCGAGGTGGTCTGGTCCAAGGAACTGGACAGGGAATCCGGGCTTCCCGGTGACGAGGTCCTGGCCCTGAGAAGAACCTCTGACAACTCCATGTGGGCGGGCACCTCGGCGGGTGCGGCCGTCATCGACTCGGGCTGGGGTGTCCAGGCCACGTTCACCACCGACGACGGGCTGGTCCACGACAGGGTCACCGCCATCGAGGAGGGACCGGACGATACCATCTGGTTGGGAACGGCCGGCGGGCTGTCCCGGGTCACCAAGGAATGGTGGGACATCCTGCCCCAATGGACGTCCCCGGTCATCGACATCCCCGACGTCTACATCACCCTGGACAACATCGTCGTCGACCCGGAGGAGCCGAACGAGGGGGACGTGGTCAACGTGTCGACCACGGTCGCCAACCCCTCGGGCAAGCGTGCCATAGTCCACGTGGGACTATTCTACGACGATGGAGGTTCCCGTGGCGAGGAGATCTCCACCGCCATCGCCTACACCGAACCCGGCGAGACCTACCGGGTCACGCTGAGCTGGACCGCTGTGGGCGGTGACCAGAACCTGTGGGTCGTCGCCGACCCCAACGACCTGGTCCCCGAGTCGAACGAGCGGAACAACTTGGTCGCCCTGAACATGCACGTTAACCGTTACCCGATGATACTGGACCTTTCGGTCGGGCCCCCCTCGGGGAACAGTGAACTGCCCCATCAGACCGCCAGCATCCAGTTCAACTTCACTTACTACGACGCCGACGGGGACCGGCCCACCTGCACGACGGTCAGCGTGCCCGGCACGTCCGAGAGAGGAGTGATCACAACCCTTTGGGGCTACCCTGAAGAGGGCATTGGCCATGTGGGTCATATCAACGTCCCCGTGGGTAACTCCACCATCGAATTTTTTGTCACCGACGGCCTGACCTCCGTTACCGTCACTAGGGACATCTCGATCAACTTCGCCATCGTCGTGGATGGGCTGGACAGGGGAGTGCGCGATGACGGGAATCTCAGGTTCACAGTATCCACTGTGGGACCTTGGGAGGGGACCGACATCTACGGAGTGAGCATCCGGTTCGTCGAACCGGGGACGGAGATCAATGATCCCGATGATTGGTTCGGTAGCGGACAGCTCATCACGGCCGATATTGAAGGCGAGGAATGGTACTGCCCCATCAAGGACCTGGATGAAGGCACCTATGACCTCTGGGTCGTCGCCATGGATGACCGTGCGATCTATGCGCTCTACTTGGAAGAGGATGTCAAGATCTCTTCGACGCTGGAGGACCGAGGTGTCGACCTGCCGCTCCTGATCGTATCCATCTGCATAGTGATAGCCGTTGTCTCCAGTGTAGTATTGTACAAGAAGAGGGGGTCGACAGATTGAAAGACCCTCCTTTCAAGATCACCAACATCACATTCGAAGAGGAAATGGAGGAAGAACCATGAGAAGGTACATAGTGGCGCTAGCATGCGTGATGCTGCTGGCCGGCGGACTCCAGTCCGCAACGGCCTCACCTACGGGAGATGGGCGATGGTCGCCCAGCCCCATCGAGGACCTGCCGACCGACCGTGACGCGTGGTGGCCGGACACCGCCGAGCTCACGGTGGCGCGGGAGGTGGCCTTCGCCTGGCTAGACGAACAGCAGGGCCCCGGCGGCGGCTTCGACGAAGACTACGGCGTGACCGCCCTGGCGGCCTTCGCCATGCTCAATGGAGGCAGGTCCGCCGACCACCCCGTGGTAGCGAGATCCCTCGCCTACGTGCTGGCAGAGGTCAAGGAGGACGGTTCGTTCTCCGAGGGGACCTACGTCCACTACTACACATCACTGGCAGTGATGGCCCTCTCCGCCGCGGGCGGCGAGGACAACGAGCCCCTCGTGCGGGCTGGTGTCGACATGCTCGTCCGGGAGCAGTGCGACGGCGACGAGGAGGGCTTCGAGGAGTGGTGGCGCGGCGGCATCGGCTACGGTGGCGACGGCCGCCCCGACATGTCCAACACCCAGTTCGCGATGATGGCCCTCGTCGCGGCCGAGGAGGCCTACCCCACGTCCATCGATGTACCGGCCGAGACCTGGCAGCAGCTCCTGCTCTTCCTCCACAGGTGCCAGAACCTGCCAGAGGTCAACGACCTGGACTGGGACGACGACACCTCCCTGCCGTCCTTCGACGACGGGGGCTTCATCTATCACCCCGGGCGGACCAACGCCGACGAGGAGGGGAAGTCCTACGGGTCCATGACGGCCAGCGGGCTCTGGTGCCTACTGGCCGCCGGTGAGACCGTCGATGACCCCGCCGCCTCCGCGGCCCTATCGTGGCTCGCGGAACACTACTCGGGCTCCGACAACCCCGTCCTGGGCGACACGGGCTACTATTACTACTCGTACGCGACCGCGCGCGCGTTGAGGACCGCAGGCGCTCCCGCTCTCTCCTCCCCCGACGGCAGCCTCCTGCACTGGGCGAGCGAGCTGGCCCACGGCATCCTCTCCAAGCAGCACGTGACGGGGTACTGGATGAACACCGGCTCCGACAGGTGGTGGGAGGGCGACCCGGTGGTGGCCACCGCCTTCGCCCTCCTTGCCATCGAGGCGATGATGCCCGCCGAGGACGCGGGCCTCCGCATCCGCGCCCCAGAAGGTGGGACCATCAAGGTCAGGGACCCCGAGGGTCGCAGGGACGCGGAGATCCCTGGATGGTCCCGTGAGGCGGACGGCACCGTCATCATCGACGATGCGTCCGAGGGCCCGTTCTCCGTCCGGGTGGACGGGGCCGACACCGTGGAGGTGGCCACCGACGTGGGAGGCACCGTCAAGGTCTGGAAGGAGGTTGGTCTTTCCCGGGACGGTGGCAGGATGACCCTGGACGTGGCTCCCCTGCTGGGACCCGCCCAGCTGGTCGTCGCCAACGTGGGCGGGCTACCCTCCGCCCCTGCCTCCTCGTCCACACCAGGCGCGGGTGTCGCCATGGCCCTGGTTGCCGTGGTGGTGCTGGCGGCCGTCACGGCGGTGGCCGTCAGAAGGAGCCAAAGGAGATAGGCATCCCTCTCCGGGGCCCAATCGAAACGGTTATCAGCCGATGTGCCCATCCGCCGGTCGACGGGTGGTAGGAGTGGTTTTGGAGAACGTAAGGGGTAAGCGCATCCTCGTCACCGAGGACCTCCATCAGGAGGGCATACGGATGCTCGAGGAGGCAGGCATGGAGCTGGTGTACTTCGACTGGCAGGACCTGCCCGGTCCGGACACGCCAACTGACGTGGACGCCATCATCGGGAAGCAGTACTTCCAGTGCAACAGGGAGCTCATCGACAGACTGCTTCCCCAGCTGAAGTGGGTGATAACCTGCGGGGCCGGGAAGAACAACATCGACGAGGCGTACTGCGCCGACAAGGGGATAAAGGTCTTCAACGCCCCCGGCTCGAACGCCGTCTCGGTGGCTGAGCAGGCCATCATGATGTTCATCGGGGGACTACGGTACCTCAACGAGTGCCAGACGTCCCTCCGAGAGGGCAGGTGGATGAGGGACCAGCTGGCGGGCAACGAGCTCATGGGTAAGACCGTCGGCATCATCGGCCTGGGCGCCATCGGCAAGGCCCTGGCAAAACGGCTGAACGCCTTCGACGTGGAGATCCTCTACCACGACATCGTGAGGTACCCCGACTTCGAGGCGGAGTGGGACGTGGAGTTCACGACCCACGACGACCTCCTCGCCCGCTCCGACATCGTGACGATCCACGTATGGCTCGACGAGGAGACCGAGAACATGGCCAACGCCGGGTTCTTCGCCAAGATGAAGGACGGTGCGATGTTCTTCAACCTGGCCCGGGGGCCCATGGTGGTCCTGGAGGACCTGAAGGCGGCGCTCCGCTCCGGAAAGCTCCGCTACGCGGGACTGGATGTGTACCCCAACGAGCCCAACGACGACATGGACCTGATGTCCATCCCGAACCTCATCGTGACGCCTCACACCTCGGGCATCCCCCACGAGGGCTATGTCCGGATGAACACCTGGGCGGTCCAGTGGTTCCTCGACGAGGCTTGAGGCATTGGAGCTACGACAGGCCAAAGGCCTGTCGCAACGTTTATCACGGGGACCGTCGTTTCCCCCGACACTCAGCAAGGGAGTGTTTTCAATGGGCATGGAGAAGCTTCGCGGCATGCGGATCCTCATAACCGAGGACCTTCACCCGACTGGGATCAAGATGCTGGAGGACGCAGGTATGGAGCTGGTCCACTGGGACTGGCAGAAACTGACCGACCCCTCCTTACCGACCGACTTCGACGCAATAATCGGCAAGCAGTACTTCCAGTGCAACCAGGCACTGATCGACAGGCTGCTGCCCCGCTTGAAGTACGTCATCACCTGCGGTGCGGGTCTCGACAACATCGATCTCAAGTACTGCGCCGAGAAGGGCATCAAGGTGTTCAACGCCCCCGGCTCCAACGCCGCCTCGGTGGCCGAGCATGTGGTGATGGCGGCCTTGATGGTCCTTCGCAACCTCAACCAGTGCCAGAAATCGGTCCACGCGGGCCGCTGGGACCGGTTCGAGCTGGCGGGCAACGAGCTGATGGGCAAGACCTTCGGCATCATCGGCCTGGGCGCCATCGGCCGCCACCTGGTGCACAGACTTCACGCCTTCAGCGTCCGCATCCTCTACACCGACATCCGGAGGGACATGGAATCGGAGCTGAAGTACGGCCTGGAGTTCGTCGACCAGGACACCCTGCTGGCCGAGTCGGACATCGTGACCCTCCACGCCTGGCTCGACGACAGCACCTACCACCTGATGAACGACGAGACCATCGGGAAGATGAAGGACGGCGCGATCCTCATCAACGCCGCCCGGGGCCCACTGGTGGACCAGGAGGCGCTGGTACGAGCGCTGGAGGCGGGAAAGCTCCGCGGCGCCGCCATCGACGTCTACGAGCAGGAGCCGCCCGAGTACCAGCCTCTCATCGACAGGGAGGACGTGGTGTTCACGCCCCACAACTCCGGCGTGCCCTACGAGGGCTACATCCGGATGAACACGTGGGCGATAACCAACTTCTTCAACGGGGCCTGAGAGGGCCCCGTTCCCCACCCTTTTATTTCCATTTCTTCTCGGCAATGGTAGCCCTGGCCCTATCCTCAATTCCATGAACGAACAGGAAAGTCTTAATTAGGATGCAGACCTAGCGATTGAGCGGGCCCGCCCATGAACCCCCGACTACCAGCCCTGCTCATTCTCCTAGTCCTGACCATTGGTCCCTTCGCAGGGGCCGTACCGGCCGACGAGGGGCCTCGGCCGACCCAGGACACCGTGACCACCGAAGAGCTGCACCTCCACCTGAGGGCCGGAGTCTTCGATCCCCTCACCGACCCCGCCCCCGGACCCATGGGGCTCAAGATGGATGCCACCCACCCCTACTACGTCGTCCAGTTCGACGGGGCCATCCAGAAGGCCTGGCGCGACGAGGCTGCCGGCATCGGCGTCGTCCTGCTGGACTACCTGCCTGACTTCGGGTACTTCGCTAAGGTCCCGAGGGTCAGCATGGACGCCCTGGAGGGGATGGAGCACGTCAGGTACATCGGCCCCGCCCATCTGGCCTACAGGGTCGCACCGGAGCTCTGGTCGGGCAGCGCGGACGCGATGGACATCCGGATGATCACCTGGGGAGAGGAGAACGCTGGCAGGCTGGCCATCCGCCTCATGCGCGAGGGAGCCAGGATCCACGAGCAGTCAGGGGACCTGGTCGTCCTCACGGCGAGCCCGTTGCTGGCGGTCGCGCTGGCGAGGGACCCATCGTACGGCGTGGCTTGGATCGAGCCCCACTTCTGGCCCCAGCTGGACCTGAACAACGATGCCAGGAGCTCAAAGGCCAGGCAGCAGACCGACGGGGCGTACCAGAACACCGACCTCTCTGCTTGGGCCTACAACTCCGCCACCGACGAGTTCGAGGGATGGACCGGGAAGAACGTGACCGTGGCGGTGCTGGACACCGGCCTGGACGACAGTCACCCCGGCTTCAACGGCAGGATAGTCCGCTACTACGACTACGGCCGCGATGGCCAGGCGGACTACAACGGTCACGGGACCCACTGCGCCGGCATCGTCCTGGGGGACGGGGACTGGCGGACCGGCGACACCGGTGTGGACGGCAAGTACGCGGGCATAGCCCCCGAGGCGGGCCTGGTCGTTCAGGAGATGTACGGGTACTTCACCATCAACCAGGCCAACAGGGACGCCTCCCGCAACGGCGCCACCATCAGCTCCAACTCGTGGGGAGCAGGCTACTTCGGCGCCTACGACGCCACCTGCCGCGCCTACGACGACCTGACCCGGGACTCCGACGGGGGCACCGCGGGGAACCAGCAGATGCTCTTCAGCTTCTCGGCCGGGAACTACGGCCAGTACGGTTCCGGCACCGTGAACCCGCCCTCTACCGCGAAGAACGTCATCACCGTGGGCATGACCGGTAACGACCGGTGGGGCATGTCATCCAACACCGTCTCCCCCGCCAGCTCGAGGGGGCCGTGCGACGATGGGAGGATGAAGCCCGACGTGGTCATGCCTGGTCACCTGGTGGCATCGGCCCAGTCCAACGACGGCAGCTCCAACAGCGGTTGGTACAAGCCCTCCGACGGGCAGACCTCGTACGTCCTCGCCTCAGGAACCTCCATGGCGGCACCAGGAGTGGCAGGTGCCGCCGCGGTGCTGACCCAGTACCTGGTCGAGGAGAAGGACATGGATGACCCGTCGCCCGCACTGCTGAAGGCGAACCTCATCAACGGCGCCAGGCCACTCTCAGGTTACGAGTACCCGGGCAACGTGCAGGGCTGGGGCACCGTGAACCTGGTCAACACCCTATTCGAGAGCGGCAGCTACAAGATCTACAGGGACGATCAGTCCGTCCAGCTGGACACCGATACCGGTAGCGATACCCAGTCCTACTGGTTCATGGTCGATTCCGACCAGCCCCTGAAGATCACCTTGGCATGGACCGACGATGGAGGCACCAGCTCCACCGGGAAGGCCCTGATCAACGACCTGGACCTGGAGATCGTCGCGCCCGACGGGACCCGGTACGCCGGGAACCTGTTCACCAACGGTCAGTCTGCCGCCGACGACACCTTCTACCAGGACCGATTGAACAACGTGGAGGGCTTCCTGCTCAACTCCCCAGCAAAGGGCATCTGGACCGTGAACGTCAAGTGCTTCAACGCCCCCGCGGGTCCCCAGGACTTCGCGCTGGTGGTCTCTGGCAACGTGCAGAAGGGCCACATCGACCTGACCCCCACTGCCCTGACCGCGAGCCCCCAGGGCCTTGAGGAGTTCTCCACCGTCCGGCTCGCCACCACCATCAAGAACCTGGGAAACAGGGCTGTGGACCTGTTCGATTACAAGCTGGAGCAGGTCGGCCCCGACGGCCGAACGACCGTGCTGGAGACCGCCAACTCCACCGATCTGGGGCCGGACCGACAGGTCCAGATGGGCTGGGACTTCACCGGCGCGAGGGGGACGCACAAGCTGCGCATAACACTGGACCCCGACGACCTGCTGCCGGAATCCGACGAGGATAACAACGTGCTCGAGATCGAGTACTTCTTCAGGGGTTACGACGTGGGCCTCTCCGCTCCAGAACCCGAGCTCACTACGGACCCGTCCGTCCTCGTGGACTTCACCGTCACGGTCACGAACCGGGGGAACGTGGACGACGAGTTCAAGGTGGGGATAACGTCGGCGTTGCCAGGATGGTCCGCCCAGCTGGTCTCTGACACGTTCGTCCTGGAGGCGGGCCAGTCAACGCCCGTCACGGTCACCGTCATCCCGCCCGGGAACGCCACCGCCGGGGAGTCGATGGAGGTCACGTTCACCGTCACATCCTCCGGGAACTCGACGAAGACAAGCTCCGTAGACCTCAGGGCGGAGGTGAACCAGATCTTCGGCCTGGAGCTCTCCGCCCCCGTGGACCACCTGGAGCTGCTGCCCTCCGAGGAGGGCGAGTACACCCTCAGGATAGTCAACCCCGGGAACGGCGTCGACAGGTACGAGATCCTGATACCCTCGGGCATCGGTCAGGGCTGGTGGGGTTCCATTCCCGAGGCGTACGTCACCCTTGACCACAGGTCGNNCACAGATCGGATGCCGACGCCGCCTTCCGCCTGGCCGCTCCCGACCCCGCCCTTGCAGGCACGTCCATCGAGTTCACGCTGAGGGTCGTGAGCACCAAATCTGGGATGGAGTCCCAGGTCACCCTGTCGGCCGAGGTGGTTCAGTTCTACTCGAACGCCTACGAGGTTTCGGTCCGAGAGGTTGAGGGCGAGGTTGGAACAGAGGTGACCGTGCCCGTCACCATAGAGAACCTGGGCAACGGCAGGGTCGACTACGGATTGGTGGTCAGCGCTGAACAGCCCAGCTGGGAGGCCGCCTTCAACGTTCCGTCGGTGACCGTAGAGGGCTACGAGTGGGCCCAGGCCGAGGTGACCTTCACCGTCCCCGAGGAGGCCATCGCCGAGACCCACCAGATATCCATAGGGATCATGCCGTCAGGCGGCGATGCCCTGATGTACAACTACTCCTTCACCGTCCTCCAGTACCACGGCATGGACCTGGAGGTGCTCTCCGAGGACCCGACCATCACCCAGGGCCAGTCGTACGAGCTGGATGTCCGGCTGACCAACACGGGGAACGGCGTCGAGGACGCGAAGCTGCTGGTCCCCGACCTGCCGGCCTTCTGGTCCTTCGACCTCATCGAGGGCGACGTGGAGATCGAGCCCTTCGAAGGGGTCGACCTGACCTTGACCATCCACACGAACAGGGAGACCCCCTCGGGACACTACCAGGTGGGGCTCCTTGCCAGGTACGGTCCTGACCAGGAGACTGTCTCCGCCAGCGCTGGTGCGAGGATCCTGACCAGGGCGGACCTGGTCATCGTCGGCGGGGTGCTGGTCGCCTCCGCCGTCGAGGTGATGGAGGGGGACCTGGTCACCCTGAGGGTCGACATCGAGAACGCTGGGGAGACCGAGGGAGTGGACATCTACGTCCAGTTCTTCCTGGACGGGTTGCCCTACGGCCAGCCCCTCTACATTCCCTCGATAGGGCCCGACGAGGTCCAGAACCTGAGCACCAGCTGGAGCGCCAACGTCACCGGCCTGCACGAGCTCTCGGTGCAGATCGACAGCACCGACGACGTGGACGAGACCCGGGAGGACAACAACCGCGCAGCGGTTCAGGTCCAGGTCGATTCTCCCACGTACTCCACCTCCCCCGGGGCCGGTATCCTGTTCGCCCTGGTCGCCATCGCTGCCATTGCCATGGTCGCTGCGGTCCGAAGACGACACGGCCGTTGAGCCGGACCGAGGATGGCCCGTTCACCTCCCTTCGACGCATGGGGAAAACTTAATCAACTCTCTCTGGCTAACCGGACTCGGCGTTCCAAGTGAGATTCGGGACCCTATCCCTCCTGTTCGTGATGCTCATCCTGGCGTTCCCAGGCCAGGCGCTGACGGGCGAGGGGCCCGATGGCTCCTTGGACCCCGTCCAGAGGGACTCGAGCGGGGGTGTGACCCTCTGGCTAAAGGCCGGCGCCTTCGACCCCCTGGTCGAACCTGTGCCGGGCCCATCCTGGCTGCACAAGCAGTCGACCCATCCCTACTACGTGGTCCAGTTCGAAGGACCCGTCCTTCCAGCATGGCGAGATTCCGTCGAGGAACTGGGCGTGGTCCTGATGCAGTACCTCCCCGACCATGCCTTCTTCGCCTGGTTGCCCAAGGGCACCGCTGACGACCTGAGGGAGGTCGAGCACGTGAGGTTCGTGGGCCCCATACACCCCGCGTACAGGATCCATCCCGTCCTCTGGGACGACCTCAGGAACCCCGCCGAGCTCCGGGTCGACCTCCTGCTCTGGGACCCAGCGCAGGTCGGCGCCGTCGCATCATGGGTGGTTGGCGATGGTGGCCGCGTCGTCCGAGTAGACTGGGACGTGGTGACGGTCCACGTGAGGGGCTCGGCGTTGCCGACCCTCCTGGCGACCTCCTCCCTGGGCATCAGGTGGGCCGAGCCCCACCTGGACATTGAGCTGATCAACGACAACGACGCCCGGACCGCAAAGGCGCGCCAGATAACCGACGGCTCTTACACCACCGACGGGAGCGCCCTCTGGGCCTACAACCCCACCGACGACTCCTTCGAGGGATATACTGGTGCCAACGTCACCGTCACCGTGGCCGACACTGGCCAGGACAAGACCCATCCCGCCTTCGAGGGTCGCATAGTCCACTACTACGACTACGGCAACGACGGTGAGCAGGACACCGATGGCCATGGGACCCACGTGGCCGGGACCGTCCTCGGTGACGGGAGCTGGAGGAGCTCGGACGTTGGCCAGGACGGCAAGTACGCCGGCCTCGCCCCCCAGGCGAAGCTGGTGGTGCAGGAGGTCTTCGTGGCGGGCAACCCGGGCGCCAACGGCATGGGTCGCGACGCCGAGGCCCAGGGCGCCACCATCTCGTCGAACTCGTGGATCTCGGGCTACTTCGGCGACTACAACGGACAGTGCGAGGCGTACGACAGGCTAACCCACGACGCCAACAACGTCAAGCCTGGAGACCAGCCGATCTTCTACGTCTTCGGGGCGGGCAACGACGGTAGGGGCGGCCTGGGGACCATCCGGCCCCCCTCGCTGGCCAAGAACGTCCTCTCCGTGGGTGCCACCGGCAACGACAAGTGGGGCGTGTCCTCGAACACCGTGGCCGGCTTCTCATCCCAAGGACCCGTCGAGGACGGGCGCATCAAGCCCGACGTCGTGATCCCTGGTCACATCGTCGCATCCACCCGCAGCGCGTACACCGGTGCCCACGCGGGATGGAGCAGGCCTCCCGACGGACAGACCTCATATGTCTACGGGTCGGGGACCTCGATGGCCACTCCAGGCGCCGCTGGCGCCTCAGCGGTGATCACGCAGTACATCAGGGAGGAGTTCGATCACGAGCCCTCCCCCGCCCTGATCAAGGCCATCCTGATCAACGGCGCCACCCCCCTGTCCACCTACACCTACCCCGGCTTCCAGCAGGGCTGGGGCCGTATCGACCTGGACAGGAGCCTGCTGGAGAGCTCCACCTACAGGATCTGGCGAGAGGACCAGCAGGTCCTCCTGGACATGGACGAGGGCTCCAACGTCCAGTCCTACTGGTTCCTGGTCCGGTCCGACGAGGACCTGAAGGTGACCCTCACCTGGTCGGACGTGCCTGGCCAGGTGAGCTCCGAGAAGCATCTCATCAACGACCTGGACCTGGAGATGGTCGCCCCCGACGGCAAGAGTTACTCGGGCAACAACTTCACCAACGGCGTCACCGACGCCCTGGACGAGTTCTCCCCCGACCGGGTCAACAACGTGGAGGGCATCCTGGTGAAGGACCCCACCGAGGGCCTTTGGAACCTCCGCGTCCGCGCCTACAACATACCCCAGGGCGACCAGCACTACGCCCTTGTGGTGTCCGGCAACATCGAGAAGGGCCACGTGGACCTCAAGCCCCAGGGGCTCGCTGCCACCCCCTCGGACCTGGAGGAGGGAGCCCCGCTCACCCTCACCTCCCGGGTCTCCAACTTGGGCAACCGGGACGCCGCCGACGTCCGGTACCGCCTCATCCAGGTTGACCCCCAGGGGCAGGTCGCGGTGGTTGACGAGGCATCCTTGGGAGAGATGGTCGCCCTGGCGAACAAGGACCTGGCCTGGACCGTCACCGGTGTCCGTGGCACTCACACCTTCAGGCTCATCGTAGACCCCGGCGGGACGGTGATGGAGTCCGACGAGGAGAACAACATAGCGGAGGTGACGTACTTCTTCAAGGGCTTCGACGTGGGCCTCACAAGCTCNNTCACCGGGGATCCCGGGGACCTGGTAACCTTCGACCTCACGCTGACAAACGGGGGCAACGTACCCGACGAGATGGGACTCCACCTCTCCGACCCGCCTCCTGGATGGATGTCCGGGTTCGTGAAGGACTCGTACACACTGGCGGCCGGCGACCTCACCAAGGTCGTGCTGGACGTGATGGTGCCGCTGAACGCCACAGCTGGGGAGAGGGCCACCCTCCAGATCACAGCTGTCTCCGGAGGCAACGACACCAAGAGGAGCAGCGTCATCGTTCAGGTCGTCGTAAACCACGTTTTCGGGATGGAGGCGGCGGCCGTCTCGGGTTTACAGGAGATGCTTCCGGGCCAGGACCGGACGCTTGAGCTGATGGTGAGGAACACGGGGAACGGCCCCGACCAGTTCACCATATCCGTTCCCGACCAGTCCCAGCTGGAGGGAGGATGGTGGGTGGACATCCAGCAGGTGACGGTGGAGGTGCCGCTCCGCTCTGAGGCCATCGTGGAGCTGGTGCTCACGTCCCCGGACCCCGCCATGGCGGGCACCTCCGTGGAGTTCACCGTCTCCGCCGCCAGCGGAGGCTCGTCCCTCTCGAGGGACGTGTCCTTCTCGGCCACCGTGGTCCAGTTCCACGACACCCATGTCGAGGTGGAGAGGCTGGTCACCTCGGGCGACGTGGGTGAGACCATCGTCATCCCCCTGGTCATCTCGAACGATGGGAACGGCCCCGTGGACTACAACGGGGACATCAACTTCCCCGACGAGTCCTGGGTCGGCGGCCTGGACATTGCCAACCTGACGGTCCCCGGCTACGGAAGCGCGGCCACCAACCTGACCTTCACCGTTCCCGACGATGCCATCAACAGGAGCTACGACTTCACGTTGGTGGTCATCTCGTCGGGCGGCGAGATCCACCTCCATAACTTCACTTTCTCGGTGAGGCAGTTCCACGACCTCCAGCTCAGCGTGGTGTCCACCGTCCCAACCGTGACCCAGGGACAGGAGGCCTGGATGAGCATCAAGCTGGAGAACATGGGCAACGGCATCGAGGAGGTGACCCTGACGGCCAGGACGCCCTCCACGTGGACCTTCGAGTTCTCGAGCAGGATGCCCAGCCTCGACCCCCTGTCGGAGGTCATCGTGGACCTGCGCCTCGACACCGACAAGAACACACCGGGAGGACCCCACCAGACGGACGTGCTGGCCTACTTCGGACCCGCGAAGATGGAGCTGGTGGAGGTGTCCACCACGGTCAACGTCCTCACCCGTCCCGACCTGGTCGTCCTCGGCGAGAGCCTGAACCTCTCGGACGAGCATCCTTACGTGGACACCCTGGTCCGCGTCAGCATCTCCGTCGAGAACGACGGTCAGACGTTGGCCAGGGACGTGTTCGCCCAGCTGTACGTGGACGACGTGCCCGAGGGCCAGGCCCAGTACATCAGCACCATCGAGCCCGGTGGGATCGAGACCTTCACCTTCGTGTGGAGGACCAATGCCAGCGGTCTCCGGACGCTGCGCCTAGTCATCGACTTCCAGAACGACATCGACGAGGTGTTCGAGGGCAACAACGAGGCCACCGTCACGGTGGAGGTCTCGAAGGTGGACCTGAAGACCAGTCCCGGCCTCACCGTCATCGTCGCGCTCCTGGCGATGTCGCTGTCGGTCGCCGTGGCCTGGAACGTCCGCAGCAGACGTCGGGGACCTCCCAAGTGAGGGTCAGAGCCCCACGCCCACCGCCAGTACCGTGATGGCAGCGATGAACACGCCCAGCACGACCAGCGGCCTTCCCGAAACCCCCAGCTCCCTCATCTCAGGGGCGACGAGGGCGAGCATGCCCACGGCTATCACCGCCTCCAGGACACCCACGGATATGAGGCCGCCCCATACGAAGAACACCGAGGCGGTGACGAGCGCCACCGCACCGGCCACCGCCATGGAGATGTAGAGGGCCTTAGCGTCGGGACGCAGGTGGACCAATGATGGCACCAGCATGATGGCGGCGACGTAGACCGCGGCCGTCACCCAGAGGAGTATTGCCACACCCATCACGAGGGAGAGGTCCCCCTCGGCGGCCAGGTTGCCGGCGCCGGCCAGCGCTGCGATCGATAGGCCGATGCCGCCTCCCGCCACGACCAGGGGCGTGGTCTCCCCCTCCTCTACGGAAAGGACCATCATCCATCCCAGGTACGACCACAGCACGCCCACCGCGATAATGAAGAGGGGCATGGCACCAGTACGACCCATCTCTCCCGGGTCGAGGACCGCCATGGTGATGGCGGCGATCACCATCACCGGTCCGATGAGAAGCATGAACGAGCCCCTGCGCTCCACGCTCCTCCCCGTGCCGGCGGCCAGCACCAGGGAGGGAACGCCGAGTACGAGGCTCGCCCACATGAGGTCGACGATTACCTCTTGGCCGAAGGCGGCGAAGGCGACCATGGTCACCCCGATCATCATGTGGGCTCCCAAGGCCGCCGCCGTCCACACCTCCCGTCTTGGCCCCAGGGCCCAGGTGCTCCTGAACCCGGAGAGGGAGAAGATCGCCCCCACCAGCATCAAGGGGACCCACGCGGCGGCGCAGAAGGATGGCGAGAGGCCGAAGAAGGCGACGGCGATCATGAGGCACATGAAACCCATGACCAGCATCGTTGCCACGTAGGCGACGCTGGGGGTCCGGCCGGTCCCGAAGCGCAGGGGAGACCAGTAGACGGGCTGATTGTAGTGGTAATGCTCCTGCGAGGGCCAGTAACCGCCCGTCCCCTCCCGGGCATGGGGCGAGGAGGGTCCCGGAACGGTCGTCGGGTCTGCCACCGAGGCAGCCTGGGCAGGTGCCGGGACAGATGGTGCCCCAGCGGTCGGGACGGTAGCATCTCCGGTAGACGGGGTCTGCGCCAGCTCCGCCTCGGCCAAGGCCTCGGCCTCCTCCGGGGGCTCCTCTTCGACCCCCTCCTCGACCTCCTCCTCGACCTCGACTCCCTCAGCGACCTCGGCCGGCTTGGACAGATCATCGGCCTTACGCAGGTCAACGGTGTTCTCCTCGTCCAAAAGCCGTAGGGCGGTGAGCATGTGGACCTTGTGGACCTGGATGAGGCCGTCAAGGGGTATCTGCCACTCGCCGGTGTCGTCCATGGCGGTGACCTCGGTCCTGAGCAGCTCCTGGGCCCTGCGTCCAGCGTAGGACCCGCCCTTGTAGGAGAGGGTGTAGACCTTCACTCGCCGGGGCCGTCCCTGGACCCTCTGGGTGGTCACCTCCACCATGTCCTCATCGATCAGGTCGGGCAGTGTGACGGCCACGTGGCTGCGGCTTATGCCCACCACCCCGGCGATGCCGTCCTGAGTGAGCTCCACGGGCCACTCGGCCCTGTGCATATGTCCCCAGTAGTCCAGCAGGTGGAGCAGGATCCTGTCCTTGACGGTGACCCCAGCATCCACCAGCCTCATGCCCTTCACGACCCAATAAGCTGGACCTTGCCAGCTCCTCTCTGGGGATGGGTAGATGGCGTTCATGTACCTTTCGCCCCCGTTGGGCCCGGGCCCGCCTTGACGGACCCGGGTTGGAGGGAGGTGGGAGGGGGGGAGGTTCAGGCACCCTAGGCGGGGCCTATGTCTAGCTTGAGGGGGGCCAACTGCATCTCCACCAGGGCGTTGTACATGTCGAACACCCGGTTGCCGGCCCAGGTAACCTGTGCCTCCTCGACGGGGACCATGGTGTACGTAAACTCCACCGGGTCGCCCACGGTGACGTCGTTGATGTACAGGCGGACCATGTCATCCTCGTACTCCACGTTGTTCACGATGCCCTCGTCAAGAAGACCGTCCAGGGAGTCGTGGTCGAAGGACATGCCCACGGGGGCCACCAGCTCGACCAGCGCCATCTGGATGGACCTGTCCTGCTCGTTCCGGACGGTCACGTCCACCACGTAGGGGACGCCCACCCGGGGGTCCTCCTCCGGGGGGACCAGGATGAGCACCAGACGGTCGTCGGGGAGCTTGGTCTCCCACGGGATCCACTGCTCCAGGTAGACCTGGTACATGATGAAGCCCTCACCGGTGGCGCGGAGGCGCACCGGGGTCTCTGCGTCCACCAGGTGGGGGCGGAGATCGTAGAGGTACGTTATGTCCCGGTTGGTCTCGTCCATGGCGAGGGTCCACACGACCTCGCCGTCCACCAGGACCTCCACGTCGATGTCGACGGGGGCCTGCTTGGTGGAGACCTCGTAGATTGTCTGGAACGCAACGACGGTGTCCTGGGTGGAGAAGTAGCCTCCCAGGGAGGACCGGTGGTCCAGCAAATACTTGAGGCCGCCGTCCACGTCCCCCGAGTACTTGCCCACCAGGTGCAGGGCCTGGGTGGCGTAACCGGTGGCCTCTATGTTGAAGCTGGGGTTGTACCCCCACATCATGTCGAACCCGACCTCCTCGCCGAAGTAGTCGTTGGAGATCATGTTGGTGGTGGTGCCCCAGTATACGGTGCCGTTGTCCTCCTGGGCCAGCTCGTGGAGCTGGTCGGCGATGTCCTCCGCCAGCTGGGTCCTGGGGCCGTCCGCCTCGGCCAGCACCTTGAGGGTGAGGGCCAGGACGTAGGGGTCGCCCCAGTTGTCCGTCTCCTCGATGTGGGCCTTCAGGTAGCCGACGGCGTCCTGGATGGCGTCGTCGGTGGCGGGGATGCCCGAGTACATCAGCGCGTGGGCCACGTACGCGGTGGTGGCCACCCGCTTCTGCTGGAGCTTGGGGTTGTTGAACTCGTATAGGCCCCAGCTGGGGAACTCCCAGCTCCCGTCGCCCTTCTGCTGGGACAGGAGCCAGCTCTGCATGTCGTCGATTATCTTCTGGTCGACTGTGAAGCCGGCCAGCTGGGCGTCCTTGAAGGTGATGACGCCCCAGGAGGTCAGCCATATGTGCACGTCCTGGTCGCCAGGGAACCACACGATGCCCCTTCCCTGGCCGTTGTTGGCCTCGAGCAGGTACTGGAGCTCGTGGGTGATGCCCTGGTTGACTATCATCTCGTACTCCAGGAGCTTGGCCTCATCCAGCTCGCCCTCCCGGACGGTGCGGAAGGCCAGCACGTCGATGGACAGGGTGGACATGGACTGCTCGCCGCAGCCGGAGACGTAGTGGATGTAGGACTCCGCGCCCTCTAGCACCGCGGCCTCCACGCCGCCCTGCAGCTTGACCCATGCGTTCTCCGAGTTCTCGATGAGCTCGGGCTCCAAGAGCAGGTCGTAGGTCACGTCGTCGCCCGAGGACAGCCGTCCCTGGTAAAGGTCGGTGACCTTGTCTCCCACGGGCTTGACCCGCAGGGGCCGGATGACGGTGTCGATGAAGGTGTCGGACTCGCCGTGCACGGTGATCTCGTGGACGCCCACCTTGGTCAGCACGATGGTGAACTCCACCGAGGACACCTCGCCGGTGTCCAGGGTTACAGTCTGCTGCCAGTCGCCCACCACGTCGTACCAGTCATCGTTCTCCAGCGTGACCAGCACGTCGGTGGGCTCGCCGTAGTTGTACACCTGGACCTTCAGGGGGAAGGTGTCGTCCAGGAAGGCCTTGGCAGGGAGGTCGGGCTCCACGAAGAACTCCTGGAACACCGTCACGTTCTGGTGGCCGATGCCCACGCGGGCGTCCTTGGTGGACGCCAGCACGCTCACGTCCCAGGACGTTATGCTGTCGGCCACCAGCTCCAAGGTGGCGGTCCCGCCCTCGTCGGTGGGCAGCACCGGTATCCAGGCCCACGTCTCGGGGAAGAACTGCCTGGTGATGGTGGTCTTGGGGAGGATGTACTCGCCGCCACCACCGCCGCCAGCGGTATAGTCCATGATTTGGTCATCGAAATCTATGTTATCGTTCCTCCACATCCCCGGAGGCATCTCGGGAACGAGACCGCCAGCGTCCTCCTCGGCCTCCATGGCCCCGTCCTTGGCCCACTGGTCGCCGAAGCCGCCGTCCTGGGCGAACTTGCCGAAGTCCGACTGCTGCTCCTCCTGCATCATGATGACGCCGATTGCGCCCGCCGATACGAGGACGAGCATGGCGACCACCGCGAGGGAGCGGGCCTGGCGGGTCTTGGGGCCGCGGACGGCCAGGGCGATGAGGGCCACGATGCCCAGGGCGCCCAGGATGGTCCAGTAGGCCACCACCGCCTGGTCCTCCAGGGCCTGGGCGGCCTCTCCCTGCTCATGGCCCGTGGTCTCCACGGGGGCGGCCTCGATCTTGCGCCACTGGTCCACGCTGGTGGACGGGAGCGGGGTGTCGCCCACGAACAGGTAGCCCATGAACTGGTAGATGGGGTCGGAGTACTGGGGAAGGAGCCCGGCCAGGACCTCCTCGAAGCCGGTGAACCGGGAGCCCAGCTCGAACACCGCGTTGTCCACGATGCTCACGCCGAGCATGGAGGCCACGCCGTCCCCGTCCCGGGTGACGCGGATGTCGATGGTCACGTCGTCCTGGGGCAGGTACGTGTCGGAGCCGGGGGTGATCTCGATGTCCAGGTCGCCCGTCTTCTGCACGCCGATGACGGCCACGTCGCGGGCGATGTTGAAGTTCTTCTCCACCTTGTACGCCCGCACGGAGGTGAGCCGGCCGAAGTCCGAGGTGACGGGCAGGTCCAGGGTGGCCCTCTCGCCGCTCATCGAAAGGTGGCCGGTGGCGATGGTGAAGCCGTCGGCGACCACGTCGTAGTACACCAGGTCGCTGGCCGCCTGGCCACCGTAGAAGATCGACATGCGGGCCACGTCGCCCACCTGGTAGGTGGTCCTGTCGGGCACCACCTTCAGGCCAGAGGACTCCTCCATCTTGAGGTCCGTCTGGCCGACGTACTCGTCCTTCTGGACCTGGATGTGCATGTAGCTGTAGCCGGCGTCGTAGGTGAACTGGAGGGCCGCGACGCCGCGGTCGTCGGTGGTGGCCGTCTTGGGGTTCCCGTCGGCGTTGTCGAACCAGAACTCCACGTCCGCGCCCTCCACGGGGGCGCCGTTGGGGAACCTGGCCACCGCGTAGTAGGTGCTCCTCTCGCCCTCAACGTTGGCGTCGGTGAGGACCGAGACGACGATGGGCTGGGTGGCGTAGGTGACGATGTAGCTCTCGGTCTCCAGGTGATCTCCGGTGTCTGAGACGGTGAAGTTGAACTCCAGGAGGACGGTGTCCACGTCCTGGCCCCTGAAGATGTCGTTTATCCTCCAGTCCAGTTCGTCGGTGTCCACGGTGAACTCGAACACGCCGTCGTCCAGGTTCTCGGCGGGGACCCCGTGGATGTAGGTCCAGTTGGTGCCGGTGTAGACGTTCACTGCGAGGCTGGCCTGGCCGACGACCCGCTGGCCGAAGAAGTACTTGGCCAGTATGTAGCCGTCGATGGTCTCCATGGGGGTGTACCAGGGCTTCATGTCGCCCACGGTTATCTCGAATCTGGGTAGGACGTACTCGTCCACCTTGATGGTGCGGACGGCCTCCTGGCCGTCCACGATGACCTTCAGCTCGTAATCGCCCAGGGGGAGCTGGTCGGAGAGGCGGTAGTCGAAGGAGGTGACGCCGAAGTCGTTGAGCTGAGAATCCTTCCTGAGCACCAGGTCGCCATCCGGGGTCTTGACCTCGAAGACCGCCTTGGAGCCCTCGGCCACGTGGTCCCCACGGAGTACCAGGACGCGCGCGTGGACCGTCTGGCCAGGCTGGTAGATCGGCTTGTCGGTGGTCAGGAAGATGTGGGAGGTGGCCACAGGGTCAACGGGATTGACCAGGACCTGCTCGCCGGCGGTGACGCGGACCTCCGCCTCGCCCTCGAAGTACGGCACCTCGAACATTGGAGCGGCGAAGCCGCTGGAGTCGGTCCTGCCCCGGTGCTCCACCAGGGTGTCGTTGCCCTGGACGACCTCAACGGTGTACACCTGGTCGGCCACGGGGTTCCCGTTGCCGTCTGTGGTCAGCAGCATGAGGGAGTTGGTCGCGTTGGGGATGAGCGAGCTGGGCAGCTGTGAGGTCAGGGTCTGCTCGCCGGCCAGGTACAGCGTGTCCGCGTTGTACACGGCCACCGCCGAGCCCACCAGGAGAAGCATCATGACCAGCGCCACCTTGGCGTTGCGGTCCTTTGAAAAAAGCCCTCGCTTGGCTATCGCGGGCCTCGTCATCATTGTCACCGACACCTCTCACCGTCGGCTGCTTATAAATGGCTTGGGCCTACATGTAGGGGTCCAGGCCACATGCAGCCCCCTCGGTGCTGTCCCGGTCAGGGCCAAGGGGGCTAGGCCCAGACGGTGATGGCCAAGGCTTTTATCCGATGAGGACTTCCGGTGTTACGATGCCGCCCCTCGACCGGTTCCAGATGTCCGAGATAACCTCCGAGGTGGACTGCCACCGGGAGGAGATACTGGAGCTCGACGAGGTGTTCAGGGGCCATGCCGGGATAGCGCTGGAAGTGCCCCGCGGCGGGTGGGCGTGCACCCTCTCCCTCTTCCAGCTGGAGGACGACTTCGTCCAGGGTCAGGAGGTGGAGGTGGAGATAGCATTCGCGTCCTACCAGATAGGCGACGACGACCTCTGCGAGCTGGTGGACATGGAGGTGGCCACCGATTACCGGGAGCACGGCCTGGGCCGCAGGCTGGTCGAGGAGCTGCTGGCGGACATCCAGCTCAAGGGAGGTTCCCGTGTCTACCTGTTCGCCTACGAGCCGGAGAGCGGGGACCGGGTGGAGTTCTTCAGCCAGTTCGGCTTCGTCCAGATCGAGGGGCCAGAAGAGGGGTTACCTTCCACCTCGCTTCCGAACCCCATGTGGCTGGAGATGGGCGAGAGCGATTGAGGCGTCGCCTCACTTCTTGTCGTCCTCGACTATCTCCACGATCTCCTCGTGGACGCGCCGTATGCGGCGCCGTATCTCCGCCCTGCTGACGAGTACGTAGTACGTGACCGGCATGAGGACCGCCAGGAGCACGACGATGCTCACCATGAAGAAGGTGAAGCTCATGCCGTCGTCCCCTTCCCCGTTGGGCTCCTCGGTGGATGACTTCTCCACGGTTATCATCAGTGAGTTGTCACCCTCGGACAGGCCGATCCGCACCTGGGCCTCCAGGCGGTAGTTGCCAGGCTTGTTGGGCATCGTCACGTTGGCCAGGTACCGGCCCAGCTCGTTGGTGACCACCTCGACGGGGTTGTCCTGGCCCCGCACCAGCACGTAGACGGTGGCACCGGAGACCTCGAAGCCGTTCTTGGCCACGGTGACCTTGCCCGAGACCTGGATCACATCTCCTGGCTTCACCACGGTGCTGTCGGGGAATATGGTGACGTCCAGGGGCTCCGGGTCCGGGTAGGACCTGGGGCCCACCTCGAACTCCAGTACCTCGATGTTGTCCGCGTACCTGGCCTCCACGTCGCCCACGGCCACCACCGTCACGATGAGCTCGTGCACGCCGTCGGGACGGTCCACGGTCCAGGTCACCTCCCAGCTGACCAGGCCCTTGGCGTCGATTGACCCCTCGTGGGACCCGATGAGTCCCGGGGGGTCCTCGGTGTCCACGTAGACGGACATGTGGACCCTGTCCGCCTTGTTGCTCTCGATGTTGGTAAGGGTGACCCTCACGGTGAGCTTGTCGCCCCTGGGGAACGGCTGCAGCTCAAGGCCGTTGGAATCCAGAATCTTGATGGCCTCTACCACCAGGTCCACCTCACCCTGGACCGTGGCGTAGACGTGGAAGGGGACCGCGGCCGTGTTGTCCGTCTCCTCCGTCTCGAAGACGGTGTTGTTGGAATCCAGGACAGCCCAGATCATCAGGTTGCCGGGGATGTTGGCGCCCCAGTTTATCCAGGCCTTGCGCGTCTCTCCTGGGGGGATGACGTCGATGGTGTCACGCCAACCGATCTTGACGCCTCCATTGCCAGGCTCTCCCGCGTAAAGGTCCACGGTCACGTTGTTGGCGAAGCCCGGGCCGTCGTTGCCCACCGTGACGGTGATCTTGACGGCGGTCCGGTTGCTCACCGGTGATGGCGGGTCCATGACAATGCCGTCCTCCTCCAACACGTAGAGGTTCGGCTTGGGGACGTCGTAGGTGACGATCATCAGGAGGCTGGCCTCGTTGTTGTCCTCCCTGCTCTCGGTGATGACGTTGACCGGGTCCACACGGAGGTAGAACTCCCACTGGCCCACCTGGTCGGCGGTCCAATTGAAGTGCACCACCTCCTTCTCGTGGGCCTGGATCGAGTCCAGGATAGTGCTGTTCTGGCGAACGGGCCTGTCGTCGTCCTGGGCTGCCCAGAGCTCCACCAGCACGGAGAGGACCTCCNNCCAGGTTGTGTACCGTCCCGGTGAAGTTGACCTCGCTGCCCTCCGTGGGCTCGTACTCGGTGACGTTGAACTCACCGCTGGCCACCACCAGGTCGGGGTGGGTGACGGCGGTGGAGACCTGGTAGGTGTCGATCTCGAGACCCATGGTCTCGTCCACCGAGACCGCCCTACGGGTGTTCTTATCGTAGTACAGACTGAAATCGACGGGCGTCTTGGTCTCGCCCACCGTGACGTTCCCCTCGATAGAGAAGGTGTTCTGATCGGTGAAGGTGATGTCGTTGCCCTGCACGTCCTTGATGCCGATGTACGCGGCCTCGTAGGACCACTGCTCGACACGCTGGGCCGAGTATGTGCCCGACTCGTAGTTGCGGGTCACCGTCACGGTCTGGTTCTCCTTTGGCAGCGTGGCGATGGGGACCGGGAAGAGGAGCATCCTGAGGGGACGGTTCAAGGTCACATTCTCCCAGATGACCAGGTCGAAGTACTTGGGGCCCGAGAGGGTGGCGATCTCCACCTCCCCGGTGTACGAGAAGGACGAGCCCAGGTAGGCAAGGTCCTCCGAGGACCTGTACTCCACGCCCNNGCCCGTCTCGGAGCCGCTGGACCAGTCTCCGGTTAGCTTGACGTTTCCCTCGACCTTCATGACCCATGAGACCTTGCCCAGGTGGCTGGTGGTGCCATCGACGGTGTGCTTGACCCAACCTTGCACCTTCTCGAACTCGATGGCGTAGTCGCCAGCGCTGGCCAGCAGATCGTGGTCGCCGTCCCAGGTCCTGTTCCACCAGTCGCCGTCCGAGTATACCGGTGCGGCCAGGTCACCGGGCGCCCCGCTCGCCGGCGGTGCTAGGTGGAAGGAGCTCACAAGCAGCGTCAAGAGGACAAGAGTGCATATCAAGCCCCTAGCGCGCGAACGTTCAGGCTTGCCCATCGTCCTGACCATGACTGGGCCTGTATAAAAGGCCTACGTCCATATTCACACGCACGAGAAGCTCTGGCTACCCTCGAGGCGGTATGCGGGGCATGCACACGTCCGGGGTCATCAGGGTCCGCACCACGAAAGCCATTTAAGGGCCCTCGACCATCTACTGGCCGTGCCTTGATGAGGCCTAGACAGGATGCTATGTCCTGTCCCCAACGGCCCGGGGCATGGTGGTAGTTTGCGGGACATCCTCCGAAGGCTCCAGCGGGGCGATATGACCCTCGAGGAGGCAGAGGCGGCCATCGAGGACCGGGAGGTCGCGCCATCTACCCATCCGGTGGGCAAGGTCGTCAGGCGGGAGCCCATGAGACCGGGTTCGGGCCTAGTGGCGGTGTTCACGGCGCTGGTCCTCCTCGAGGTCCTGTTCGCGTCCATGTTCCTCTGGGGGCTCGTCGATGGGTGGGACCAGAGACCGCTGGCCCTGATCCTGGCGGCGATGTTCCTGACACTGGGGGTGCTGACCGACGTCTATCGGATGGGATTCATGGCGGACAGGCTGGTGGTGAAGCGCAGAAGGGACAAGGTGGTCCCCAGGCAGGATTGATAGGGGTGAGCTGAGAAGATGGTGGACGGAGAGGACGGCAAGGCCGGTCGGGACAGGTCCCAGGACCCTTACGAGGTTCAGGAGGACCCACCTTCCACCATGAGCAGGCGGACCTTCGTCAAGGCGGGCGCCGCGGTCGCCGGTGCCGCATGGGTCGGCGCCTTCGGCGGTTCCGTGATACGCTCCCTCACCACGGGCGAGGGGCCGGGGGAGGGAACCTCGTCCAAGAGCTTCTACTACCACGTCCCCGAGGGCGAGAACCCGTGGTACGCCGACCTGGACGGCCAGGAGGTGCTGGCCTCGGAGTTCCCCCTGGGCGAGTCCGCCAAGGTCTACGTTGGAGGGAAGAAGGCCATCCTGCTGAGGTTGGACAACTCCAAGCTGGTGGACCGGTCGGGCACGGACATGGGGTTCGTGGCCTTCTCCTCCACCTGCACCCACCTGGGTTGTCAGGTCTACTTCTCGGTGGGCCGGACCCCCGCGGGGAACTTCCCCGAAGGCGTGGTGTACTGCCCCTGCCACCAGGGGGCGTTCGACCCCTACCGCTCGGCGAAGGTGGTCTACGGTCCTCCCCCCTCCCCCCTTCCCAAGATCCCCCTCCGCGTCGTCGAGGGCAGGTTGGAGGCGGTATGATGCGGAGGGGCAGGGTCCGTGCGGCCCTGGCCTTGCTCATCGCCCTCCTGGCCGTCGGGGCGGCCCTCCTGCCTGTGCTCGGGATTCCGGGAGGCGCCGAGGAGAGGAACTGGGGGCTTTGCAACACCAGCGATGCTTGCCACGGCCCCGCCGGCATCAACACGTCATTGGCCAACATCAGCGTGAGCACGCCCCGGCTCACCGTCCATACCAACGAGGGGGACATCCTCGTCCAGGTGGACGTGACGGGGGCGGAGCAGTACGCGGGCGACCCCATCGGTGTGAGTCTCCTCCGCGACCTGGAGAACCCCCTCATCGCCAGGATACAGGACGCTGGATGGGTCATCCAGGAGGACCCCTCGGGCAGATCGCCCGGCTTCGACTACTCGAGGAGGCCGGCCCTGGGGCTGACGGGCAACACCAGCGCTTCCTTCACCTGGCGCCTCCAGGCACCACCCGTCCCAGGGAACCACACCATCCTGGTGAGGATGCAGACGGGCGTCGACCACGAGAACACCGAGACCGCCACGCCCCTGTCCCGGGACGTCTTCGACGCCCTCCAGTTCCGCGTGGTCCCTCCCCCGGAGGTCCTGGACGCCACGCCCCGCAACGGAACGGAGGGGGTGTTCGTGAACAGCCCCGTGGTGCTCGCCTTCAACAAGGAGATGGACCGCCCCACGGTGGAGGCCGCCTTCTCCATCGACCCGCCCGTAGCGGGCACCTTCACGTGGGAGGGGCCCGTGGCACGGTTCAACGTGGACGGTTTCTTCGAGGAGGCGACCACCTACACCTACTCCCTGAACACCACCGCCACGGACGCGGACGGCATCAACCTGCTCGAGCCTCTGGAGGTGACCTTCACCACCGGTTCCGGGGTCGACGTGTACCCGCCCACCATCATCAGCGTGATCTCCTCTCGGGCGCCCCGGGACGCCGTGGTTCGCATCAGCTTCTCCGAGCCGATGGACAGGGCGTCGGCGATGATGGCTTTCTCCATCGACCCGGCGGTCACGGGCAACCTGTCGTGGGAGGCGGACACCCTCGTATTCACACCCCGAGCGCTGCTGGACTACGACACCCTGTACACCGTCCTCATAGAGGGGTCCGCCAAGGACCTGGCGGGGAACCCCCTGGGGACGGACGTCCACTACACGTTCCTCACCATCGCCGACACCGTCCCCCCAGAGGTGAGGGCCAGCTCCCCCAGGAACGGGTCCCGGGAGGTCCCGCTGGTCATGACCGTGACCCTGGAGTTCTCCGACGACGTGGACAGGGACACCCTTCCCGGTGCCCTGGGATGGGCGCCACCCGTGCTGGCCGACATATCCTGGGACAACTCCACCGCCACCCTTACGCCCCGACACCAGCTCGAGGAGGGCGTCCGTTACAGCCTTACGGTGGACACCTCCCTCACCGACGTGCGTGGCAACCCGATGGAGGAGCCGTTCCTCCTCACGTTCACCACGGCGGGCACGTCGGACCGCACTCCCCCCCGCCTGGTGTCCGCATCGCCTCCCGCGGGTTCCAACGTGGCCCCCGGCGGGCAGGTCCGCCTGGCCTGGTCCGAGCCGATGGACCGGGACTCGGTGGAGGAGGCCATATGGGTGTCGCCCATGGCCGTCCCGACCTTCTCCTGGTCGGGCCAGGTGCTCACCGTCACGCTGGACGGTGTGGAGCTGGGAAGGGTGTACACCATCAACGTGGACCCCACGGCCAGCGACCTGGCTGGGAACCGGGTCCTGGAACCCTATGCCCTCCGGTACCTGGCCGCCCCCGACCCCGCCGCGGACCGTCCCTTCTTCTACGTGGAGGAGTGGCTGGAGACCTGGTGGGACCTTGCCCTCCTGGTGGCCGCCATATCCCTGTTGGCGGTGCTGGCGGTCGTCCAGGCCCGGTGGGGCTGGAGACGCGTCGTCCTCACCGCCTTCGCCTGGGTGGAGGAGAGGGTGAGGACCGCCCGGTACCTGGGCGAGGCGAGGCGCCTCTACTACGCCATCGACCGGCAGATGCCCCATACCCACGCCGAGCGGTACGGGGCGAAGACCGTGTGGTACTGGTACCCCTTCTACTGCCTGGGCGGCATCGCCATCGTGTGCTTCGTCATCCTGGGAGTGACCGGTCTCGTCCTGTCCCTGTACTACGTCCCCTCCACCGAGGGTTCGCCCTCTGCGGCGTACCGGTCGGTGGAGTCCATCATGGAGGACGTGAGCTTCGGCTTCATGTTCCGGGCGATCCACCACTGGGCGGCCAACATCATGATCGCCGCCGTATTCCTCCACATGCTCAGGGTCTACTTCACGGGGGCGTACAGGAACCCCAGGGAGCTCAACTGGGTCGCGGGGGTCATCCTCCTCGGCCTGACCCTCTTCTACGGGTTCTCCGGCTACCTGCTGCCATGGAACCAGCTCTCGTACTGGGCCGGGACCATCGGTCTGGAGATGGCCCGCACGGTGCCCGTCGCTGGAGACTGGTTCGCCCACCTGGTCTTCGGGGGCGTGGAGCTGGGGGCGGCAACCCTCACAAGGATGTACTTCTTCCACGTCCTGTTCCTGCCCATAGCCACCATCACGCTGATGGTGGTCCACTTGATCGCCGTCTACATACAGGGCCTGGCGGAGCCCCACTGAGGAGGTCATGGGATGGCGAGGGTTAGGAAGGAAGCCGGGAAGGCCGAGGGTGGTGAGGACCCCAGGCTCCGTGACATGCTGCTCCAGTACCTCAAGGTGAGGCGCCTCCTGGACGAGGAGATGGCACCCCGCAGGAGGCGGCGAGGGGAGCCCAGGCCCCGCATCGGCTCGCCCCTTTACCCCCAGGAGGCCCTCAGGGACCTGGCCCTCTTCTTCTACCTGATGGCCACCCTCTCCCTCCTGTCGGCGCTGGTGCCTCCCGCCCTCGGGGACCCTGCCAACCCCGACGTCACCCCCGACCGACTGCTGCCGGACTGGTACCTCCTCTGGGCCTTCGGCCTGCTGAAGGCGGCCCCCAACATATCCGCCTTCGGGGTGGACTGGATATCGGGGAAGTTCTTAGGAGTGCTCCTGATCATGGCAACCTTCGTGGCCGTCCTGATGGTGCCGTGGATAGACCGCATCATAGCATACCTGGGAAGGTCCTTCCTCAAGGGCCCCATCACCTTCTCCGAGGGCAGGAGGGCCAAGAGGCCGATGGCGGACCCGGTCATGGCCGCGGTCGGGGCCGCCGCCGTGACCTACGTCCTGATGGCATCCGTCTACTCCATCCACGAGGTCGTCGAGGAGCGCTTCGACTGGATAAGCGACACACACCTGAGGACGTCCATATGGCTGCTGCCCCTGGCGGTGGGCATGCTGGCCTACGGCTCCCTCCGCGCGGCCAGGAGTTCGGACGACTACGAATGGCGACTGAACAAATGCCACGGCTGCGGCGCCTGCGACCGGGTGTGCCCGGTGAGGCCCGTTAGGGACGAGCCGAGGCTCAACCTCATACACTACCAGCAGGCCGAGGTGGATGACCACGTGTGGACCTGCCTGGCGTGCGACAGGTGCTCCGCCTCCTGTCCCCAGGGTGTGGTGTTCTCCGACCACACCATGAGGATGCGGTCCGAGGGCGTCGTGGCGGAGCCCCAGAGGATGCCCCAGCACTGCCGGGACCTGATGGCCTGGCTGGCACACCCATCGCACCGCACACAGGTCAAAGGTCCGCATGCCGGAGCATGGCGAGGCCAGGGGAAGGGTGGGCTACTTCGCGGGATGCTCGGACCTCCTGCCGCTCACCCGCGTCAACCACGACTTCCGGGACCACCGGGAATCGACCCTGGCCCTCCTAAGGGCCGTGGGGGAGGACCCGTACCAGGTCCCCCACCTCTGCTGCGGTCATGACGCTCTTTGGCAGGGGGACACCGAGACGTTCAAGCTCCTACGGGACATGAACTCGATCATCATCCGCGCCTCGGGGGTGGACACCATCGTCACCGAGTGCGCCGAGTGCTACAGGACCCTATGCCGGGACTACGACCTGCGGGACGTACAGGTCCAGCACATCTCCCAGTACCTTCGGGCGAGGAGGATGCCGTCCCTCCGCTCTGCCACGGAGGAGGGCCAGGGGGAGCTGGCCGTGGCCTACCATGACCCGTGCAGGCTGGGAAGGCACATGCGGGTGTACGAGGAGCCCCGCGAGCTGGTCCGCGCCGTTCCGGGGGTCCGGCTGGTCGAGCTGCCCGAGAACAGGGACGAGGCACAGTGCTGCGGGGTCGCCGCGATGATGAACTGCGACCAGGCATCACGGGAGCTTCGCGTGAGACGCCTGGACCAGGTCAAGGAGGTGGGCGCGGAGGTGGTGGTGACCACCTGCCCCAAGTGCGTCGCCCACATGCAGTGCACGGCGGACGAGGGGAACCACGGTGACCTGGTCATCGCTGACCTGACCCAGTTCCTCGCCAAGCACATCCCGCCCCACGAGGTGGCCGGGGACGACGATGGGGGTGGTGGGCAATGACGAGCTACCCGACGCCCCGGATCGGGGTGATGGCATGCTCCTGCTGGTCCCGGTCAGAGGCCGGGATCGATGCCGACACCATCGTGGCGGAGGCGATAGGCATGACCGGTGTGGTCCACGCGGAGGCCACCGACGACCTCTGCGGGTCCGGCAACGCGGTGCTGGCTGGCGACCTGGTGGCGAGGCACGACCTGGACCGTCTGGTAGTGGCCGCGTGCGCCTGCTGCTCCCAGGACCAGAGGTGCACCGCCTGCAACGAGGAACGGGCGGCCCTGCGCGAGGCGATCAAGACGACCACTGGCCTTCCCTGGGCCCACCACCGCTTCGTGAACGTGAAGGACCACGGTAGGAGCACCTACGACGCCATCACCATGGTCGCCATGGCCGTGGCCAGTGCGGAGGTCTCCCCCGACCGTGTGCCGCCCCGTGCGTCCGGAGAGCCGGTCCGAGCCGCCCTGGTGGTGGGAGCCAGTGGCCTGGGTAGGGCCACGGCGGTGGAGATGGGGGAGCGGGGGATACCCACCCACCTGGTGGACCAGGCGTCCACGGCCGGCCCCGCCGGCACAGCCCCCGCCAACATCACACTCCACCTCCCGTCGAAGGTCACGGAGGTCAGGGGCGGCGGCGGCGACTTCAGGGTGACCCTTGCCACGCTGGGGGAGAGGGTCGACCTGCGCGTGGGGGCGATCCTGGTGGCACCGGGGCTCTTAGAGCAAGAGAGGGAGGCGGGGGTCGGCTGGGGTCTGCCCCACGGCTCCATGGAGACACCCCCTCGCAAGGTCCAGGGCATATTCCTCGTAGGGGAGGACGGGCTGGCGGCCGCGGGTGCCGCCGCCGGCTACCTGGGCCGGAAGCGCCGGGGGACACAGGCCCTAGCCCAGGTCGACCCGGGGGCTTGCATAGGATGCTTGAAGTGCGTGAGGGTTTGCCCCTACGGTGCCCTCTCACAGGTGGCGGGGGATGCCTCGGTCACCGTCGACCCCCTACTGTGCGCGGGATGTGGTGCATGCCCCAGCGCGTGCCTCAACTGGGCGGCGGAGCAGACCGGTTACACCACCCAGGAGCTGGAGGCCGCCCTCAGGGCGGCTACCACCAGGACCCCGAACGTCATAGCGGTGTGCAACTGGTCCGCCTACAGGGCCCTGGACCAGGCCTACGTGGAGGACCTCCTTCCGAAGGGACTCGCCCCTCTGAGGCTGCCTTGCCTTGCCAGGATGTCCCCTCACCTGGTCCAGGTCGCCCTCGACGGGGGGGCCGACCCGTTGATACTGGCGGGCTGCTCCGAGCGTGGTTGCCACTACAGGGACCGCCGGGCGCTGGCGGAGGACCACATGGCCAACATGGAGGCCAGCCTCGACTCCTCCGGTGACCTGGCTTCCCTCTTCGTGCTGACCCTGGGTCCCACGGACAGGGACGTGCTGGCCAACCGTGTCACCTATGCCATGGAGGAGCGCAGGTTCGCCCGGGACGAGAGCCGAGCACCGGGGGACCGTGGCGGCCCTTGGGCTGGGGGGTGGTGAGCACGGTGGACGAGGCCGTCCCTGGGATCCCGACGGGATATAAGGTATGGGTCTTCGGGAGCAAGCTGGCCGGTGTGCTGGCCTTCGCGGTCGGAATCGAGCTGCTCACGAGGGGGGAGCCCCTGTGGGCAGCGATGCTGTTATTTGGTGGCGCGACCATCGTGGTGTCACCTGTCAGGTCACCCGATGAATGGGGACGGAGGACGAAGAGGAGGGCCTGAGATGTCGAAGCGAGGATGGTTGAAGACCAGCGACGGTGTTCGCCTCGAGATGGAGCTGGGCATCGAGCCCAATGAGGGCGAGAGGTTCCCGGGAGTGGCCGTGGTCTGTCACCCCCACCCGGGGTTCGGAGGGGACATGCACAATGCGGTGGTCAGGTCCATGGCCACCGCCGCCTGGGAGGAGGGGTACGTGCCGCTCCTCTTCAACTTCCGTGGCACGGGCAGGTCCGAGGGGACCCAATCGGGAGGAGTGAACGAGCCCCTCGACGTAGACGCGGCCGTGACCTACGCCCGAAAGCTGGCGACCGACGGACGGGTCCTGCTCATGGGATACAGCTTCGGCGCCAAGATGTGCACAATGTGGCTCAACGGTGGCGGTAAGGCCACCGCCTTCGTCGGCGTGGCCGTCCCCTCGACCACCGACTACCCGGACTACTCCGACGTGCCGTCCCTCTACATCACCGGGGAGTTCGACGACGTGGCACCCCTGGACGACGGCCTGAGCAGGAGCCTGATGACCGGTGGCCTCCATGTGGTCGTGGAGGGCTCGGACCACTTCTTCCACCGGGGACGAGATGAGATCCAGGAGGCGGTCCAGGGATTCATCGACATCACGTGCCCCCTGAAGGATCCCCAGTGAGGGGACCAAACCCTTTTATCGGGTCCGACCGTTGGCGTCGCAGGTGCGGAAATGAGGAGGAACGGCTCCGGTAAGATCGAGGTCACCGACGAGGACGTGGAACGCTCCACCCTGGCCAGGTACTTCACGGAGGATGTTCTATCGGTCCACCTCAAGGAGGGCTGCCTTCCCATGGCGAAGCGTGGCTCCGTGGAGGCGGTGGAGCTGGTGGCCATCGGCGAAGAGGAGCTGGAGCGGACCGAGCTGCACGCCCTCATGGACGAGGTGATGGACCTGGTCATGAGGCACCGCGGTTCCCAGGTGGAGATCGAGCACGAGGGGTCGATGGTGGTGCAGATGGGGCCCTACCGCATCGCCGCGGCATCGCCCCCGTTCTCCGACGGCATGGAGGTCACCGCGGTCCGGCAGGTGCGCCAGCTGGAGCTGGCGGAGTACGACCTGGACCAGGAGCTGGTGGCGAGGCTGGAGGACTACCACAGGGGGGTCCTCGTGTCCGGAAGGCCTGGAGACGGCAAGACCACCTTCGCCCGGGCGGTGGCGATGCACCTCCACGACCAGGGGGCGGTGGTGAAGACCATGGAGAGCCCCCGGGACATGGTGCTCCCAGACGACGTGACCCAGTACGCCCCCCTGGAGGGTAGCTGGGAGCTCACCGCCGAGCTCCTACTAATGGTGAGGCCCGACTTCGTGGTCTTCGACGAGGTGAGGAAGACCGAGGACTTCCAGGTCTACGCCGACATGCGGTTGGCGGGGGTGGGGCTGGTTGGCGTCGTCCACGCCAACTCCGCCATCAATGCCGTGCAGCGGCTCATCGGACGGGTGGAGCTGGGGCTCCTCCCCCAGATCGTCGACACGGTCCTGCACCTGGACAAGGGCATGATAGAGGACGCCCTCCAGCTGGTGCCCACCGTGAAGGTGCCCGAGGGCATGTTCGAGCAGGACCTGGCGCGCCCCGTGGTGGTGGTGGAGGACCTGAGGACGGGCACGCCGCGCTTCGAGATGTACACCTACGGGGACCAGCTGGTGGTCATGCCCATCAGGGCGGCTCCGGGAGGCGGAAGCGCCCGCTCCACCGGCTCACGGGGCGTGACCCCACGCCGCCAGGTTACCGAGGCGGAGGTGGCCGAGACGCTCCAGGCACTGGTCATGGGCCCCATAGAGGTGGAGATGCCCATCCCCGGCCGGGCCAGGGTGCACGTCGAACCGGCCGACGCCTCGGCCATCATCGGGCGGGGAGGACGGACCATCAAGGAGCTGGAGAGGGAGCTGGGCATCCGCATCGACGTGGTGTCGCAACGCGAGGAGGGAGGCCGCGCCCGCATCGTCGACTTCTCCACCCGGGAGACCAAGAACAACGTCACCCTGTACGTGCCGGGAAGGTACCAAGGAAGGCTCGCCGACGTGGAGGTGGACGGACATGTTGTCGGGAGCGCCAGGGTGACAAAACGGGGTGCCATCAGGTTCGCGAAGCGGTCCAGGCCTGGCAGGGCGATACTGGCGGGGCTCGACTCGGGGGCCGACATCGTCGTGGAGCTCTGAGCATCACGCTACCGTTTCGCACACGTGTCCCAGCCCCTTGGGAAGGTAAAATATCATATTAGGGAAGGTTTTGACCCTCGGACGCCGGGACCTCGTAGGCGTATATCGCCACATTTCCTCAGATTCTGCCATACATTATTACGAATCCGAAAAACATCTGGAATTATAGAAATCCTTTAATAATCCCGGACGACAACAAATATAGCGTCCGGAGGGGGCATATGGCTCTCTACTAGAGAGCGCTCGCCAGTCCATCGGTCCTACCTCCCATGCAGTCCCCCAGGCTGCGAATGGCGTTGAGACCCTGTCCGGGCCGACCTCATCCTCTCCGGGGGTTCGAGGGGTTAACTGCTTAGAGGTCCGCGGTCGCGTCAGGGTCCCTCTTTCCCGCGGTCCTCGCCTGACCTGCCAGCACGGGCCATGAATGGAAACCCAGATGAACCTAAATCGCCATCCGGGGGCGCGGTGTGATGGCGATGGTCACGCACGATGACGACGAGGAGCTGGCGTTGGCCCTGGAGGACCGGGTGAAGAGGGCCACCCGCGAGCGGGACAAGTGGGAGGCCCTCAGGAAGGCCTTCGCCACCAGCAAGAGCAAGCAGGCGGCCAACTACGAGCGGATGAAGGACCTCGAGAGGCGGAAGGAGCGGCTACAGGAGGTCCGGGACAGCACCCTCATGGACCCCAAGATGGTCATGGAGGCGGTGACCAACATGGAGAAGGCCGGGTTCCGCGTCCGGATGGCCGCTGACTCCAAGGAGGCCCTGGACATGGTGATCGAGGAGATGGGCCCCGAGAGGCTCCTCGTCAAGTCCAAGACCAACGTATCCAAGGAGGTCCACCTCACCCACGAGATGACCGAGATGGGATACGATGTGGTGGAGACAGACCTGGGGGACCGCATCATCCAGATCGCGGACCTGCCCGGGGCCCACCCCACCGGCCCCGCCGCCCACCTGGACCGCTACGACATCGCCAAGATCCTCTCCGAGTACGCGGGCCGCGAGCTGGAGCCCGACCCCCGCAAGCTAACCGACTTCGTTCTGGAGGACCTGTCCAGCGCCATCGAGAGGGCCAAGGTCGGACTGACCGGTGCCAACTCCATCGGCGCCGAGGAGGGGGCCATCCTGCTCATACAGAACGAGGGCAACATCACCAAGGTGTCGATGCGACCCTGGAAGCACATCATCCTCACCGCCATCGACAAGGTCTATCCCAACCTGGACGAGGCGCTGAACGCCGCCCGGCTCCAGACCTTCTACGCCACCGGAGCTGTGCTCACCTCCTACATCAACATCATCGGCGGCCCGAGCAAGACCGCCGACATCGAGAAGAAGCTCTTCGAGGGCATCCACGGCCCGGAGGAGGTGGTCGTCATCCTCCTGGACAACGGCAGGTCCACGGCGACGGGCGAGATGCGCGAGGTGTGGAAGTGCATCGGGTGCGGCAACTGCCTGCTCCACTGCCCCGTCTACGACACGATCGCCCTCAACTACGGCGAGTCCCCCGCCCTGGGGGGCAGGGGGGTCGGCATGCTGGCCGCCACCGAGGGGCTGGACGAGGCCATCGACCACGGCCTGTACTTCTGCACCCAGTGCGAGCTGTGCGAGTCGGCGTGCCCCGCCTCCGTGGACGCCCCTTCGGTGATCGAGGCCCTGAGGAAGAGGGCCTACGAGGAGGGAAAGCTCATCGAGCCCGCCAAGGCGGTCCTGGACGTTGTGGAGGAGTACGGGACCCCCTACGGGGAGGAGCTGGGCGATCTCCCGGAACCGCCCGGGAAGGCCCCGACGGTCCTCTACGTGGGCTGCGCCGAGCGGCGCTCCGAGGACTCCGACGTGCCCGCCGCCAGGAGGGTCCTGGACCGCATGGGTATGGAGCACGCCTTCATCGACGAGAGATGCTGCCAGGCCCTGGTCCAGCTCCTGGGCGGTGAGCGGGACCCGGAGGCCATCGAGCACAACCGGAAGGCCATCATCGCCGCGGGGGCCGAACGGGTGGTTACCCTGTGCCCCACCTGCTCCCACATGCTGGAGGCGGACCTGGACGGGACCGGCATCGAGGTGATGCCCTTCATAGAGGTCGTGGCTGCGGCCGAGCTTCCGGTGAGCTTCGACGGGGTGGTCACCTACCACGACCCATGCGACCTGGGGAGGAAGTCTGGGAGGGGCGCCCTCGGCTTCGACGCCCCCAGGAAGGCCATCGCCGCCACCGGGGCGACCCTGGAGGAGATGCCCAGGAGCCGTGAGGACAGCAAGTGCTGCGGGGGCGGTGGAGGCCTGCGCGCCACCTATCCCGCCCTGTCGGTCGCCATGGCGAAGCAGAGGATGGAGGAGATACGGGAGATGGACGCGGAGTACTGCCTCACCGACTGTCCCAGCTGCGTCCACAACCTGTCCAACGCCCTGAAGCGTAAGGACAAGGTCCAGATCATGACCACCCTCAGGTGGCTGGACAGTATCATGGAAGAGGGCGGCGAGTAGTACCCCGGCACGTTTATTACTGGTGAGCCCGTTGGCCGCCCGATGGCCCTGCGTCCAACGAAGGTGCTGCTGGTGGCGATAGTGCTGGTGGTCATCTTCTGGACGGCCGTCTACCTGATAGCGCTCCTCTCCCTGGAGGACCCTGAGCCCGACGAGTTCAGGATGACCCTGATGGTCTCGGGTAAGGAGGTGAACGCCACCGACGGAGACCTTACGGACGTGGTCCTCTGGGTCGCCGTCGCGAACGGCGAGCCCAAGCCCCGATGGGAGAGGGTGGACGTGACCCTCGAGCATGCGGGGGGAGGCACCACCCTCCTTCCACCCAGGCTCCAGGTGGACGACCATGACGGGAACGGAAAGGTCTCTGAGGGAGACCTCCTGACCCTTTCCGGCCTCATCGCCGAGGAGGCGGAGGGGACCGTGGTGCTGTCGGTGGAGGGCAAGGCCATCGGGACGGTGAGACTCTAGCATGTCACCCAGGGCGATAATCGAGACCAGCATGGGCATGATAACCGCCGAGCTCTACGGGGACCAGGTCCCGGGCACGGTGGACAACTTCGTCAACCTGGCGAACTCCGGGTTCTACAAGAACATGATCTTCCACAGGATCATCAAGGGCTTCGTCATCCAGACAGGCGACCCCACCGGCAGCGGTCGGGGAGGCTCGGACCGCAAGATCAAGCTGGAGACCAGGCCTGACCTCAAGCATATCGCTGGCGCTCTGGGCATGGCCCGGGGACCCGACCGTGACTCGGCCTCCTCCCAGTTCTACATCTGCGACGACGACGTGCACGGGCTCGATGGCAACTACGCGGTGTTCGGCAAGGTGGTGGAGGGCATGGACGTGGTCCACGCCATAGCCGCGGTCCCCACCGGGGCGGGCGACCGGCCCGTGGACCCGCCGAAGCTGCTCTCGGTCACCATCCAGTGAGACGGGCTTCAGTCCCCCGTCACCTGGACGTGCAGCCTCCTGTCCCGGGGACCGTCCAGCTCAACGAAGAGCACCGACTGCCAAGTGCCCAGCGCCAGCCTTCCCCCGGTCACCGGGACGGTGGCCGAGGCGCCGAGCATCATGCCCCGGAGGTGGGCGTGGGCGTTGCCATCCATGCCATCATGACGATAGCCAGCGCCCTTCGGTGCCACCCTGGACGACCATTCCAGCAGGTCATGGGTGAGCCCTCCCTCCCGCTCGTTGACCACCACGGCGGTCGTCGTGTGGGGGGTGTGGACCACCGCCAGGCCCTCGGTGACACCCGATGCCCGCACGACCTCCTGCACCTTGGACGTGACGTCCACCACCTCCGTCGCCCGACCAGTCCTCACCGACAGCGTCTCCGTGCGACCACCCCTACCTCAATGGGCAGGTGGAGGGTAAAACGTTGCCCCCCCGTCCTCCGGTCGCAGGGGAACGTATCCGCTCATTATAAATACGGAACTGGTCATGAATATGCCCAGCTGAGGCCAAGCCTCGCCCCCGGGGTCATCGCATGAAGCCCATCCGAATCGCAGCCAGGACAACTGTCACGCTGGCCATCGTGTTCCTCCTGTTCGCGTCCTCCTCCGTCCACGAGAGCGCGATGGCTGAGACCGTCACCACCTTCAAGGGGGACGTCTCCGAGATCACCCTCACCCTGTCAGCGGGATCCCAGAACGACCAGGCATCGTTCCTGGTCCCAGTGGACGGCACGGTCACCGAGGCGACGTTCCAGGTGACGGGGATGGACGCTGGCAACTACGTGTACCCCAACAGGCTCCAGGTGAACGTGGGGAGCGTGGGCAAAACGGTCTACGTATGGGCCGGCAGGTTCTACAGCCCCATGGGCTTCCAGGACAGGTTCACCGACATGTCCACTGGAATGGACATCACCTACCCCGACCAGGGTCACAACAACACCTACTCCGTCAGGCTGCCCAACGGCGCGAAGGTCACCTCGGCGGAGATGAGGGTGACGGGCATCGAGTTCGACGCGGGATGGGACTACCCCGTCAAGCTGTCCCACAAGGTGGGGAACAACGTGGTCCCGATCAACACCGGCGGGAGGCCTGGACCCCAGCTCATCGACTACGACGCTGACGGGGACCTGGACCTGCTGACCGGGGGCTACCAGTGGCAGGGCGGTCGCATCAACTGGATCTACATGTTCGAGAACACCGGCTCGAAGACCTCACCCAAGTGGGAGCTGGACTCGGACTACTTCGGCATTCCATACACCTTCTCGTACGTGTACTCGGTCCCCCGCCTGGTGGACCTGGACGATGATGGCGACAACGACCTGGTGATAGGCCAGTACGACGGCAACCTGCGGGTGTTCTGGAACACCGGCTCGAACGCGAGCCCCACGTGGCAGGACAACGGCACCGGGATGGGCTCACCCTTCTTCGGCATCGACGAGGGCTACTACGCCACGCCCCACTTCGGCGACATGGACGACGACGACGACCTGGACCTGGCGTATGGCAGGTACGCCTCCACCGGCAGCTCCAACGTGGGGGTCTCCTCGTACGAGAACAAGTACTCCAGCGGCACCTGGAGCTGGTCCACCGCCAGCTTCTTCTCCGGTATCAACACCGACCAGGCCTCGGCCCCTTGGATCGTCGACTACGACGGCGACGGGGACCTGGACATCTTCGTGGGCAACTACAACGGCACCGTCGCCTACTACGAGAACACGGGCACCAAGTCCTCTCCCAAGTGGACCTTCGACAAGTCCGGCGGAGGGAACATCGACGTCGGGCAGTGGGCCAGGCCCACCCTGGGCGACCTGGACGGCGACGGGGACCTGGACATGGTAGTCGGGGCCTCCGACGGAAATTACTACTTCTACGAGCGTCTGGTCTCCTCGCCCACCGACGCGGCCATCGACGTGGGTGACGATGGCGACGACGAGTGGACCTACTCTGGGGAGCTGGACACCACCGTGGTCGTGAAGGACCTGGCGACGGAGTTCGAGTCCCACCTGAAGGGCGCTTTCAGCCACCAGGACCCCTGGGGGAACCGGTTCCACGACGTGCCCATAAACTTCACCAGCAGTTCCCCTGGAATCCTGCGCATCGACCAGCTGCGGATCGTGTTCGAGTACACCGCGAAGACCATCGACTTCACCTCCATACTGAACGAGTACATCAAGGCCAACTCGGGGAAGGCGAACGACGAGGGCTACCTGGAGATCCCCATCATCGTGAACGCGGGCACCAACGGCAAGCTGAAGCTCAGCGGCCTGAAGGTCGTGGTGGACAGGTCTCCGAAGATATCCGAGATCCCCTCGACCTTCGCCATCGACGAGGACACGAAGAACCTGCACCTCATCGACCTGGCCGACTACGTCACCGATGACGTGACCGTGTTCGCGGACATGAAGCTGGATGTTGTCCAGCTTGACCAAGACGGCATCGTCATCGTCACGCTGGAGGACGGCAGGTACGTGGGCGTTGACGCCGAGACGGGTGAGGCGAACGACAACTGGCACGGGACCGTCACGGTGCAGGTCAAGGCGTGGGACGGACTGGGCCAGAAGGCGGAGTCCAACAAGTTCACGGTGACCATCCGTCCCGTCAACGACCCGCCCGTGATGGGCGAGGGCCCGCCAGGTCAGTTGTACGAGGACGAGCCCTTCTCGTTCCAGATGACCGCCACCGACGTGGACGGGGACACGCTGTCCTTCACCGCCGCGAACGTTCCCGACGGCATGACTATCACGACCGGAGGCCTCATCACCTGGACACCAACCAACGATGACGTGGGGACCTACACCATCCTCATCAGCGTCTCGGACCCCGGCGGCCTCTCCGTGACCTTCGAGTGGTCGCTGGAGGTGATCAACGTGAACGACCCTCCCACGTTGAACCTCCCGAAGACCTGGACCATAGTGGAGGGGGAGGAGGAGACCATCAGCCTGGCGGGCACCTACTATGACGTGGACAACGCCTTGGAGGAGCTGAAGGTGATGGTGGACAATCCCTACATCACCTCGTGGGACGAGGACGCCAAGGTGCTAACCATCGAGTACCCTAAGGAGTCCGGCATCGAGGAAGACAAGCTGGTGGTCACCGTGATCGACCCCGAGGGGGCCGAGGCCACGGGGGTCATCATATTGGAGATAATCCGCGTGGAGAAGCTGGTCCTCACCGGTATCCCGGACCAGCTGGCGGTGGAGACCGTCCCCCTGACGGTCGACATCAAGCCTTACCTCTACAACGTCGAGGACTACGGCAAGCTGGTCATCACCGCGTCCTCGGCCTACTGCACCGTGGACGGGACCCGGCTCAACTTCCTCTACCCCGAGGGGGCTCTGGCCCCGGCGGACACGGAGAACGTCATCGTCACCGCTGTCCAGGGGGAAGAGATGGCCAGCGACACCATGTCCGTGTCCATCAAGCGCCTCGGCGAGGACCTGGCACTGGGCATCATCCCGGACCAGGACGTCCTGGAGGATGAGGAGTACAGCCTGGACATCGCACCGTACATACTCAAGGCCCACGACATCGAC
>JABAHP010000047.1_pt2 | contig 49811 bp, 64 predicted proteins | sample 7062081 | NCBI WGS metagenome assembly JABAHP01 (sample SAMN14534357, study PRJNA622989) | marine sediment metagenome | biome: marine biome [ENVO:00000428]; feature: marine pelagic biome [ENVO:01000023]; material: deep marine sediment [ENVO:00002113] | place: India: Gulf of Kutch | collected...
AACTTGCCGACCGTCAGATGCTCCTGGACGGTCAGCCGACCACAGGGCTTGTACGGACGGCGGTCGTACCGCCACGAGCCGCTGCACCCCGTCAGGTCAGCGAACTCGACGCCACGCAGCACGAGGGTTGCGCGAGCGCCGGAGAACAGGGTTTCATTCTCGACAACCATTGCCTACACCTCCCCTACGCCGCCACGTTGTTGCGGTTGACGTAAGCCCGGATCGTCACCCAGGTGATGCCCTCCAGTGCAGCGAAGGCGTAGCTCACCAAGATGCGGTCGCCAAGGTCTTCGACCTCCAGCGATGACCAGTCTTTGATGATGGCGAGGTCGTTGCGGTCCCGCTGACGATTGAGCCGGTCCTGTGCGACCGCCTTGATCATCTGGTCGGAACCGCTGTAGTTCGTCTCGCCGATGAAAGCCTTGAGAACCCGACGCAGGTCGCGCAGAGATTCGGAGCCAGACTCCGACGCCGAAAGCGCGCTGTACTCGGGGATGTCGTCCTGCAGGTACGTGGTCACGTCCCGCGTGATTTGGATGAACCCCAGGTCGACATCGCGCGTCAGGAAGATCGTGCCGGCGTTGAGCATCTCATTCGCGTCGTCCGGAAGCGTGATTCCGCTGTTCTGGCGGAAGTCGAGGACGAGCGGATACTTCCACGTCAGCGGGTAGCCGATGGGACGGCCGGCGAACATGCCAGCGATCTGGGCCGCGAAGTAGAGCGGGTCGCTCCAGACACGCTGCCCGGCGTAGTAGTGCTCGATCTCCTGCCAGGCCAGCGTCAAAAAACGGCTGTTGAGCGCGCGGGCCGCGTCTTTGATGTCCGCCTTCGTCGAGTTCGCCGGCATCGCGCAGAATCCCCAGCGCTCGTTGACGTCCTCCATCTCGGCGCAGTGTGCCCGCAGTTTCTCGCGGATGGCGCCGTCAGTGGACATGACGACGATGCCGGTGATGCTCTGGTCTTTGAGCAGGTCCAGACCGTCTTGCCAGTCCTGAGCGCTCGCGGAACCGGTCGTGCCGCCGCTGAGGAAAATCGTTCCGGACGTGTTGTCCGGCGCGCCGGTTCCGGGCGTCTGGGCCTCGGCGTTGACGAACTCGTTGTTCACGTTGAGCGTATCGATCATCAGCGCGAGGTCGGCGGTGAAGTCGACCAGGGTGGCGCTCACAATCGACGTCGGAGAGCCGCTGCTCACCGTGTCCAAGTTCGACGACGCGTAGGTGGTCGCGTACGGCAGTTCGGAGTCGGCATCGAACCCCTGGGTGCCTCCGCGGCTCAGAATGAAGTCGATGACCTTCTGGATGGTATCGTTCTCGGCGAAGTCGACGAAGATCGCCGTACCGCTGATCGTCACGGTCGTCCCGCCCGGGATGTTCGACAGATCGATCGAGCTCACGTTCGAGAACTGGTTGGTGGTCGTGACCGTGTCTGTTCCGTCGAGGACGGTGACCGTCTCGCTGACTGGAGTCCCGGCCCACTCACCAACGATGTCGATGTCCTGGTCGCCGACGACTGGGGCGGACAAGTCGAACTTGATCGTTCCCTGGAACACCATCTTCGTCGGGACGTAGGAGCCACCACCGGTCTGGTCGGTGCTGTATTTGATCGTCAGGCCGGTCGCGGGTGCGATCTCGACGTTCATCACGTCGGCGTCGCCGCCCGGGTCGTAGGACAGTTGCAGCGCACCGATTCCGCCGATATCGTCGTGCACGACCGTCGTCCCATCGAAACCGATGGTCACCTTCTTGCCCTGAGTGGTCCCGTTCTCGACCTCACACGTGACGCGGTTCGAAGGGATACCGAAGATCGTGGCGGTGATCTTGATGGCCGGTCCGTCGGCGTTCTCGAGGATGACGAACGCCGCGGTGCGCGGAACAACGCCGACGGCGACGACGGCCGCCGCGCCGAGTCCCGTGATGCGCCGGTCGTTCGTCGGCTTGAAGGCCATCTCCCCGGCCTTCCGCACCTCGCACGGGTCGACCGAACGGATCAGGTTGCCCGCCGTCGTGAAACCCCAGAGCGTCTGGGGCTCCAGAGTTGCCAGGTCTCCCAGGATTGCGACGGTACCGCGAGGAGCGGGCCCGACCGCACCAGCCGCATCCGGGATGAGCTGCGACAGCACACCCGGCACCGCCGTGGACTGTCCTTTCCAGATGATGTTGCTTGGCATTTCTCTCTCCCTCCGCGCCGCCTACACTTCGACGGAGCCGGTTGGTGTTCGTTGAACCTCGATTTCGTTAGGCAGCGGGTCACGCTCGGCGAAGGCCCGCATTGTGTACGTGAAAGACCAGTCAGCGAACCGAATGGAGTAGCCGGCTGGGTGCAGTTCCGGAAGCGGACGGAAGTCTCCGCCGTTGAGCGGCTCGACGGCCGCGACGAGCTGGGCGCCCATCAGGTTGTAGGCCGCTTCGTACATCAACGATTGCATGATGACGTAGTGGTACCGAGTGGCCTCCGGGTTGACCGTGTAGACCTGAAGTTGAACCGTCTGCTTCCACGGCCCACCGAGGACGGTGAACAGGTGATCGTCGACGCCGTCGTTGACGGTTTTCGGTTCTTTTTGCCAGGTGCGATGACCGAGGCGCACACGATCCGGCGTCTCGGTCTTCAGCAGCACAACCCAGATCGGCGGCTCCGGCGGAGCGCCGACGCCGTACCCCTCGATGATGGTCGGCGAGTCGCCCTTCACACTGTCCCAGATCCGGTCGATGGTCTCGTCGTCGGCTCCGTTCATGTAGAGGCCGACGAGGGCCTTGTTCAATGGCGTGTCTGCGAATCGGGCATCAGCACGCGCTTCGAGGTAGCGCTTCACCAGGAAGTCAGGAGGAACGCCCATTATCGCATCCCCCTCACCACCTGCTTGATCGTGCCAGGCCAGATTCGAACGGCGTAGCGCCTGGCCTTGTGGGCCAAGTTGCGCGCCTGTATCCCCGGGTGCTGCCAGCCCTCTGGCGTGACTGTCTCGGGGTTCTCGCTGATCGTCCGGAACGTGAAGTATCCGGCGGAGCCGCCCTTCGGGCTGTGCTGCTCACCGAACCGGACCATCCCGGCGTAGATGTCAGTTTTGTGATGCGGTCTGAACCTCTCAACTCCGCCGGTTCCGGTCGGCAGCCGCATCTTGCTGCTCCGACCACCGCGACGGTAGCGCTTCAGTTTCCGGGCCGACCGGCGCACCTTCTTTGCAACGTCCTCGTGTTCCACATGGATGTTCGTCGCGCCGCTCCGGCCCGCGAAGGTGTGCTGGATGTTCGTCCCGATGGGCCGTCCAGACTTCTTCTCGGAGGTTGGACTCATCAGGTGCCTGAACGGAACGTGCAGGTACTTGTGGCCGGCGGCCGACACCCGCAGGTTGCTGGTGCCGTCTTTGAGCAGGGTCTGGCGCATGTCGAACGGCGCCGCACCGTGCTCTACCATCTGCGCGATCTTCGGCTCGCCGGCGAGCACGATGGCGCCGACCAGGCCGCCGGCGTGCACGACCCCGATCTCGTTCAGGGCCCGAATGTAGTCCAGGGCACTTGAGTCGAGTTCGCGCTCCGCCAGTTTCTCAATCCAGTGCAGGTGGGTCTGGGTGAGGAGAGTACGCAGCGCGCCGGCCAGATGGCGCCTGGACAAGCCGATGGCGTCCAAGAAATCGTCAGCCAGCCGCTCTATCTCGACGAACCCCATCAGGGTGCCTCGTACTCAGGGGCCACGCCCCACCAATCCAACTTGCACTCGACGGCCACCGGCAAAGGCTGGTGCACCTGCTCGATGGTCTCTGTCTGGGCGTCGGTCTGCCGCAGAGCAAACTTGTGCTCTGCGACGACCCAACGCGGTGCGAAGTAGTAGGACACGGCGTAGGGCTCGCCGATGACCGGGGCCGTCCCGAGCCCTTCGCCCAGTGTCCAGTCGATGCGTCCTTCGGAGTCGACGACGAAGTCAACGCCGAGTTCTCTCACGGGTCCGCCCGTCCCGTCAGCAGCCATGACCCTGAGATAGCGCACGCTGCGCTCGACCTGGGCAGGGAGCCCCCCAGGGTACAACTCCATCGAAACGGACAGCACAGGGAACGTCAGACGATCCACGGTAGCCTTGTGCTCGACGATCTCCTGTCGGAACATGAACCCGTCGAGCAACGTGAAGCGATCGTGGAATCCCGGCGTCCACTCCCACGGAAGGCTCAGATTCGCCATCGCGAACCCGTACGTGCCGTACTCCTCGAAGATCTTCGGCGCGTCTTTCACGCCGCTGATGATGGCGCGGACCTCTTGAGAGTCCGCGTAGTGCCACCCGCGCCCACCGCAAACCGGGCAGTCGACGCGCGGAGACGAGATCTTCTTGTCCAGCGAGCATGGACACAGCTCCGCTTGCTCCCACCGAAAGCGGGTGCCGTGACCCCAGAGCATCTTGCGGAACTGCTCCGCGTCGAAGTCCGCGCGAGGCGTCGTCTCCAGGGGTCCTATGAGCGGATACTGGGCCATCTACATCACCGCCATCTGCACGCCGTGGTACTCTGAGCGAATCTCTTTGAGCAACGGCTTGAGGTCCTTCTGGTACTGGATGATCCGGGCGCCGTACCCGGCATTGGTCGCCGACGACGTGGTATTGATGCTCTGGTGCAGGGCATCGATCCCGATGCTCTTCGAAGCGATGCCGGCGCCGGCGATGAGGTCACCGGCCGGGTTGAGGACGTACAGAGACGCCATCATCCCCAGGGCCGACAAGATGTCCTCGGGAAGCAACACGGCATCGGCGAACACGGGCCCGGCGGTGACCGCCCTGGTCGTGTCTGGAACGCCGTGCACGACCGGGTCTGGCCCCTGGTACACCAGGTGGACCCCCATCTGGAAACGGAGTTCGTTGAGCAGCGTGCACAGAGTCTCGCGATCGGTGGCGTCCGGAGACGTGATGACGTTGATGGCGTCAGCCTGACCATGGACGGTGTCGTCCGCGATGTGAGCCATGTATGCGGCCTTGACCGCATTGGCCTGCACGATGGCTTCGTCTTCGGTCTCGCCGATGTACTCGGGCGTCCCGCCGTTGGCCAGAAGCGTGTTCGTCGTGTCGGCCGCACTGTGCACCGGCGGAGACCCACGAACCTCAAGCCGATGGGACTCATGGATCCACGTCAAGTCGGACACGAGGTCGTTGATCAGGTTCATGTCGCCGACCGGGAACCCCGCCCAGTAGTCCGCTTCGTACCATCCAGGCAGACGTCCGCCGGCGCTCACGGTGTACATGCCAAACCAGACGCCGGCGCCGGTCACCGGATAGCTGCCGGCGTCATGCGCGACCGGTACAAGTTCGAGTTGCCCCGCACGCTGAATGATCTGCACGATCCACGAGTCGGGAACGTTGAAAACGTTCACGTTCCCGAGCCGGAAGCGCAGCGCGAGGGGGTAGTCTGTTTCGTCCTGGAGAATCGGTCGCTGGTCCAGACGGAGAAAATGGTGCCCCGCGCCAGTCCGCGGGTCGTAGTCATGCCTCTCGGCGGAGAACCGCCGCGGCAGTAGTTCGATGTCACAGATGATGCGGAGGCGGTCTACAGCCGCCGCGATTGCGTGGCGATACAGCGCGTCAGAGAACGGATTTCCGGCGTCGTCAGTCTGCTTTACGCCTGGCAGAAAGACGCGCTGCAGCCACCATTTATGGAGTGGGAGTCGAGCCACCGGCGCCTCCTATACGGGCGCCGCTCGCAGCGTCGCCGGGGCTCCACCGGACACACCGGAGGTGTTATCGATCTGAAAGAACACGGCCCGGTATCCGGTGTTGACCTGGTATTCACGCTCGTCGGATATCGCGGTAATGACCTTGACGAGCACCCACGAGGTTGTGCCCGGGTCGAGTTCGGTGAGCGCCCAGACCAAAACGTCGGCCTGGGCACCAGTCGCCACGTCCAGGGTGAAGACCAGGGTGCCGTAAAGCTCGCCCATGCCCACGATGTCGTCGACGGCAGGCGGGGTGACGTTGGGGTTGTCGTCGTCCGCGGTGACAACGCGCTTGTGGAACGCCTCGCCATCCTCGCTGACGTACCGCACGGCCGGGGAGCCGTCGAGCGTCACGAGCGCGTCGGCATCCTGGTCGTAGACACGACCGAGGACGGTCTTGGCCCGCCATGCCTGTTTGCGTCGGATGCTCACGGCGACCCCCTAACCGCGCACCTTCGTCGCGAATTCCACCGTGCCGTTGGGCGCGGTCGTCGGCGTCACACTCCCAAACTCGGGGTAGTTGCCCGCGATGGTCTCGCTGTCTCCGTCCGCGGCCACGTCGACGCAGTTGCCGTAGGGCGAACCCATGCCGAAGCCGTTGGACGTCTGCAGCGTGACACTCTCGCCGACACCCGGGTCGACGTCGGTCTGAACCCTGGTGATCGCCGCGAACGCACGGTGACCGACCACGGTTGCGCTGGCCGTCAGCCAGATCCGCTCGACGATCTCCTCACCGGCACAGTTCTCGCCAGTGACCGTGACCACGCAGTCGGTCATGCCGGCGCTGCCAACCGCCTGAAGCGTGCGAGCCGGCACTTTCAGCGTCCACGGACCGGACGAGTCGTCGATGGCTCCGGAGCCACCCGCGTACGCCGCGTGTACGTTCGCCGGGGCCGGAAGCACACCGACGAGTCTGTAGTCGAGGCTCTGGACCGCCCGGAAGCGACCCGGCACGGCCAGCGGCGCCGCCGTGTGCCGCACGATGTAGAGATCCGCCGGGTTGTCCTCGCTGTCCGCGACCCACATGTACTGAGCGTTGAGGGCGAGAGTCGCCGTCAGATCCGGAGTCGTCGACAACACGTTGGTCGTGTCGGCCACCGTGTGGACGTCGGCGTTGGCGAGGTGCTGGGCGTACTTCGTCCAGATGGACTCGGCCACCTGCCAGGCGAGGACACGATCGCGGCCCTCGGTGGCCAGTGTGATGGTCAAGCCCACCGCACTGGCCGGGTCCTCGGCGGAGTGAACCGAACTGCCCGTCTCGACCACGTGGTCGTCGAAGGCATCCAGGACGGCTTTCAGTTGGGTCATGAGACCCACCCAGTCGCTCGGCTGGAAAGCATCGGCGCCGCCGTTGTTCGACGGGAGATTGGTGGAGTCCGCGGCCCCGTGAACGCCGGTGTCTCCGGCGTGCGCGACGAACTGCGCCGTCAGGTCGACGAGAAACTGCTCCAGCGCGGTCGGGTCGGGGACGAAGGGAACCTGGAACACGCGACCATCCACCAACTGGTTGGGGTCGCAGTTCACCAGGTCGTACAGAGAATTGAAGGTCGGGCCAACGCCCATCGCGTTCATTCGACGCGCCATCTGGTAGCGCCGCTCCAGCGGAGAGGCGGCCTCGATGCGCGAAATCTCGAAAGCCGTGAACGCGGCCGGACCGTCTGGTGCGAGAGTCATGTCTTTCCCTCCAGTGGCTCAGGGGCGTGACCGGAGGGGGCGGGTGGGCCCCTACTCCGGTCTTGCCTCAGCCGCTAGTCGATCCGGTTGGGGTTGCAGTTTTTCCACACGACCAGTTTCGTGGGAGCCTTGACGATCGGCGTGCCGACCAGCACGACGGCGAACCGCTCGCTCAGGTCGATCTTCGCCAACGGCACACGCACGGCCGGAAGACCCAGCTGCGCGAACTCGAGGACCGTCGGGTCCCACGAGAAACCGAACGCGTAGGTCATGCCCGGGATCACGCTGTTGTCGTCCGTGATCGAGGTCGGACCCGCGAACTTCACCTTCTTGAAGAGCTTCGCCGTGTCGGCCGCGCCGTTCTTCTCGGACCGGTACACCCAGTATTCGGTGACGTCGCCGATGGCCGCGTCGGTCAGGGTGATGGTCACGGTCTCACCGGCAGCCACCGTGATCTGCGAGCTGGTCGTGGGCACGGAGTAGCCCTGCGTGCCGACCGCCACGATCTTGAAGTAGTACTTGCCGGCGTCGGTGAGCAGGAACTCGCTGCCCGTCCCGGCGCTCGCCTCGGTGTTGATGACCGGAGCCGCGGGCTTGGAAGTCCCGAGACCCGCGGCCCGGGGCTCGCCCTTGGGCTGCAGGAAGTAGTTCGACTGGAACGGAATCATTCCGCCGACGGACTCGATGCCCTGGGCGGCGACGCCAACCTTGGACGGTCCACCGGCCATGGAAGCGTCGGGCCGGTTGAGACGCAGGTGTGCGCCACCGATCTGACCCAGCGCCATCCGAACGCCATTCGACATCCAGACCTCGTCGATGAACCCGGCGTTGTCGAGGACCTTGGCGACGCCTTCGTCGATGTCCTCGGGCGTCAGATGCTCACCGCGCTTGTTGATGACCAGATCCGCCGGAGCGCCGTCCTCCATCTGCTTGAGGATGCCGTCCCATGACAGATCGTTGATGCTGCTGTCGCCGAAGTACAACTGCTCCTCGACGGAACCCAGCAGCGACAGGGACGTCCGCCGGTTGGACTCGGCCAGCGCGTTGGGCGAGGGCCCCACGATGGTGGTCAGGTTCGCCACGTCGGTCACGCGACCGATACGCACCGCGATGCGCATCCGCTTGAAGATGCGCTCCCAGCTCGGGTCACTCTCGAGGTCCGGAATCAGACCTTCGCCGACGAACGGTGGCAGGTCGTGACCGTGGTCGAGCAACCGGATGAACTGGTGCACCGTGTTGGTCACGGGCTGTTTCTTGAGCTTCTTGAGCAGCGCGAGGTGCTTCTCGGTCCAGATGATGCTCGTGATCGTGTTTTCCAACGATTCGGGCATCACCGGGGCCAGCGACCCGGGCGCACTGTCGGGAGCCGGGAAACCGGCATCCAGCGACTTGCGCAGGGCCCCTGCGAGATCCTCGATCGCGCTCTGGGGTGACGGGTTGCCGGAACCGCTCGGGCTGAATGCCTGTGCGGCCAGGAAAGGATTGGTGCTCATGTCGAGAACGTTGCCCAGCATGTTAGCCCTCCTTTCCGACGAGACGATCGTAGTGATCGCGCCGAATCATCCCGTTCGGCATCGCGTCGAGGTGCTGAACCGCGTGCGCGATACCACGGGCGAGATCCATGTCACCGGTGCGCTGGGCCTTGTGCAGTGCGTCCATCAGAGGACCGCTCGCTTGCGCCTTGGTGAGAAACTCATGGTTCTCCTGGTTGGACTGCTCACCGGGCGCCTGGAGCGCTTCCGCGCTGCCGGAGGTCACGCCGCGCTGCATCCCTTCGACGGGCTGCCGCATCGCCTTGTTGAGCCCCTCCAGGCCGGTTTCGTAGTCGGCGAGTTTCTTCTCGAGGTCACCGATCTTGTCACGCATGTCGAGCATGGCTGACGTCTGCGCCTTGACCAGTTCCCCGATTCCGATGATCGCCTCCGCGCTGGCGTCCTGGGTCTCCCGAACGTCCGAGATCCCACTGCCCAGCGCATCCATCCCGCCGCGCACGTCTTTGATCGCGTCGGGGAGTTCGACGGTGCGAGTGCCGATTGCGTCCGACGCCTGACCGATGACCGCTTCGGCATGGTCGAGAGCCTTGCGCAAATCGTCTTGCTCCGTCGGCTCACCGGGCGAGCCGCCGTGCTTGGCGAGGACTTCGGCACGCTCCTCGTCGGAGAGTGCGCCCCACGCCTCCAATGCCTTGCTCATCTCTTTCTTCCTCCTCTTCTTGCGTTTGCGCCTTCCGGACTTCGGCGCCGGTTTGAGTTCTGTCTGTTTTCCTGCTAGCGATTCTTTCGTAAGCGGCGCGATGGCCGCCGTATCAAGCGCTTCCTCAAGGTCAAGGTCTTCCTCGCCCTCAACCTTCGGCTCCTCGTCGTCGTCGTCCTCTTCGGGCTCCTCGGGCTCCTCAAAGTCTTCCGCCTTCAGCAGCATGCCTTCGGCGAGACACGCGTCACGCAGGTCAGGGTCGTCGGAGCACTCACCGCACCCAAGGCAGTAGGGCCCGAGGGCCTTGACGAATGCCTCCATCTGTGCGGCGGGGTTGACCGGGTGTGGGTCAATGGCGATGTTGCGAACGTGGGCCTTGGCGATGATCCGCTTGTCGGCGTCTTCACGCTTCAGGATGCGACCTTCGACGGAAAACCCGTAGGACCGACCGCCGGCCTTCTGCATCGCGACCTGTGTGTCGAAGATCTGTTTCCCCACTTCCGTTTCGAACAGAACGCCCTCGACCTCTGTAGAGTTGACCTTGCCTGCCTTCTTTTTGCGGACGGACAGCGGCTTGCCCACCGTCGCATATTGAGGAGTGTCCGGGCCTTCCCCAGGCTTGGGCGTGTGCTGCCACCTGAAGAACCCATGCTTTTTGAAGTAGTTCCACTGGAGGCCGTCTTGAATGACGCGCTCTCCATTTATGTCGGGCTGGTCGGTCGACACGACTCCACGGATGCGCATCTCGCGCTCGCCGGCGTTGCCCTTGACCAGAGCCGCCGTCGCTGGAACCCAGAACCGAAATGAAGTGTCGCCCACAAAGCCCTCTCAATCGGGCTCAGGCTAAAACTCCGGAGTTATAGCGTGCAAGCAAGCGACACGTTCAAAGATGTACGAAGAAGTACAGCGCGCCAGAACTGCGCGTTATTCGGGAGGTAATAGATCCCACTCGTCGTCGTATTTCCACCCCTTCGGAATCCACCGGGTCCGACAATGGCAGTTCGGATGCATCGTCCCGAGGACCGGGAGCCAGTCCCCGCGCTTCTTTCCGACGTTCGAACCGTTGTCCTGGAGTTCATCGAGAGTGAAGATCCGGGGCTTGCCGTCTTTCCCGAGGTAGTGCTCCCGGCAGTCCGGACAGGCATTCGGATTCGGCACGCGTGCAACCTGGGCTTCGGCGCCGTGCTCGTCTGCGATACGGGCGGCCTTCGCGTCGTTCTCGGCGTTTTGCAATTCGGTGCGTGCGACACGATCCCAGTCCCGACGCCAGTTACCCGTGCGGTTGCCCAACTCGCTGCGCAGCTTTCGCACTGACTTGCGCTCCTCGATGGCTCGAGCCGTCTCCTCTTTCACGGCGGTGAGGTACTTCCGGCGAAGTTCGGCGTCGGCTTCGTACGCGAGCATCGTGCCGTCGGCCGAGTGTTTATTGCCCAGCCCCACCATGTTCTCGCCGGCCTTGCGCTTGGCGAAGTCGACAGCGCGCTGCTCGTCACGACTCATGGGCACTGGGTCACGCTCGATACGGGCCCGGATCTTCTTGTACGGCCACGCGCTGACGTCCGTGGGCTCTGGCTTCTCCGCCGTCCGCGAGAAATCCTCCAAGTGCAGACGGAGCATGGCCCAGTTCATCGTGTCGCCGAGAGCATCCGGGCCCTTCAGCAGTTTCGCCGCCTCTTTGTCCAGGATGCCGGCGTCGACGAGCCGCTTCAGTTCGGCGTCCTCGACACCGACGGACTCAGGGCCGAACAGTTCAACCCCGAACGCCACGTGGTGGTCGCTGATGATCTTGGCCAGCGTCCGAATCTGCTCCTCGGTCAGTGGCATGGCCCCCTCCGGTGTGCGTGGTCAGGACTCCGGCCCGAGTCGACCAGAGACGAGTTCGCAGGATGGTGTCACGATTTCGGCTGCTTTTGGCGAGCAGCCTGAAGTCGGCGAGTAGCCGCCTTCTCCGCCGGCCGTAGGATCTCACGTTCGATCGCCTCCATCATGCGGTCGAGCATGGCGTCGTAGCGTCGCAGCACCATCGCGTGGATCTCGGCCTGCCCCTTGGTCTCCCACTGCGGGGGCGTCTTGACCGGGCTAGTCGTGATGTGCGTGGCTTTCTTCTTCGGGCCAGAGCGGGCCATAGTCGACCTCATGTACCTCGAATGTGCGACGTGCGAGCCAGGACGGCGGTGTCGCCGCCTTCTCCATGCCGGCCAGGGCTTCCTCGGCCTCGGCGGCAGCCTGGGCTACCTCAGCGGCCTCCGGGCTCTGCTCGCCATCCGGTGGCCCCTCAGCGACCCCCGGCGGCCCGGGTGGGCCCTCCGGCGGGCCTTCGCCTTCCGGTGGGCCTTCCTCGCCGCCCATCATGGCCTCGGCGCCCTGCTTGGCCTGGAGCCACACCCCGTTGAGGATGACGTCCCCGTCCTCTCGCTCGGGCAAGTCCCACTCGGCGCGGATCTCGTTGACCGTCGCGAAATGACCAACGCGCTTCAGGTCCAACTCGAGTTTGTCGGATTCCTCCATGGAGTCTAGTCCGACGAACCTGAACACGAAGTCCGGGTCCATCGGGAGCATGACCCACTCGTTGATCCAATACTCGAGCGACCGCACCATTGGTCGGAGTCCCTTGTCGCGAGACAGCTTCACCCGGTCCATCGGCGTCTGGTGTCCGCCCATGCTGGACGTCTGACCCTCAAGCCCGAAGACGATCCCGAGTTGCGCCATGTCGAACTGGTAGACGGCGCCGGCGATCTTGAGTAGGAAGTTGATCCAGTTCGAGAACTCCTGGTCGCGTTGGCTCTTTTTGAAATCGATCCACTCGATCTTGGATTTTTCGCTCTCCATGTTGACGACCGGTACGGACCACGCGTTCTGGACTCCGGTCATCAAGGCCGCGAACTGGCGTTTGAGGGCCCTGAACTGGTCTTCCGGGAGGGACCCCATCACGCCGATCATGCCCTCGCTCATCATCCCGTGTCTGAAGATCGCAGCGTTATACTGCAGACCCCACAGCAACCACGTCGCGATCTCGATGAGTTCTTCGAGTTCGGGCCAGCCGTAGCCACACGACTCCAGATCCGACCTCGGACGACGAACGCCCCAGCAGCACCGCTCCGCTGGCCACTCGGCGACGATCTGGTTGCGGACAACCTGAACACACGAGATGTCTCCCGGCTCATGAATCACCGGCTTGATCTCGTTTTCGACGATCGGGTTGCCACCCTTTGGCTGCGCCTTTCGGATGGTGTGGGCCGGTAGGGCGACGAACGCGCCGGGACGGCCGGCCCGGTCGGGGACCACCTCGAAGTTGGCTTGGTCGTACGTGAGCGAGTCTCGCGTCAGCCTCCGGAGGAACATCTCGAAGTTGTCCCGGCCACGCATCTGCTCGTCGGTCCACCAACCGCATCGCAGGTAGAAACGCTGGAGTTCCTCGATGCGTTTCTCCTCGGCCTTCGTCGGCGAGCGCTTCGCGTCGCGCAAACCAACCTGGAAACCGAGGCTGTATGGATCCGGCTGCGGCCTCGCGAGTTCACCGATCTCGTTGACGCGGGTGCTGATGATGGCCGCGATCAACGGCATGCGGGCCATCATCCTGAGCATGTCGTACGTCAGGCGGTTGAGCGGGCCCGGCGTGTTGATGCTCTGGGGCTGGGTCGCGTACCACTGGTACGGGTCCCAGTCGGTCACACCCATGACCTCCTTGAGGTCCACCATCTGGTTGGCGGTCTTCTTGGACTTCGGAGCATCCGTCAGACCACGGGCCTTGACCAGGTCGTCGCCGCCGGCGTTGGACGCCATGCCATCGCTGATCCCGCCGATCGTCGTCGACACTGCACGTCCTATCGCCGAACCTACGCCGCGGGTCAGCCGTTCGGCCCCCCGCCTGATGTTGTCGAGGATACCCACTGTCAGCCTCCCGGTCGGCTCGCCCTAGTAGTAGGAGGGCTCCATCTTCTGGGGCGTGGACGCAACCTGTTGCGTGCCCTGATTCTGCTTGGCCTCTTTGGCCGCCTTGCGGCTCGCGCACATCGCCCCGAACTCGGACTTCATGACCTCGGGAAGTTTTTTGACGCCGCCCATCTTGCGGATTCCGCGGATGAGCGCGTCGGATTCGTAGGAACTTGCGGCCTGGGAGAGCACGGTGTCAGCCGCCTCCTGGAGGCAGGAGTCTATGCCCTTGGCCATCTTCTTTTCGTAGCGCTTCTGTTCCCACTCGTCGACTGGCTCATCGTCGAGCCACGGCGCCATGTAGTACTTGATCTCGCGCCTGATGCGAGCCTTGGCCAGTGCTTCGGCTTCGTCGTCGGTCAGTTTGACCTGTTTTTTGGCCGAAAGCGCTTTCTCAAGGATCTCGCCTTCCTCGGCTGAAGGCGCGATCGGCTTCGTGTCGCCGGCCCACTTGCGGAGACGCTCTGCGTGCGGCAGACTCTTTGTCATCTTCTTGTTTCCTTTCTTCTTTTTGAGTTTCTTCTCCACGGCGGCGGCGATTCCGGCGCCGTATTGTGTCTTGGTCCCGCCGTACTTGGCGAGTTTCTCCTTGGCTGCTTTGTAGCGGTGATGGGACTCGGCGGACATGATCTCCGGCGGCTCTTTCTTCGAGACGTTGATGTCCACCTTCGCCTTCGACTCCTTGACGTCCTTCGGCACCTCGATCTTCGAGTAGGCGTCCGGCCCGTGGAGTTCGTCGTACAGCGAGCGGATCTTGCGCTGCGTCTTGCGCAATTCCATCCGGCTCGGACAGCCCCACTCTGTCATGTCCTGGTAGTTCTTGCCCATGGGTTTCCTCCCTCAGTCCCCAAGGTCCTCATCGTGCAGCCAGTAGCGCGGCCCGATGTTGGGTAGGTACGTAGCCTTCGAATGCCACCGGTAGGTGGCGTTGTTCATCTGTTCGAGAAGCGCCGCATCCATGATCTGGTCGTCGCTCATCCCCTCGGTGAGCGCGACAATCTCGTCGGTGCGGTCGTCGGCGTCGCCCAGGTGTGGAAGTTGGGTCTGGGACAGGCCACAGCGCCCCTTCAGGATGCGTTTGATTGCCCACCAGTAGCCCCCGAAGTGGCGGTAGTACAGCGGGTCGTCCTGGAGCAACGCGACGATCGTCCGGACCCCCGGATGCCAGTCGAGGTCGAGCTGCTGCTCCCCTTGGATCTTCGGTGCCATCGGTGCCCCCTAGTGAATCATCTCGCGAGCGTCGCGGGTGAATGTCCTGAGCATCTTGGCCATGGTGGCGCCCTGGCGCCATGGGACCGGGCCGGACGCCTTCTTCAGGCCCTTGCGCTTTTTGGATAGCCAGCGGTGGAACCCGACCTCCGAGTACATCACGGAGCCGTACCAGTCTTTGAGTTTGTCGTGGACGGCTTCAACGTCTTTCCCGAAGCGGAACGCTTGCTTGTAGTCGTGAGACTCGCTGCTCATCTTCTTAAGCGCTTCCTTGCGCGTCAGACCTTGTGCCTGATGTCTTGCGAGGTCGGACTTGAACCGGTCGCGTATCCCGGCCTCGAACGCAGAACGAAGTTTCTCCGCGTTTCCAGAGGTCGGGAGCATGATCTCCTCGCCCTCCCTGAGACGATCGTTGACGTTGAGCGCTCGAATAGTCTTTCCGTCTGTCGCAAGCCACCCGTCGGCGTTGTACCTGTTGGGAACCTTCTTGCCCCAGTAGTCCGTCCTGTACCCGGGGTGGTCCTGAGCCGTCGACTTCATCTTGGCTTGAATCTGCGCGTGATTCCCTTTGAGGATGTCGTCATGCACGCCAACGAAGTCAGCCGGAGAGTAGCACTGCTCCAAGATTGTGTTGAACTCAGCCTTCCGGTCGTACTTCTCGTCAGTGAACTCGAATCTGGGTCTCGTGTGCTCACTGACACTGAATCGTTTGCGCGCGAGGTCTTTTGCGGTGACTGTGTGCTTCGTCGACGGAGCCCCGTAGCGGTGGATAGTCGCTGTTTCATACCTCGCGTTGACGGCGTCGACGACGTAGTTTCCGCCGTAGTCCGTCTTGATGATGTCGCCGGGCTTGAGCGTGCGTCCGGTCCCGTGGTGCAGGAGAACGGGCTCTTTGACGTCGAGCAGGTCCTGGTGATCGAAGAACTCGTTGCCCTTCAGGCGGCGCGTCAGGGCCGTGATTTTGTTCTTCGATGCGACCGCTCGAGGGCTCGTCTTGTCGGCGTACTGGAGGTACGTCTGCTTGAACCTCTGAAGGTCAGCAAACGTCGTCTTGGCCTCGGCCTTGCGGCTCTCCGCGTAGATCTCACGAGCCCGCTTGTGATTCTCCTCGATTTTCTGGCGGGCGGCCTCTGGGTCTGCGGCGGCCATGACGGCCATCTCGTCACGCGAGAACCCAGCCAGGCCGGTGCGCATCTTGTCACCGCCCTGGTACAGCTGGGACTGCCAGGAAGCCTTGCCCTCGACCATCTGGTAGCGGTAGCCATCCAGCGCGGCCTCGGCGAGGTAGTAGTGCACGTCGACCGATTCCAGTTTGTTTCCCTGCCGGACCCCGCGGCCATTGCGCTGCTGGAACGTACCGGGCTCCCACGACGAATCCACGTGATGGATGTCCGAGCAGTTGTCCTGCAGATTGATCCCCTCGCCCATGACGGCCGTGGTCCCGATGACGATTCGGGTCTTCCCTTCCCTGAAGCGGTTCGCGATTGCGAGCCTCTGTTCGGTCTTCTTGGCCGTGTCGTTGTTCAGGATTTCGATCTGGTCTTCGGGGATGCCGGCGTCAACCAGGTGCTGCTTGATGTGCTCGTTGCTCTGCTTCACGTCGCTGAAGATGATCTGCCCAGACGTTCCGTCTTTGTACCTCTCCATGACCTGTGAGGTCACGGCCTTGTACTTCGGTGACCGCTTCCAGAAGTCTTTGTGCTCCGGACCGACTTGACGCAACAACCCGATGTCCGCGCCAGCCTTGTCCAGTTGGCTGAGGTACCCGAGGAATCCGCGCTCGTCTTTCCCCTTGGCACTGATCTCTTCAGGTTCGGGGTCGCCGCCGGCGAGGAAGTTCGAGAGTCGGCGCCGGACGTCTGCGAGAACTTCTTTCTGCTCGCTGCTGACTTCGAAGTTGTGGTTGCGCACCTTCGCCTCGGGGAGTTTCAGACCGACCTCGGCGCCGGTTTTCTTCTCCATCGCCACGCCCATCATCTGACGGAGCTCGTCCAGATTCTTGAATCCGGCGACCACGAGTTTCTTCTCCATCTCCCCCTTCGAGTTCGCGATCAGCCGCTCTTCGAGGTCACAGTACCGGTCGAGAAACTCCTCGTGATTCCGTATCCCCCGGCGCTCCAGTTCCTCCGGATTGGTGTACTGAATCATGTTGAAGACTTCCATCGGACTGTTCTTAACCGGGGTGGCTGTCAGCATGTACATGCCGCCACCGTCGGCGTTCTGCTCGCGAAGGTACATCGACTTCTGAAGCAAGGCCCTCGAGCGCTTCGCGTCCCGGCCACCGCCCATGAACTGCGGCTTGGCGCCCTCCCTGGACTTCGGTTCGTACATGTTCTTGTAGCGGTGACCCTCATCGACCATGATGCAGTCGATGCCGAGGTCCTCGAAGAAGATGTCTCCCTTGCGGCGCTTGTACCTCGCCTCAGCCTCTTTCTGCTCTTGCTGCCTTACGAGTTGTTCATACTTTTTCGATGGCTCCCCGGACTTCGATCGCTTGTTCTTCAGACGCTCGACCTCCAGCGCCCGCTCTCCGGAGAAGAAGTCGCGCTGCGCGTACTCATGTCTCCTCTCCGGCGTCAGTTCGATAGCGTCGAGGTTCTCCTGATTGGTCAGGATGATGTCGAAATCTCCCTGAGCGGCCTCGGTCCACTGTCGCTTCTTCTGTGCCGCACTGGACTCTACCCAGCCCTCTCCTCGTTTCTTCGGGTGCATGCCAACAACGTGGATTTTCGCGCCGGGGATCAGCGCCTCGGCCTCCCGCAGCCAGTTGCCCAGGACGGATTTCGGGACAGAACAGCAGATCTTCTTGCGCTTGCCCTGCTCGCGGAGCATCGCAGCGAGGTACAGCGAGGAGAACGTCTTGCCCAGACCCACATCGTGAGCTAGGATGCCCTTGCCCTGTTCGAGCATCCGGTTGACGGCGCTGGCCTGGTACGGATGCAGTTTGATCCACCTCGATTCGGCGCCCTCGTCGTCGATGCGCTCCCGGACGAACGCCAGTTTGCGCTCCAGGCCGTCTTTGATGCTCGCGTGCTTCGTCTTGGCAGCCTTCGACTTGGCGGCCTTCAAAGCCTTTTCGGACTTCGCCAGAAGGTCGTTGAGTCGATTCCGCTCGTCTCCGAGACTCCAGTCGGAGCCCATCTTGATGTCAGCGACCTCGGTGGAGTAGGCCCGGTCACGCTCGGCGTTGAAACGGCGGTTGTAGTCCCTCTCCATCTTCTCGGCGTGCTTGCTGCCGGGAAGCCACGCAGACCAAAGCTCCTTGATTTCCGCCACGTGCGCTTTCTGGTCGGGGCCGAGACCGCCCATCTGTCCACGGTTGAGCCACTTCTCCCACGCCTTGACGTTGTCGTAGTCACGCGGGTCGATGCCCTTGACGATGTAGACACCCTTCGTGATCTCGACGTGTGCCGATTCAATCGTCTTGTCTCCGGCCACGCCGCCGGTGCGCAGAAGGTCTTGGAGGAAGTCGGTCAGTACGTCTGCACCAACCCATCCCTCGCGCATCTCAACTTGGACGTCTTCAAGCGTGCGCCAGTTCTCAGCGACGTTCTTCTTGAGCATGTCCTCTTGCTTGTCGAGTTTCGAGAGCAGGGCCTTGTCGCCCTTCGCCGCCTTGCGCTGTCGCTTGAGGTCATCGAGTTTGTCGTAGACGTTGCCTCCGAGGTAGTCCGCCTTGTGCACCCACTTGCCGTCGGCCTCCTGGCAAAACTCCTTGTGCCCCACGAGGAATGCCCGAGCGGCGTCTGCGTCGCCCTTCTCCCAGATTCGTGCATGGTCCTCGGGCGTGATGGACTTCACGCGGCGACACAGCGCCTCGGCGACCGACACCGGGTCCTGGGTGTTCACCTTGTCGGCCTTGCGCAGCACGATGGGCTGCCGGTCGAGCAGGGTCGAGTAGGTGCCATCCTTGTTGACGACGGCCAACAGGTGGGCGAGGTCGCGGGCGTTCTTCTTGTCGGCGTGCAGATCCTGTATCTCCCAGGGCACGCCGTAGTCATTGACGAACGCGTTGAGCGCCGGCTTCACCTTGCGCTGCATCTCGGTCACCTTCAGGCGGTCGCCGGCGTTCATGGCCTCGGACAGGGCCCGGATGTCTCGGGCAATCGGCAGGGCTGCCTCGACAGACCCGGCCTGCTTCTTCCACTTCACGCCCGGCGGCACGTCCTCCGGGTTGACCCACAGGTTGCCGGGGACGCGTACCAGGGTGTTGCCCTCGGCGTCCTCGCGGGTGTCACCGACCTGGGCGAGTTCGTACGGCTGACGCTGGCGCTCCCGGTCCATCCGCTCGCGCTGCATGCCGTCGGCAACGGCGTACACGCTTTCGTAGGTGACCTCGGGCGGCGTGTCCCGCTTGCCCCGGAAGATCGCTTCGTAGACGTCGGCGTTCAGGTCGCCCTTGACCTGTGTCTTGCTGCTCGCCATGCGGCCCGTGGCCTTGTACTGCTCGCCGTGGATGTTCTCTTTTCCCCGGCCGGTGAAGTAACGGCCGTCGACGAACTCCTGATCCATCAGGCCGGCCTTGCGGAGCAGTTCGGCGTCGGCGCCGCGCAGGCCGTTCGCGACGTCGGCGGGGTGCTTCTTGAGCACGACCAGGTCGCCGCCCATGAACGACTGGCTGTTGCCGAACGTCGACTCCGGGAGCCGATGCGCGGTCACGAGCGAGCCCTTCGTCATCAGGCGCTCACGCATGGCGATGTTGTCCGGGCCCCGCCCGGTCATGAACGACGCCGGCACCAGGAACGCCAGGTAGCCGCCGTCGTTGAGTTTGTCGAGGCAGGTGTCCGCGAAGTACTGCTCCAACTTCTTGATGTCGGACTTGGACGCGTCGAAGTTCTGGGTGTGTCCACGCTTGCCGAACGGCGGGTTGCCGATGACGAAGTCGAACTTGCGGCCGTCCACCTCGGCGAACCCCTCGAACCCGCCGGCCTCCCGCGGGCTGTGCCAGATCTCGTGTCCGTTCGGCTCGTGCAGCACCTTCGCCACCGTCGCCGATTCCTGTTGCATCTCGACCCCGACCACCTTCACCCCCTCGGGGGCGGTGTTGATGATGGCTCCCGCCCCACAGGACGGCTCGAGCACGGAGTGGCCCTCGCGCAAGCCGAGGTCTTGCAGGATCTCCCACATGACGGTGCCGACCTCCGCCGGCGTGTAGAACTCCGTCAAGTCGGCCCGCTTCATGCTGGCTTGGCTGTCGCTGCCGTAGCCGCTGTAGCCCTCCAAGATCTTGCGCTCGGCGGCCGTGGGCTTCTTTCCGGACTTGGCGAGTTTCTCCGCCAGTGCGGCAGCCTCGCGGTTCTTCTTGTCTCGGGTCTTCGAGCCCCACCCCGGCCTGGAGCCGAACGGCTTCGTCTTGACCACGCGATCACGCAGCCGCTTGACCCGCTCGTCGAGCCTCTGCTTGTGCTCGGCCTCGTCGGATGGCTCGACGCGGACCCACTGTGCGGCGTCGCCGTCGTAGCGGTACATGCGTCCATGCTCGACACGAACATCGCCGTCGGAGGGTCCGTCTCCATCCTTCGGCGGTCCACCGGCCTTCGGCGGCGGTTCTGGTGCCCCTGCCACCGTCGCCGTCGGCGCCCCCCCGCCTTCACTGGGCGGCATCCGCTCCCAGCCGTCCTCTGTGGGCTTGTCCGTCGCCGTCGGTTTCTCGGGCTTCCCGTGCTTCTTGGTAGCCTTGTCGGCCTTCGACTGGACTTGCTCCGGGGGCGTCGCCCTGTCGGGCGCCACGTCCCGTTGCTCGGCGGCGAGGGTCTCGGCCTTCGGACTGCCAGGCTCCTCTTTCTGGCGCTGCTCTGCGAGGGCGTCCTGGGCATCCTGGGCGGACGCTTCGGCGGCCTTGGCAGCCTCCTGGTCGGCCTTGCGGGTCTCATTAATTCGCGCCATGAGATCTCGACGCTGCTCCGCGTCGATCGGGTCAGGGAGCCCGTACTTGTTCGCCATGACAGACTCGGCCAACAAGCCCCACTGCACGACGCCCAGGGCCCGGATCGGAAGCGGGATCGGCTCGCCGGCCTCGACCTTCGACAGCATGCCATCGATGGCCTTCACGACTCCGCCCAGGGCGGCGGTCTCGTTGCTCGGCGGCGCCTTCTCCCAGCGGCCGGCAATCTTCGTGCGGATCTTGCGCAGGTTCCGGCTCACCGCCCTATGCTTGCCCGTCAGGTCGGGTTGCGCCGCGATCGGCGGCAGGGTCATCTCCGCGTCTTGCGGGTGTTTCCGCTCTGGGTGGGCATCGAGCGGGTCCACGGCGGGGGTGGGCTTCGGCTTCTCCGCCGGCGTCGGCGCCGCTGCGGCCTCGGGCGTCGCGGTTTCTTCGGGAACCTCTGGCTCGGGCTGCGCCGCGGCGGCCTGCCCTTCGGCTTCGACCTCGCGCCCCTCGAGTATGCGTTGAGCGTGCTGCTTGAGCGCACGGCCCCAGCCAGGCCCAACCTTTGTGTCGACCGTGTCCAGCCCGCCCGTGTCGTTCACCACGGATAGGGTCGCGGTCACCGTGGCCCCGGCGTAGTACATCCGGCCCCGGCGGGTGCGCTTCGGCGTCCCCCCGGACTTGTCCGCCACGAGGACCATGTCGCCGGGGGCGAGGTCGTGCTTCTGGCCGGTCTTCAGGCTCTCGCCGTCGAAGTGGTATCCGCCCTTCGGGGCGCGGCCCCTGGGGCCTTTGTCGCGCGTCCCACGCACCATCTTCGCCCATCCCGTGTGGCCCTTGATGGCCGGCACCGACACGGACACCTTGCCAGGCGGGCCTGGGTCCGGGGCGCCGGGCTGTCCGTCGGCGCGGGCGTCGACGTCGGTGTAGGTTGTCTCGACCTCGGGCTTGGCCGGGAGTTGTTCGGCCTTCGGTGGCTCGGGCTTGGGGGCCGGTTCGGGCTTCGGTTTCGGGGCCGGTTTCGCCTCTGCCTTCGGCGCTGGCTTCGCCTTCGGCGCTCGTTTCTCACCGGTCTTCGCGCTCTGGTACCCAGGGGTCGGCTCACCCGGCCTGAGCACGATCGGGCGCGTGAACGCGGCCGTGTCCCACCCGGGCACGTCGAGGCCGTACTGAGCCGTCCACTCTTTCATCACGGTGAAGAGCGCTACCCCGATGAACGGCCACCGCTTCGACTTGTCGAGATTGGCCTTGATCTCGTCGTGCAGGTCACCGCTCCCCAACTGCTTCATCTTGTCGCGCATCGCGGACTGGACGTCTGACAGGTACTCCCGGGCTTCCTCCTGCCGACGCTCCGTGGCGGGCTTCGTTGGCGGCTCCGCCGCGGTCTTCTTGTCCGCAACCTTCCCACCGGCCTTGCCCGGTTCGCTCGGCGTCGTCGCCGGCACGCGCTTGCGCTGCTCGGTCTTCTGCAGTTTTTCGATCTGCTCCCCGAGGCGGCGCAGTTCGGCCAGCATGGCCTTGTATTCGGCCCACCCAGTGTCGTGCTTGCTCGCCTCGCTGATCTGCGTGATGAGGTCGCGGCGCTCCTGGTCGAGTTGGCTCAGGGACTTGCCGACGACCTTCTCGGTGGGCTTCTTTGGCTCCGCCGGTAGCTTGCGCTCGGGCTTCGGCTTCTCTTCTGCCGGCTCCGCAGCGGCCTCAGCCTTCTGCTCCTCCATCCGCTTGAGCTTGCGCTCCAGGGCGGCCTTGATTTCGGACACGAGCGACTTGAACCGGAGTTTCAGGCGGCGACGCAGCCAGCCAACCTGCTCCTCGCCCTTTTTGGCCGGCCGCTCTTTCTTGTCGCTGTAGTCGTACGCCCAGGCCAGTTTGCCCTTCTTGACCACCCGCCGGCGCCGGATGTACTTGACGATCCGCTTGGCCAGACCGGCTGCGCCCTTTTCGAGCCGCTCAAGGTCGCCGTGGGCTCCGTCGACGAAGGACCGCAGCCGTTCGCTTGTGTCTGACATCGATCTGCTCCTACTTGTCGCCCGGGGGCTTGGCCTCGGCGATCTTCTTGGCCTTCTTGCGAGCCTCAGCGGCCTTGGCCGCGTGCTTGTCGTGTGCGTCCATGTCGCCCATGACCAGGGCCTCGTCGGCCTTGGACTGGTGAGATTTGGCTTCGTCCCGCAGGCGCAGAAGTTCCTTCTTCGCCGTCGCAGACATCTCCGCCCTCGGCTTGATTTCCGCTTTGATTTCCTTGGCGATCTGGGTCGCACGCTTGGCGCTCACGTTGTAGTCCGCCGGCATCGGCATGGCGCCCTTGCCCTTCGCTTTGACGTAGCGCTTCAACGCGGTCCTATAGGACGTCTCGCCCGGCTTCAGGCGGGCCTTTGGGCGGGCCTCCGGTTTCTTCTCCGGAGGCGGCGGTATCCGGTGGCCTTTCGGCGGGTCGGGTTCCTTGACGGTGACCGGACCTTTGGCCGGCGGCGTGGGCTTCTCGACCTTTTCGGTCTTCTCTGCCTTCTCTGGCTTCTCGATCTTCTTTGGCGCCTTCTCCGGCTTCGCCTTCGGCTCGGGCTTCGCTTCCGACTTCTCGCCATGGCCGTAGTGGCTCACGTGCTGGTCGAATTGGGCCTGCATGCGGCGCTGCTGGGCCTTTGTGCCATGCTTCTTCGCAGCCTCGACATCGGCCTTCAGGCGGCGATAGCGAGCCGTCGTGTGCTCCTCGTGGTGTCCGTGGAGCCGCTCCCGGAGGTCGGCCTTGCTGATGGTCTCGCTCTCGCCCGTCTCGTCGTGTCTCACCGTGACCTTGTCGCCGTCCACCTTCGTCACGTGGTAGTGCCCACCGGCGTAAGAGAACGCGGACCCCTCCCGCAAGTGGTCATCGTGCGCGATGGCGTGCTTCCCGCCGATGTTGTGACGGTACCAGTATCGATACCGGACGCGCCCCCGGGCATCAGTCCCGACCCGAACCCGCTTGACGTACCTATGCCCAGCGGCCTTTTCAAGAACGTCTGGCCACCATTCTTCGACCATGACGAGATCCAGGCCGTCGCCGGCGCCGTCGGCGGGGAGACCGGTTCCGTCGCCGTCGATGAGCGCGGACCCGGCGATCGTGTCCGTCGCCCACGAACGAAGCGCCTTCGCCAGCGTCTTGCCCTTGCCCTCGGGCTTCCCCAGGTCGGCGAGTTCCTTCTCTGCCTCTTTGCGCGCCTGATTGGCCGCCTTCTTCGCTTCCTTCTCTGCCTTCTTTTCTGCCTTGCGCGCGGCCTTCCCGGCCTCTTTCTGCGCCTTGGCGACCTCCCTGTCGATTGCCTTGGCCGACCTCTCCATGCGAGCCGCGACGCGTTCGCGCTGGGCCTCGACACGTGCACGGCGCCTTGTTCCGTACTTCCACTTTCCTGCGAGCAGGCCGAGCCAGTTCATGGTGCTGTCGAAGATGCGCTCGACGATGTCCCGGCCACGCTCCTCTCTGCCGACGAACTCGGGCCCGGCAGGCTTGTCCTTCTTTTTGGCCTTCGGCTTCGCTTTCTTCTTGGCGGGCTTCTTGTCGGGCTCTGGCTTCGGTTCAGGCTCAGGCTTTGGCTCGGGCTCGGCGTCGGGTTTGGGTTCGGGTTCGGGCTCTTTCTTCGGCTCTTTCTTCGGTTCTGGCTTCGGTTCCGGCTTCGGCTCGGCTGGCTTGTCCTCCGGCTTCGGCTTTGCGAATCCGAGTTTCGCCTTCAGGCCGCTGATCTCGCGGTGGATCTCACTCTTGCGCTTTCCGCTCGTGACCGTCTTGTACTCGTCGGCGAGGGCCTTGATGCGAGTATGGATCTCAACCTCTTCCTTCGAGAGCGGGGTCTTCTTCTTCTTTTCGTAGATGTAGCGGTACCGCTGCCGGCCCTTCGCGTCGACCCCGAGTGGGATACGCTCGATGTACTTGTGCGGCCTCGCCTTCTCCAGAAGCCCGACCTCGCGGGCCTCGTTCGCCCAGTCGCGGATGCGCTCGGCTACCATATGTCTTCTCCATCGTCGGGCGGCAGGCCACCCATCGAGTGAATCGAACCGAATAGAGACTGTACCAAGGCTCGCCTCTCAAGTTCCTTTCGGCTCGGGGCATCCTTGGCGACACCGGGCTTTGGCTCCGGGTCACCGGCCGGACCGGTCGGCAGGCCGTACAGATCTTCGAGGTCGCGCGGTATCGCGAGGTCCGGATCCTCGTAGGCGTCGGCGGCGGTGATGATGGCCACACGCCCGCCGCGCAGCCGCCGCATGATTCCCTCCCGGGCAAACCAGGCGGCCATGACCAGGTCGAGATCATTCTGTCGGGCACGCAGGTCGTGAATCGTCGCCGTGCGCATGCTGGACTCCCAGTTGCACCAGGCACACACGCAGTTGTCCCGGTGGCCTTCGAACTGTGCACCGGGGACAGACCACGCCTTGTTTTTGAACTCCACGTCGAGCGTCTTGACGCCGGAGGTCGGGTCGTACTTGCTCTGCCCGGTCGTGACGAACGGGTGCACCCTCGCCGTCCAGGACGCGTGCACGGCCTTGCCCCACTCCCTGAGCGTCCGCTGATAGCCGTTGTCCTCCACGACGAAGATGTCAGGCCGCCACCGCTTGTCGATGCGGTCCAGATGCTCGGACGTCTCCGGCCCCGAGACCGACAGCAGGAGCATTTCGGCCGGGACGATGCGGCGGCCGTCGCCGACCAAGACGACGATCCCGGTCCCGCGCCGCTGCTTGCCCGCGAGGTCGACGCCGCACGCGCAGTGCCAGCCCTCGGGTATGACGTCGGGCGCGACCAGGGCGTGCTCAATGCACAGGGAGAAGTGGGGGAACAGCACCTCACCCTCGGCAAATGCCCGCTGACGGCGCCCGCAGTCGTGCCACCGTGGCCGGTTGCGCTCCTCGCGGTTGAGCCGGGTCTGGGTCCACCCGCCTTCGTCCCATGTCGGAATCGAGCCAATCGGCTTGCCCCGTTCGTAGCCCCGGATGACCGGGGCCACCTCGGGCGGGTCTGACGGCATCGCATCGGGATCGAAGTCCTCCCGCGCGAGGTCGTGCGCCCACGGGTAGGTGCTGAGGTCAATCGTCGTGTCGCCGGTCACCACAGCGCATTGGATCTCGCTGTTGTCGGCGGATACGGCCTGGATGAGGAAGCAGTATCCCTCAGCCTTCAGCCACGCCCCCCAGCAGTCATGCTCGTGCCAGCGGGTGCCCACACCCTCCTGATAGCCCACCCAGTGGCGCTCTGAATTCGGCGGTGGCACCACGAGCCGTGACGTCCACTGGCCTTCGATGTTCTCGCGCACCTTCGGCCGCTCTGCGGCCCGCTCGACGCTGTTCGTGTAGTCTGCGACGTCATCGATGAGGAACACGTCGGCACGGGCCCCGGTCCCGGCGGAGCCGTAGCCAGCCGCGAAAATCGACGGGTCGGCGGCCATGCCGCGCCGGTAGACCCGGATGTCGAACGTCGTCTCTCCGGTGATGCGCACGTGTGGGAACAGGCGACGGTACGCTTCCGAGCCCATGATCTGGCTGATCATGCTGATGCGGCGCTTCGCGTTCTTCTCGCTGTTGGTGACGATCATGATGCGCAGGGACGGGTCGTGGCCGATGATCCACGCGGCCCTGGCACAGATGCGCTGTACGCTCTTTCCGTGGCTCCACAGGCTCAGTGTGATGGGCACAACCCGCCGGCGGTGACACCACTGCGCGTGGGACTCCCACGTGCGATGGATGGCCGCCTGGTGCAGTTTGTTGCCCGCGTCATCGCTCACAACCATGTCGACGAAGCGGTGAAACCCCTGAGCGGTCGGCTGGCGTGCCTCGTGATGCCAGCGGACAAGGTTCTCGACGGCCCGCTCCATAAGGTCGGCGTAGCTCTGCTCGTCGAGTTCACCCGACGGTGTCCACCGCGCGGTCATCCGGTGGCCTCCACGGCGTCTTCGTCGGGCTGCTCGTCGTCACCCTGCCCGTCACCGTTCCCGCCGGCGTCGCCAATCATCTTGCGCTGGACCCGCATGATCTTGTTCAGCTGCTCGTCTGGGTCGAGCTGCTGGAACCGCTCGGAGGGCATCTTATCCATGGCCATCATCGCGAGCACGGCCGGGGTGGCGCCCTCAAGTTGCGCGCGAATCTTCGCCTTCAGACGGCCGTCCTCGCTGCGGACCTCGGTCTCCATGTCCATGCGACCCCGGACGCCCTTCAGGGGGCCTTCGTGGAGCTTCTGCTTGTTCGTGATGGCCTGGACGGCGACGCGGGCGGCCTGGATGCGCTTGTCTGGCCGGAAGATCTGGCCTATCTCGAAGACCTGATCCGGGTCGCCGCCGGGCGGCAGGGAGCCGCGGAGGTACAAGCCGTGCTCAATGGCCGTCTTCGGGGTCTTGCCGGCCTTCCGGTCTTCCTCCGTCAGTTCGGATAGCATCTGCTCAATGACCCACCGCGGTAAGGCCATCTTGTGCATGCCCGCGCGGGCCACCTGGGTGGACCACGCGATGATGCCTGACAGGCGGGTGTCGTCGTCCTCGGGGCGGTTGTCGTTGGCTCTCAGGCGGTCGCAGGCTGCCTCGGACTTCAGCGAGATGTTGATGACGTTTTCGTAGTTCGCCTGGCGCTCCCGCTTGTCCGCCTTGCGCTGCTTTGCCTTGCGCTCGCGGCGCCTCTCGTTTACCTGTGCCTTGTACGCAGTCCAGGCCGCCTCTCCCATCTCCGCACGCATCTTGCGGTGTTCCGACGTGACGAACCGGGAAATGCTCGCGTGGTGAAGGGTGATGCCCTGCTTGCGGTCTATCTTGTCGGCGATCTCGCGGGTGGTCCACCCCTCCGATATGTGCCGCATGATGAACGGACCGAGCCCCCAGTGAAGGATCTTGCTGGGGCGGCCTCGCATCAGATTCCACCGTCGACGACTTTGAGGGCCGTCGGTGCAGCAGAACCGGGCTTTTGCAGCGCTGCCGGCGCTGCATTTATCGCCGGACCTGATCTTCTGGATTCGTGTATAGCGCTATTTTCCTGGGTTGGACGGGGGAAGTGCTCCCGGTGCCAACGCAGCAAATCACCTGGATAGGCGTAGACTGCCCTCGAGCCGGGGAAACGTCCGATGGGGAGTCCGAATCGCCTGTGCCAAGTGATGACCGTGGTCCGTGAGACGTTCAGAAAGGCCGCTATACCCTTCCATCCGTCCACCCGGGAAACTCTACCTTGCATCGGGCAACCTCAACAGATCACGGAGTCTATCGCGCTCGACCTCGCAGCGTACACCATTCGACCTGAGTCTGCCAAGCAGGTGACAGACGAGGTCTCGAATCTCCAATACGGTGTCGATGCGAGTCTGAACACGATAGGTCCCGCAGAACGTCCACCGCGGCCCGGATTCCGCGGCTTCTGTTGCACTGTTGCAGTTCGTCTCGCCCCTCAAGACTACCGCATCCCCGCGTTCTGCCGCAAGATCCCGGCCGTCTGTCCCGTCGGCGTCGGCGGTTTATGCGACATGACCTGGTCAACGCAGCGTCGCACCATTGGTGCGTATTTCGAGATGAGGGTGTCCGTGTTGGACCCGGCGTGGTACGGGGCCCCGAGGTAGACCCAGGTGCGCTTGCACCGGCAGGCAATGGTGGCGCTGAAGCGGCCACAGCGCTTCGGCGGTTTCTTGAGCCAGTCGGCGCAGCCCTTCATGCGTCGGTTGAGCCAGACGGCCCCGTAGCGGGTCGAGTGCTCGGGCTGCTTGAGGTCTTCGAGGGTCAGGTCGGGATGCTGGTTGAGCACGGTCGCCACGTGATTCTGGAACATGCCCAGGTCGAGCCTGCGGACGATGCCGGCCTTGGGGTGGGCCCAGACCCACGCTTTGCTCAAACAGCGCTCTCCTGGGTGCGTCAGGGCCCGCTTGCGGCAGTTTCCAATCCAGATGCGCTGCCCGTTCTCGTCGCGGTTGTACTTGGAGACGGCGTCGCTGACGAACTTCGACTGCTGGTAGAGGATGGCCGTGAACAGCGGGGCGACCCGGTGGGAGGTCAGGCCCATGGGCCACCGTTGGCTGTCCAGTGCTCCCCAGATGGCCCTGGAGACACGTTGAAGGCGCTTGGGGGTGTAGTGGACTTCGTACCGCCGTTTGAACGTCCCTGGGGCCTGCTGACGGGCCATGCATCCGACGACGTCGGCGAGTTGTTGGACGGTGGGCCTCGAGTCGAGTTTCCATGTCGGCTTCCGCAGTCGTGCTTCGGCCGGTTCGGGTCCGATGCAGCCGATGATGCGGAGGATGGTGGCGACCATGCCGACGCAGATCATGGCGGCGAGGACGAGTCCGATGGTGTCACGTGGCCTGCTCGTGGGCTTGTCTTGCAAGGGTTCCATGGGTGTCTCCTGGTCTGTGCGGGGTTGATGGAGCCTATCACCGCGTCGTTCGCGGCGCAAGTTTGGGCCTGAAACTACTTGTTTGGCCGAGAAAACTGAATGATTCCCGACTTGTCGAACTTGTCGAACATTTCATTTCAAATGTTTGACAGAATTCCTCAATGATTTCGCCGTTGTCCGACTGTCTAACTTGTCGAACAGCTTTTTCTCTCACTAGGAAAAGGTTGCGCCGCACCACCGCATAACTTCTATAACTATATCTTCGAGGTTCTGATCTTTTGAGTTATGTTATAGCGGTGCGCGGCGCGCTCTCCCCCTATATATAGAAAAACGTGTTCGACAAGTTCGACAAGTCGGACAACGTTGAAATCATTGACTTTCGGATCTCAAAAATGGCCAAAATGTCGGACAATGTTGTAATCACTGGGAAATCTCCGGAAATTTTCGGCCTCGATCGGACCTAAGCCCGTGAAATCATTCAGATCCACACATCTTGCAAATGTCGGACAAAGCCGGAATCATTGAGAAACATGCCGATTTGACCCCCTTCGAAAAGGGGCGGATCTGAAAAACCGTGATCCTATAGTCGCGGTTCGGCCCTCTTAGAAGTCCGGACTTATATATCTCCATAACTCGTCACTTGTGCAGCCTCTATAACTTGGCCGGATCTATATACACTTTCACTCAAGTAGGGAGTTATACGGTCAAGTGGTCAGACCACTTCGTCTGTCTGCTCGTCTCCGCCGCGGACGAATCGCATCAGATCGTCCATGAGGATAGACAGGGTCTCGCAGGTGAGGTCCGGCGTGTGGACGCTGGCGACGTTCGTGCCCGTCCCGGACCGGACGACGAGCCCCACGTAGGACTTCGGGAAGTCTCCCTCTGCCCCTGAGCCGGTCTCCATCTCCAAGTGGAACCCGTATCGGTCCGCCGCCCGGACGAGGTCGGTGAGGTAGGTGGGGAACTTCGCCGCGAAGTCGGTCTGCGCGGGGTACGGCTCCGGAACGAAGACCAGCGTGATGCTCGACCCCCAGCCCGCCCGGTAGATCCACCCGCCTGGCACCCGGAGTCGTGCGACTTCTTCCGGGATGATGTCCTCCCACTTCGTCTGCTCGGTTTGCTCAGTCATCGAGACCTCCACGAACCCACACTGCCCAGCGGTAGAGTGCTCCGAAGCATTCTCTGGCCGCCTCGTCTCTCGGCATCAGCGTGTCATCTCCCGCGCGTCTCCGTCTGGAGATCTCGCAGTGCCGCCCGGCAGGGCAAGTTGGCGGGTCGCAGACGTACTGCCACCCGGCGTTCATGACGATCAGCGCGATGTCGTGCCACTCGTCACCCGTGGATCTGGTCGGCAGGTAGCGGTCAACGACCTTTGTCCGGTCGATGCGCTTCCCGTGTATTCTCCTCGTCGCAGTCATTGTTTTCGTCCTCTCCGTATCCCGTCGACATCGACGTGGACCCTGAAGTTCTCGCCGCCCTCGTTGATGATGCCGACGAGCCCGGCACGGGACGCCATGACGGCGACCTCTGGGATGGCGTAGAGCGCGCCACAGCCTTCCCTGCGGCACACGAACTTGAACGCACGGAAGGCCACCGACCACGGCACTGGGACGGTCGGCTCTCCGCACCAGCACAGCGGAACCCTGCTGTCGAGCGGCCAGTGAAACCGGCTCGGGCGCTCGACGGGCTTTGCTGTCTCAGTGACTCTGGGTGGAGGTAGCGATGGCCTGCGCGGTCTCGGCGGTGGCGGGTAGGACCCGGGATGGTGCACGGGCGTGATGGGCCGTCTGGGCCAGAACAGCCACAGGACGACGGCGACGATCAGGATCGTGCCCCACGTGCTCATCGGTCGTTCTCCATCGCGATCAGGTCGGCGAGGTCCTCGCCGTCGAGGTAGCCGACCTCGTTGAGGCAGAGCAGCACCAGGGCGATGACGACGGCTTGCCGCTTCGGGACGGCCTCACCGGAGTCGAGGACTTCGTCGTCGCAGTCATCGAAGGAAGACCCAAGATGTTCGTACATCCGTACGGCGTCCCACGCGGCCCTGATGACGGCCCACATCAGCAGGTGTGCGCCGTGCTCGGCGTCGTCGCGCTCCTCGCGCAGGCGATGCGTGTCCTCCCGGGCTAGCATCAATCCGTCGTGCGTGTCGGCCAAGGCGTTGGCCTTGAACTTGAGGTCTCCGATGGCATGGACGATTTCGGGCACGGTCGTGTCTTCTACTCCGACGGCATCACGGATCGCCTCCCGGATTGCGCCCATGCAGGACTCGTGTAGGATGCTCCAGTTGCGGTCCAGGGTATCGGCGTGTTCCACCATCCAGTCGGCGGCGGCGGCGGCCTCCTGGACGCGATCGAGGTCCTGGACGGCGATGTCCATCAGGTCGCCGGCGATGGTGTTGAGCCGCTTGTTCTCGCGAGTCAGGTGGCCGTGGTGCCTTCTGACGGCCTCAGACGCGTACCTCATTGCAAGCCTGACTGCCCAGAGCCGTGCAGTGATGCCGGTTGTCTCTCGCCAGGAATCGGCCATGACGCGGAGCGTATCGCGCTCCCGGACGGCCTTGTCGAGCAGCCTGTTCGCTTCGTCTCTGGATTCCTTTGCCTCCACGACCTGGGCGCGAAGGGCGAGGATTGTGTCCGATGCTTCGCTCAGATGACTGGCCACCTCACATGTCCGGCCCTGAGATTTCCTCAGCCGGGCGCGGAGGTCGTCCACCTCGTTCTGCAGCCGCCCGTTCTCGTCGAGGTCTTCGAGACGGGCCCGGTGGAGTTCTTCATTCTCCGCGAGAAGCACGCCGACCTGGTCTCGCAGTTCTCCGGCTTCCTCGCGCCAGCGGGCCGCGATGGCCTTCTGGACTTCGACAGCGTGATGTGTGCTCACGGGTCTTGCTCCTTTCCTGCCCTCGGGGGCGGCTCGGGATCATCCGGCCAGGTCGCGCCCATCATCTCGGCGTAGTCCTTCGCAGAGCGCACGACGCGGTCAGGGGATGCGGGCGGTCCATCTTTGAGGAACAGCATGTCTCTGGCGGCGTGATACAGCGCCAGGCGGAGACACTCGATTTCGGCACGGAGCGCGGCACACGACGAGCAGTCGTCCGACCCATCTTCGTAGGTCTTCTTTCGCCGCTCGACTCTCCGGATTTGCTCCAAGGTCAGCATCCTCTACTCCTTTGTCCGCTCTCCGCCGCTCCGAGGAACGTGTCTATCGAGCCACCACATTGCATGGCCTCGAACGCCGCTGTCCGACGACTCAAGAAAGCGTCGCATGCAGTTGCGGGCCTCGCGAACGGCCTCAGCGAAAGCGTCGCGTTCCATCATCAGGTCGTTGTGCTTGACCCGGAGACGGTCGTTTTCCTTCTCAAGCCAGTCGATGTACTCGCCTGTAATGCCGGTAGCATCCATTGCCGCTTGCGGTTTTTTCACTCCCCTATCCCCCCTTGCCCCACTCGACGGTTCCGCCGAGTCTCTTGGCCTGCTTGGCGAGTTTCTTGCGCTGGCACTCCTTACACAGCCCGTCTTTCCAGGTCGGCGGCGGGCCCCAGTTCGGACCGCCACGTTCGCCGTTGTAGCCCTGGTTGTGGTCGAAGGCCCACGTCTGTTTCCCGCATCCTTCGCAAGCCCAGTCTGGGCTCGGTGGCTCAATCAGTCCCATGGTCTTGCTCCTCCCCGTCGCCTCGGGCGGCATCGTAATCCTCGGCCCACGGCGCCAGATCTCCGGTGAGATAGTCGAACCCGAGCCCTTCCCAGATGGCCTCGACAAGGCCACCGTAGACCCATGCACAGCAGTGCTCACGTCTGATGCGCATGCACGGCAGGCAGGTCTTGTAGTGGCTCCACGCCCCGTCAGACAGGATCGTCGTGTACTCGTACTGTTGGCTTGGCGCGATCGTATCTCTGCACTCGATGCAGACGTGCGCCTTTCGGGCGGTTCGGATTTCCTCGTTTTGGATGTCGTTTTCGTAGCCGCCATCGCCCTGTTCGATGGAGCATGCACACTCGATTCCTCCACTCATCTGCTCAGTCCTTTCCGCCGACGACGGCGGAAGATTCGGCTTTGTGAACTGCCTTCCAAGCGTCTCCGGTGTAGACCGTTGGATGCGGACCGTCGGTGACGGATTGGACAAAGCCGCGGAATGCGGCGGTGGTCTCCGCGAGTAGTTCACGTGTCCCTCGCGGGCAGAACTCGACGGTTCCAGTGCCCTCGCAGGCCAGACAGACCTTCGTTCTTGGCGAGCCGCTCCCGGGGCTGCACAATGGGCATGCCATCGTCAGTGTCAGTGTCAGTTTCTTCATGGCCCTACTCCTCCCCCCGCCGCTGCGCGGCTTCCCGCTCAACCTGTTCGGCCGACTCGTCCAGCCCAAGTTTTTGGCATGCCACATCAAAACGGGTGCCGATGGCTCCGGCGGCCTCCTGCCCTGTCTCCGGTATCCCTCCGGCCCAGTGGCCCCACAGACTCATGCACTTGACCAAATCAATGGCAATAGATCTCGCCTCATCTAGCCGGGCGCGCAGGGCCTCTCGCTCCGCTTCGGCCTCTTGCAGCCGGGTGAAGATGCCGGCCGGAGCGGTGGTCACAAATCCGGACCCCCAGCAGCGCGAGCACTCCTGACTGCTTTGCGGTCGGCCTGGATCTGGCATCCTGCCTTCTCCACGACAAGCAGAGCACGTTCGAACGTTTCCCATGGCTCAGTCCTTCCCGTCGCCGTCGTAGGCGGTTTCTTTCAGGGCCCAGTCGAGCATGGTCTCTTCGTTCTCCGGCGGTCCGTACTCGTGGGCGAGGTTTTGGGCCAGAAACCTGGAGACCCGCATCTCGTCGATGAGCTGAGCGCGCCAAGCGGCCCGAGACTCCAGGAGCGCGTTGATGACCTTCGGCACCCAGTCCCAGTCCCTGACGAGGGTCTGGTCTTCTGGCTCCCCGCCGTCCTCACCGAGTACGCACACGCGCTTCCCGTCCTCGTCGAGCGCGATCAACTGCCAGTGGTAGTCACCGGTCCCGTGGTCTGTTCCCTGGACGGTGACGCGTCTGATTCGGTCGTAGCCGGCCGATTCCCGGGTCCCCATGGCTCAGTCCTTTCTCCCGGCGTGGTCCGCGATGGTCCCGTCGGGATTCGTGGTCGCGAACAGGGCCCAGCGCGCGTTGCAGACGGAGCAACGCTCTTCCTCGTCGTGGGCCGCGTAGCAGCCGTCCAACTGCTCGCAGTCGAACCCGTCGAGGAAGGTCGCGAAGGCGGTCTCAAGTGCGTGGACACGGCCAACGAGCCGGGCGTTTTCACTCCCGAGCCGGTCCAAACGGACGCCGATGTCGCCGGCGTCGGCAACAGCCCGTCCGACCTCGGCGCGCAGATGATCGATCACTTCCGCGGCGCACTCCACGCAGAAGGATTCGCCGTCCTCCGTGAAGACTTGCGCGGCCTCACCACACTTCTCACAGTTGTCCATGGTTGTTGCTCCTTTCGTTGCGGCCGGAATATTTAGCCGAATTTTTCACGGCCGCTTTGCAGTCGTCGTCGTCGGCCGCCTCAGAGCAGCCCCTCCTTCTTCGCGAGCCACTGCGGAACGCCGACCTCGCAGTCGTCGCCTTCCTCCATGCAGTCGGGTGGCGGCTCGAACTCGCACTTGAGTCTCGGCAGCCAGATGTCCTCGCCTTCGATGTTCACGAGCACGCCGGCCGCTGTGGCGCGCAGAAAGATGGCGTCGAAGTGTTCCATGTCGTCGTTGCTCATCGGGTTGTCTCGCTTTCCGCCCGTTCGCGGGCGAGCAGTTTCAGGCGCCACTTCTGGCGCTCCCGCTTTTTGATGAACCTCCGGGTCCGTTTTCTTTCGTTGCCTCTGGCGCCCCGACCGGGGCGGAACTCCGGTTTTCAGGACGGGCAGTCGTAGCACACCCAGGACACGTCCGAACGCCTCGAGCCGTAGGGACGCATCAGCGGTCCTCCTCTCCATCGCCTCCGGCGTCGAACCGCTCCCGGGACCGCCGCCACTTCCGCATCATCTCAAGCGTGACGTCGCCGACGTCGCCGGCCTGGTCGACCTCGATGAGTACGTTTCGCATGCAGCCGTCTGCCCGGGAGAGCAGTGTCTCGGCACACTTGAGGCGAAACTCGAGCCGCTGGTTGTCGAGCGCGAGCAGGTTGGCCTGCTTGCGCAAGCCATCGATGGTGATGTCCTCTGCGCTGGTCATGATTGTGGTCCTTTCCTTGGCCTCGCCGACACCCACTCTCCGAGCCCACGCGTAGAGGCGCGGTTGAGAGCGGCCAGCGCGAGCGCCAGTTCGTTGTTCGTGCGCCCGTGGTAGATCGGCGGGTATACCGAGGCGATCGGTGGCTTGAGCAGTTTGGACACGGGCGGAGTGACGATGCGCCTGATCGTGGCCGGCCGGACTTCGGCGAGTCCCCATCCGGGAGGGATTTCGTCGGGCCAAGCCAGATCCGGTGGTGTAAGGTACCAGCGTTCACACCCGACGGCGCAGACGCTTGGAAACACTCGAGCCAGCTTCTTTCGGTCTCGGAGGAAGTCGCTTCGATGCGCCTTGCACTCGACGAGCACGGACCATGTCCCCTTCCACCCGAGCGCGTCCGGATGTTCGTCGACGGGGATGGCCTGGAACTCCTTCAAAACGGTGTTGCAGCGATGGGTCCCGAGAAGCCACCGGATGGCACGCTCGACGATGTCATCGTGAGTCATCTGCCTTGCTCCTGGTATCGTCTCCGACGAGCCTCGCGGCACGCCTTGTTGATGAACCGGTCGACCTCATCGAGCCGACGCGTGTCGCCGTCGATGGCCTCGTTGGCGACCTTGATGACCATCCTCCACGCGTCGGCGTTGCCTCTCATCCGGTCGGCGTTGATGACGAGTGTGAGGGCAAGCACGAGCAGTTTGGTGCTGGTCTCGAAGGTCATGGTGGGCTCTCTTCCTCTCGCAGGTGCCAGTGCGCTGCGACCCAGTCTTCCCGCTCCGCCGGCGACAAGCCGCTGAACGTCCATGGCCACGGCTCTGGCATGCCCTTGAACGGGGTGATGCGTCCTGGGGGTGGGCGGTCTGCCGCTGCCGACACCTTGTTCGGCTCTCGCCTGCTCCTCGTGACGTGTGCCGTCTCGCCCCTCACAGTCGGCCTGTACGGCTTCCGAGCAGTGCCCGGCATTTCCGGCTCTGTCGGCGCGTCTTTGCCGCTGTTGAAGTCGTTCCAGGGCCCGGGGGCGTGTCTGTGGCGCACGACGTTCGGCAGGTGTTCCGAGCAGTGCCCGACCCACTCGTCTCCGACCTTGACGAACCAGTCCGGGTAGCGCTCGACTCCGCCGTTCATCAGGCAGTCGCGGCAGACGGGTCGTCCGTCTTGGCACAGCCTTTCGTAGAATTTGGCGCGCCTCCGCCTGATGGCGATGGCGTCGTTGGCTTTCAGGGGCGGCATTCAGTCTTCTCCCCGCCGCCGCGGGCGGCTTTGATTATGGTCACAGCCGGTATGTACTCCATTCCATCTTGAAGCCACGATGGACGGTTCAGTGGCTTATCTATTCCTGCGTAGTGCGCCAAAGCCAAAAGCCTCCTTTGTGCCTTTTTCGGCAGCCTTCCGTACGCGGACACGGACAACGAGTAGCAGACGGACATAGCCGCGAGTTTCAGGTTGGCGTGGTCGACGTCCATCAGTTCCCTTCCTCCACGCCGGAATCCGCATCTTTCCGGACACACGGCTGCCACGGAGTCATCCACGGGCTTCCCATGAACAACCCGCTCTCGATGTGATTGAGCGGGAGACGGAACACTCTGCCTCCAATGGCGAACACCCAGCCTTCCTCTCGGAGTCTGGAGCGGAGAAGGTTGAACCTGAAGCCGTCGGCGAGTATGAAGTCTTCCTTTTTGAACTCCATCCCCTACTCCTCGCCGCCGCGGGCGGCCTTGATGATGGCCCTGAGCGCGTCGTGCAGGGCCCCTGTTCGGCTGGACAGGCTTCCGCGCCCGAAGAACGTGTCCATGGCCTTCTCGGCGACCTGGGCGCACTCACGCAGGGTTTTCTGGGCCTGGTCGGCGTCGCGGGCGAACTCGTCCCTCTCGCGCTGCAGAGCGCGGATGACGCGCTGCCGGTCATCGACCTTGGATTTGAGTTTGGCGATTTCGCCGGCGGACTGTTCGCCGAAAACCTGTTTGCGCAGGACGGCGATCTCGTCGGTCAGGGCGCGCATCATGGCGTTGCCGTGGCACTCGGCGCAGTAGAGCCGGTCGTCGGCGAGTGGCTTGACGGCTTCGGCCCCACAGAAGTAGCAGATGGCCGCGATGCGTACCATGTACTTGGGTCGTCGTGCGGTCATCGGACCTGCTCCTCTCCGACCCCTATGCGGGGCTCGTCGCTCAGGCCATGAGCACGTCGGGCGCGGATTCGCTGGAGTTTGTCCATCATCTTCTGGTGAGATTTCGCCCGCTGTCGGCCCCGGTCACGTTCGCTTATTTGTTGGACGGTCAGCACAGGGCGACCCCTGCGATCTGTACCCATCGTGAACATCATGTCGAGCCCGCAGTTGTGGCAGTGCGTCCCGCAGGACCCATCGCGAGAGTCTGCGAACACAAACCAGTCGTGTTCGTGGCCAGGGAGACAGGGCGACAGGTGCCAAAGTTTCGTGTTCCCCATGATCATTGCCTTTCGAAGTCCAGCATGATGTGATCTGGCACGTTCGCCGCGTATTGCTGTGCAGTCACCTTCCATCGGCCGATCATTGTCCAACGCTCCATGTACCTCGTCGCGGCGTTGCTAATCTCTGCTAGGTGTCTGTCGGTACACGGGTACCCGTTGAAGCGTCGCTCCATTTGCGCCTTGCAGACGGTATGTAGGGCATTGACCACGAAGTCGATCAGGTACGGTCCGTCAGGTTCCCCGTACCTTTCGAATCCGTACACCCCGCGCATCTCGCCGTACCGCTTCAGCCACTCACGGCGGATGGGTAGGCCGGCCTCGGTGCTCATTCCTTTGATGAGCAGGATTTCGGCCGCCTGGTCGAGTAGCACCTCGGTGGGGTCGTCCCACGGCTCCGTTGGCGGCGGGGGCAGGATCACGGGTGTCGTGCCCTTCTTCGGTCCGAATGATGTCATCGGCCTTGCTCCTTCCCGCTCGCCAGCGCGAGCAGCGCCTTGCCGTCGCGCTTCGCGCGTCTCAGGAGGGCCTTGACGGCGTTCTCTGGAGTCTTGCAGTCTCCGGTGGCCCGTTGCCACACCCAGCTGGCATTGCCGGCCCACCTTTCCGGGGCCAGGGGCCATCGGGAGACGCGGATCCAGTGACCGGAGAACTCGGCCCGGAAAACCTGGAAGTCGCGATGGAACTCCCCGAGGACTGGCTTCCACTCCATCCACGGCGTGATGGCGTTCAGGCGGGTGATGATGTCGTCGGGGGTGGGGGTGGGGGTGGGGGGGGGGGGGTGGGGGTGGTCATCAGTATCGCTCCCTTTGCTTTTCGTCTTTGAGCATCTCCACGAGGGAGACGAGCGCGTCTGTGACCTCACGCTCGCGATTCAGCGCCTCAGTCCCGTTAAACCACTCCTGTCGCCAGCACGTGATGCAGTTTCCGTGGAGCAGTTCTTCGGGCACGAACTTCTTCCGGCAGATCCGGCAGCGCTCTTCAGGTGCGTGTACCATCGCGCTCTTTCCTCTCCCTGATGGCCCGAACCCTGTACTCCTCGAGCGTCTTCGCCGGGAAGGTCACATCGTGAGGGCCCATGCCGATCAGCATCCGGAATGCAGCGAAGGTAGGCGCGTTCATGAGCCCGCAGAAATCAGTGGCGAGCATCTCGGCGGCGCGGGTGTAGTCGCGCACTTCGGTTTCGAGTTCGGCCACTCGCTCCTTCAGCTCCGAATTCTCGACCATCAGTCGTTCAATCTCGATCATCGGTCTTGCTCCTCGCCGGCGCCACCGGCGCCACCGGCGGCCTTCTCAGGAACCGCTCCGCTCCGAATCGGAACCCGGTGCCCGCAACCGTTGCAGAACATGAAGTTCGGAATGGGAATGTACTCCAGGTGTTGGCCCGGGTAGCGAATCGGGCCGCGGTCGTATGGGAAACTCCAGTCGATGCGCTCGCAGTTCGGACACTTCATGTCTTCGTCTGGCGCCCTCGCGACTTTGCGTCCCCCGCCGCACCGCCCGCTCTCCCACTCCCTGTCGAACGCCTCCATGGCGTCGTCCGGGGTGGGGCCGAACCCGGCCACGCCGTCCTGGAGGTTTTCGCCGTACAGGACGCACCACTGGTCTCCGTCTGGCCGCGGGGTCAGGCCGAGCATGACGGAGGGCCGGGCGAGGAACTGGGCGCGCTTGCGGCGGTAATAGGCCGCGGCGGAGTCGTACTCATTCATGTCCTCTTTCCTTTCTGCGCTTGAGGATCGCTTCAATGGTCCATTCGCGAAGCGTTGGGCACTCGGTGTCGAGGTCTTCGTCGGCTATCTGGTCGAATGGGCAGCGCTCCTCTGAGCAGATGTCTCCGCAGACCTTGCACCGGAGTTCGTCGATGTACTCTAGCGCCTGAGACAGTTTGAGACGCAGGAGCGCGTTCTCACGCCCGACCCGCGTCTTGTAGGCTGGGCGCTCATGGTCAACTGCGTACTCCCGGATATCCGCTTCGCGAAACCGAAGGAACTTGCCGACCTTGACGGCGGGCAGCCTGCCATTGCGCGCCCACAGACGAACGCTCTGGACAGAGACCCCGAGTATCGAAGCGACAACCTCTGGTTTGATCAGTTTGGGGCTGTCGGTCATTTGGCCTAGATCCTCTCCTGATATCTTGGCAGCCGCGTCCACGATGGTCCTGAGTGAGCCGAGCGCAAACCGAAGACGGTCAGAAAGTTTCCCAGGGCCGTAGAAACGGTCGAGTGCATGTTTTGCGGACTGTCCAAACCCAGACACCGCTCGCACCAGAGACCCGTTCGCGAACTGCATAATACGCCCCTCGGCGCCAACCCTACACTTGCCGCAGTCAAGGAATCGGTAGTCCTGCTCGAAGTCGATTGGAAGGGCGTCTCCGCATTCGTCATACTCACGGGAACGGCGTCGGCGGCGGAAGTCAATTGCAGAAATCCAGCGGTGCAGGTCTTCTGTGAGGCTCCAGTCTATCCGACAGGATCGGGGCCGCGGTCGCACCTCGGTGCGGAGCACAGAGCAGAAAGAGTCCCGCCCGCATTTCGTTTCGTGCACCAAACTCCTGGCCCTTCTGGCAGCCTTGACGAGTCTTGGTGGAACGGCCTGTGTTGTGAGCCCGTAGTGTTCAGCGATCTGCGCCATCGTGTGGACTTCGCCGTCAATCCCGAGCCGCATCGCGAGTATCGTGGCATCAGCCGGCCGCATGCGTTGAATGGCGGACTCAATCGCGCGGTACGTTTTGACCGGCACCATCATCGGGCTGCTCCTCTCCGTCGACGCCGTCCTCCGGCCACCACCCGCCGGCGAGCCGGACGAATTTACGCGCGATGTCCACGATGGACGTGTGAGGTTGGGACGCGCCGAAGACCTCGACCTCGGTCCGAATCATCTCTCTGGCCGCAGCCAGTGCGACGCGGGCGTTGGTGCACTCGACGAGCCGGAGAATGTTGCGGTCGGGGTCGATGTCGTCGAGGACCTGGAACGCCTGGCAAACCTCGTCGATGGTCTTCGCCCCGAACGGTGTCATGACGAGCGACACGAGCTGCCCGCCGTCCTCGATGGGCTCGGACACGAGCCAGTTGGCGCGTCGCTGGCGCAGTTTCTTCCGCTCTGTCTTCAGATCGGCCCGCAGGTCTTCGATTCGATCCGCGGCGACCTGGGCGAGTGCTTCGGGGTCTCGCAGATCCGGGTCGGTGCCGATGACCTCGCCGAGCACGTCGCCGATGCGCTTCAGGGTGGCGTTGTGTGGCGAGACTTCCACGGTGCCGGTCCCCTCGGGCCACTGCAGGTCGCACGGCTCGCACCGCCAGAACCCCTGTTTGTTGCCTCTGTCGTGCGCCACGAGCCGGCGCCCGCATTCGATACAGAACGGCATTGCTTGCTCCTTTCGTCGTGTCGGACCGCCGACGCAACCTCGAGGTCGGGTCGGCCCCCCGACGTCGGCGGTCCGGTTCAGTCCCGCTTTGCCCTCCAGGGCACGGGTGGGGTCTTGTCCTGCTTGTGCTTGTATGCCTGCCACCATCCTTCCCTGAACCGCATGCAGGATCTCCGCGAGACGAGCCAGACGATGGACTTGTTCGGCATCAGGAGCCGCCCAGAGTCGAGGTCTCGCTGCCGGCAGAGCCGGGCGACGTGATCCCGGGTGCACTTCAGGATCTCGGCGGCCTCTGACGTGCTGATAATGTCGGCCCAGTCATGTGCCATCACGGTACCTCAAGATTCTTCAGGGCGACGGTTCCTAGTTTCTCATGCGTGGTGTCGACAACGGCTCCGCCGTCGCCGGCGTCGTATCGGGCGAGAGACCTGGTCCGGCAATCTACCGGTTCACCGTCCTGATGCCCGCATTCGTCGAATCGCGGCCACCATTTCACCCGTGAACCGACAGGAACATCCCTGTTCCACCGCTCGACGTGACGAAGTTCGTTGATGACGTCCAAGGGATGACTCGTCGAGTCCGCCTCCTTTGTGACCTCTGTGGCCCAGCGGTAGAGAACCTTGACGCAGCTGTCCATCTCCGGGTCACCCGCCCTCATCTCGCAGTCATCGAGAATGTCGCGGTAGCCAGCCGGGCAAAATTGCCAGTCCCAGTATTGCCAGAGGCATCCGCGCCCCGGTCTCTCCATGGCCTCAAGAATCCTTCTCAGAGCATCAATGCTGATGCTTTTCCTGGCATCCATGGCTCTACTCTCTCCTCCGCCTGTCGCCGAACACACGCCTGGGCGCGTCGTCGACGGCGGTATCGGCGTCTTCGCGTCCGGCCCACCCGTCCGGTTCGAGGCAGCACCGGTCGCTGTAGGCCGTCGAGACGGTCAGGGCCTCGTTGACGCCTGGGTGGGTGCACTGACCGTAGTGATTCCCGCGTGCGTACGCGGCCCAGAAGCGGCAGGTGCTGCACTCGGGCTCGAACATGGCTCACCTCCACACCACGACCTTGCCGCACTTCGAGCACAACTGCGGGCCATGTCCCTTGAAGCGTCCGGACTTGATGACTTGGCGCGTGTCCAGTGTGGCTTCGCAACATGGCGAAAATCCCTTCTCGACGAGCGATATAGTGCGTTGTGTGCGGACCTCCTCCTTTGCGATCTCGTCGGTTGTTAGATACTCTCGGCGTCCGCAGGTCATGACGTCCGGATTCAGACAAGCAAACCGAGGGAAGCGTGGAGCGTTGTCGTCGTGGACGTCATCGTACTTGATCCCCAGGCGACACTTGCGATTCTGGACTCCGTTGAAGTAGCGGCAAGTGTTCCCGATCCTCTTAGTGTCCATCGGATTCCTCCGTTGGTTGTTCCGGCTCGCACGGCACGTCGAGCATCTTCAGGTAGACCGAGCTGTGGCCGTTGCGCTTGGCGTCGCGGCAGACGGCATTCAGCATCGCGTCGATGTTCCCGTCGCTGTTGGCGGCGTAGTAGACCAGGCGGGTCTTGGCGCTCGCCTCGCTGAATCGGAGAGTGGCGGTCCGCTGCGTCTCACCGGGCGCATACTCGGCGAACGCCACGAAGTGGATGCCCCGAGCGATACACTCCCGGGCCAGTTCGAGCAGGGCGGGTGCCAGGCGCTCGTCGTTCCAGCGCTCGCGCTCCTCGGGTGACATGTCGATTGAGCCCCACTCGGGGACGTGGTTGTCAAGCATGACGGGTTGCTCCTCTCGTCTTGCGGCCTGCGGGTTTTCAGACGTCGATGTGTCGCCACCTCCCGCACGTCCATTCGGGTTTGGTCTGCAACCGGATCATCTCCGGCTCGGTTCCCTTCGTCCAGACCACAGGCAGGTCGGCCTCGCAGTATTTCTTGCCGTCCCGATCCCGGGCCCAGTAGCACGTCTCGCACCGGGCGCCGATGAGGTACTGGGTGTCGCCCTCGAACTGGCCGCAATGAGCGTTTTCGGGCATCACAGGAAAGGGGCGGCTGGAGTTCGTAGACGTCGGCGCGTTGCGCACGCAGTAGCCGGTGCCCGGTGGCTGCGGCACGGTCCCGGGGACGGTGGGCGCGAAGTGCACGCAGAACCGACACTCGGGAGCCGGCGGCGCCGGCGCTGATGGGTCAGGCCGTGGCATCGTGTCCTCCTACCAGTCGTAGTCGTAGATGGCTCTGAGCTGCTCCTCGCTGACGCGCAGTTTCGACCGCGGCTTGGCGAAGTAAGCCCAGAATGCGCACCAGGGCGCCCCGAAGGCTTTCGACAGGTCCAGGAAGCGTCGGATCTCGTCGGGCGAGTGCCAGTGACGGATCCACTCGCCGTCTTCCTTGTCCTTGTCCTGCCAGCATCCACCCGACGGGACAATCGGCTTTCCGTGCGTGTAGCGCCGCCACTCGGCGCCGAACTCCGTGAAGCACTCGTCAGGGTCCATGCCGTTTTCATCCCAGTACCACTGAGGCATGGCAATGTCGGCGACCTCCATCATCTCGACGAGCGGGTAGCGTCGGACCTTGTTCGCGACTCTGCCGTAGCCACTCACGGCCACGTTGGGGATGACCTCTTTGAGGGCGAACAGGTACCGCTGAATCTGCTCGATGTAGGTCGGCACGGATTCCTTCTTGGCGTCCTTCGACCGGCCGCGCAGGTTCCACACGCCCCGCTCGCAGTTGGCGACGAACAGCGGCGGCTCGCCGAGCATGCGCCAGCGGTCGATGTGAATCGCGGCCTGTCGGTCCATCGCCTCTTGCCAGGTCGTGACCGGTCCGAGTGAACGGTACCCCTTGACGGGCTTCGCACGGAACGAGGCGAGGTCCTCGTCGGAGTAGTTGCAGACGTACACCCAGGGGATCACGTCGATGCCGTAGACCTTGAACTCCTCGGCGATGGCCTGTGTGAGCAAGTCGTTTTGGACGTAGGTGTCGTTTGCGACCTTCAGAAAGATGAACTCGATGCGGCCGGCGACGAATTCGGCGCCGCGGTCGTGCAGCGCGAGCCGTAGGCCGTCGTCGCTCATCCGGTCGATGCGCCGGATCAGGTGGTGATCGTTCCAGACCCAAAACCCCTTGCCTTTGATCGGTGGATTCTCCATGTCGCTCCTCTCAGAATCCGGCCTCGTGTCGGCCGTCCCACTGTGCACACCAGTCGTCCGCCGATGTCGTCGGGAACCCCGACGTCGTCGGCGGGTAGTGTCGGCACTGTCCGTCGGATTCCAGGGCGAGAATTGCGTCTGGGTCGACGGGCCGCGCCATCGCTTCGACGTCTGGGTGGTACCACCGTACGCAGCCGCCGCAGCCCTTCAGTGTCCAGTCATCCGGGTCGGACAAGTAGTTGCCGCACAGCCACCCCTTGCGGACGGTCGGCCACCCGGAGTCCTTCGCAACGTCTACGCCCAGCCTGACGACGCAGGCAGATGAGCGCGGGGCGTTGGCCGCGTGTTCTCCGTTTTGCTCGACGACGGGGCTGTAGCGGCGACACAGGCCAGAGTCCGGAATTGACTGGTCGGCGGGTACGGGGTCTGTGCTGCCAATCAGCGGTTCGAAGTAGGAGCAGTGCATGCATTGCGGTTGCGTCGGCATCTCACTTCGCCTCCACGTTTTGCCATCCGGCCTTCATCTGCTGGACCAGGTCGGCCTTGCGTTGGCGGCCCTCGCGGATCTTCTTGAGCGCGGTGGGCCGTTTCGGGAGCGGTACCCTGGGGGCTTTCATCTCCGGCCCGGTGTCATCCTCGACGACGGTGGGCGGCGGTGGACCTGGCTCGGCGCCCATGACGCCAGCGCCGCTGCCTCCGATGGCAGGCCGCATCAGATCGTCAATCCGACCCTCAAGCCGGTCAACGCGTCGTTGCAGCGCGAGGTTTTGGGCCTGCAAGCCATCGATGATCTGCGTCATGGCGTCCCACAGGTGATCGGTCTCCGGGTCGGTGGCGACGGCCTCAGCTACTTTTCCGGCTGCTCTTGCGCTTTGCTCCGCTGCCGCTGCTCTTTCGTCCGCTCTTAGACTTTGCAGTAGACCGCTTGCGCTTGCTGCCACCGTCGCCAGTGCTCCGGCCACGAGACCGGCCACCTTTGCCCACGCCAGAAGCCTTTTTGCCCTTGCCTCCATCGGTCTTGCCCCCCTGGATTGCGGTTCTGGCTTCGATGTACGACTCTCCCGTCTCTTCCATCCGGGCCCGCACCGCAGCGCGGAATTCGTTGGGCTCCATCGCCTCAGTCCTTTCCGGGCATGTCGCCCGTCTGCGTTGGTATCTGGCACAGTGTACCGCAGTGGGGACGGACTGCGCCAGATTGCCCGTGAGAGCGCCTAGAACGGCGTCTCTCCGTCGTACCAGTGCCGACACCGCCAGTGCCCTTTGACGAGCGGGAAACGGCCCCTGCCGGGCCCCATGACGGCCTGCTCGACCTTCGCGACGAACCTGTCCATCTCTGCCCGGTTGTCGAGACCGTTCGACCCGAGCAAGATGATCGTGGGCCATGCGATGGTCGGGGCGTGGTACCGGCAGGTACCGACGTAGCCCTCGCGGACGTGGAACTCGTTTCGCTCGTCGTCGCCGATGTCGTCCATGTGCACGCAGCGCGCGCAGGTCCTGTCACTCACCTGAGAACTCCTCGGTGACCTTTCCGGTCCCCTTGCAGGTCTTGCAAGCCGTAGCCGTCCAGTCTTCTTCGATGCCGTGGTCGCCGGCGCCGGCGCAGTCCGGGCAGTCGACGATGGTGTCGCCGTCAGCGGGATCGAACTGCATCCCGGACTGCCAGACCCACTCCGCGACCCCGATCGTTTCTCCGAACGGGATGACCAGTCGCTTGTGAACACGATCGTAGAAATGCGGGAAACAGAGGTCGAGCGTGTCTCCCGCCTCGTATCTCTGCGCGGCTAGAGGAGCGAACATATCGCCACAGCCGCCGACGAAAGCATACCCAGCGCTCCGCGTCCTGTAGCGCACAGGATGCTCCTCGGAAGCCTTGACGGGCCCGCCGAATTCAAGGATGGCGTTGAACTTGCCGGAGGCGACCTCGATCTTGTCGATTCGCCAGACCCATCCAAGAGAGTGTCGCTCAGTCATGGGCCTTCACTCCCTTCCGGCACGCGTCGCACGTCGGGAATCCCTGATACGTCCGGTGCCACTCCTGGTCACGGTCGAGCGGCTTGTCACAGTGCCAGCAGTTCATGACGCCAGTGACGAATCCGAGAAAGACCGCGTCGGCGGCGGACGGGTTGATGTAGCCGGCTTTGAGCATGCTCTCCGGCTTTTCGATGCCACGCGCCCGTGCGAGTAGCACGGTTGCCGCTACGCGGCCGGCGGCGCGCAGCCGGAGGTTGTCGCGGCTCAAGTCCTCGACGAACTCCCTGAGTTTGTCGATTTCCGCCCGGGACTTCGCCAGTGCACGGACGGATTGCTTCTTGCTGATGGCCATCTTCGGCATTGGTCTCGCTCCTCACGTGATGGTCGGGAACTTCTCGTGTGCCCCGGGGCGCACACGGAGATCTGTCGGATTCGTGCCGCGCTTGAAGTGCTTCCACGCCTTGATCGTCAGTGCCACCCGCTGAATGATGGGTAGTCGTCGCCCCGTCCTCACGTCCGGCAAGAGCCGCAAGCGGAGCTGCAGGATGACGTGGTCCATCGGCAGGTCGTGACCGAACCGCAGGTGCTTCAGGAACGACTCGGCGATGTCCTTGTCTCCGTTGCCCGTCCAGATGGCGTGCAGGGCGATGAAGAAACCGCCGGTGCCGGCGACCTTGTTCATCTTCATGTTGCCGAGAACCTTGACGCTGTCACGGATATAGGGAACCTCGCGCAGGGCGTCACGCAGATCGCGGTATTCCCAGCTGTTGCGACCCATGCTCCAGCCTTTCTCAGAGCGAAGGTTGAGCAGCCACCGAAGGCCGGAGGCCAGAAGCGATGTCTGCCGCTCTCCGTCAAGAGCAAGGTTCTCGGAGTGTGAGCGCTTGCGGCCGATGTCGATGGTGCCGAGCACGGCGCCGCGCTGCAGACCCGTGACGACGAGAAGCCACTGGGACTTGTCGGACTCGACGATGGCCCGCAGGCGGTGCTGGCCGTCCAGCAAAATCCCTTCGGTATCGAACCGTACGGTATCCCCGTTGAACGGGAACGCGTCCTCGAACATCGCCCGGACGTAGCGCTGGACAGTGAACGCGTTCATGGCGCGGTTGTGGTGGTTGTACTGCTCCAACACGAGCGTCGCCCAGGCCGGCGTTGCCAGTATCGGAGAGATGCGCACGCCTTTGGGCAAGTCGGGGCTGGCGCCATCGAACTCGGAGGCCATTGTCCTGGCCTGGGAGAGGATGACGTCCCCACGGTTCGGCACCCTGACGGGCGCTTTCGCGGACGGTGTGTCCGACGTCGGTTGTCTCTGCTGTACCATTGGCTTGCTCCTTTCGCCTGGCACCCCGGAGCCCGGAAGGGCGACGCCCATCCGTAGCGTGTTACGCTTGAACCGGCGCACGGCCATCGATTCTATCTGGCGAACCCGCTCCCGGGTGATGTTCATGACCTCGCCGATCTCGACGAGTTTGTTCGGTCCGAATGACGCCATGAGAAGCGTGCACGACTCCGGTATCTCCCATGGCTGCGCATCGCCGAAGTTGAACTTGATCGATCCGTTCTTCACGGTGTCGAGGTAGAGATGGTGTCTGCACCCCACCCACGGGCAAAACTCCGCCTTGCCCGTCAGGTACTCGCACTCGCCGGCAATCGCGGGCCTGGGAGTGCAGGTGTGCAGGGTATCGTCGCGCGGGTCCGGAGCATCGTTTTCGACCAGATGCTTCAACACGCGGACGTTGATTGTTCGCGGGTTGCGCTCGTCTGTTTTCTGATGAGACACTCACCGCGCTCCGCACCTCACACACAGGTTCCCGATCTGCATCGGCAGTTTCCCGTCGAAGACCTTGTTGCCGTCCAATCGCACGTACCAGCCGTGCGCCTGGGACCCGCGAAGGGTTGAGCACTCGCGCGACAGGTGGACGGTGGCCGGCTTGCATCCGGCCCGGTCCTCGCGCGTGCCAGTGCGCTTGCGGGCGATGTTGAGTTGGGTCTCGGTCAGGTACCCGACCACGGCGTTGCCGAGCATGTTGCTGGGTCTCATTGCGGATAGTCCTCACTTTGCCTGTCGACACCGAACGGCGGCGGCATCATTGGGAGCGACACGAAGATCGTCCAGGTGAAAAACTGCGCGCCCTCCGACCTACTGTCCAGTAGAAGGATGACGGCTCCCAGGGGCGTGGTCAGGGTGTATTGGCCGATGGATGGCATGATTTCGACGCACGTTCCCGAGCATGTCCCCGACACTGCGACGTAGCGCCGGAGGGCGGCATCTATGATCTCTTCAGCACATTCCCGGTGTGACGTGTAGACCAGCGATTTCCACCCACAGATGCGGTGGTCTTCGATGCTCGCCGGGAATGGATGTGCTTGCTTGCTCACTGAGCGTCTCCCGCGGTATGCTCTGGAGTGCTCCTTTCGTCCCCCCTGGGGGTCTCCTGTTGGCGCGGCACCGGTTCTGCTGCCTTCGTCCCGCCCCCGGGGGGGGCCGTTTCCTGGTCGAATCCACCGCGAAGATACTTTCCGATAGTGCGCTTCACTGATCTGAACAGGTGCTGTTTATCAAGAGTAGCAACGATCAGCATCCCGTTGATCTCAGACAGTGCGCCCCTGGCGGCCTTCGCCTCGTTCATCCAACACCGCGCGCACCGGTCCTCGATGACCTGTGCCCAGGGCTTCATTCGTTTGCAGGTGGGACAGTACATGTGTGGCCTCACTCTGGTANNGTTGTTCGTTCGTCTCGGGGGCGTTCGTGTCCTGGTCGACGCGGACGACGATGCACGGCGCTCGAGTGTCGAGCACACGCACCCCCCACGTGAACCCGCGTCCGGAGTAGCGGAGCAGCCATCCGCGCTGGCGCCACTCGCGCATGATCGCGAGCCAATGGTACCCGTGGCGCTTGAACAATTCCTGTACCACGGTTTGGAAAATGCCCACGGTGCCATCGCCGAAACTGACACCGATGTAGGAGCGATTCTGAACTTCCTCGCCGAGTCCCTCCTGGGCCCAGCGCTGCGTGTAGAGCAGCGTCCGGTTAGCTCCGATGTGACTCTGGAGGAGTTGGAACGCGTCGCGGGCCACGTCGCGCTGGCTGGCCGTCTCCGCGGCCCAGTTCAGTGCTTCGCTGACCACCTCGGGGAACGACGGCCCGCTTTCCGGCCATGGCCATGCCTGCCCGGCGTAGTGCGCAGCGGCCGTGATGGTCGCGGCATACCCCAGGCGGCGATTCATGGTGTCGTGACCGGACCACGTGTCGCCCATCATCTGGCGGTAGTCCTGGTACCGAGCGAGCACGCGTTCCTGCCAGACGTTTTGGGCCATCAGCCACCGCAAAAAGACACGTCCGGCGTGGCCGTAGTGCTCTTGGAGCAGTTTCTCAAGCTCGCCGACGTCCTTCTCCTGGCGCCCACGGAATGGGGACTCGTTGATCCCGATGATCCGCGCGCTGATGCCTTCCAACTGCCGGTAGTCCTCGACCGGGGTCTCCCCGGTGATGACCGTGGACCCGGACCACATCCGTGAGCGGCGCTGACCCTGAAGCGAGCCGCGGCCCTTCTCCTGCCCATCGGTGATGATGTAGAGCGTCTTGACGATGTCGACGCGAGGGTCGTGCGCCTGGGTTTCGTCGATGAACGTGGGCAAGTCGCACAGCTGCGCGCAGTAGCGCTCAAGCGAGACCTGAGTGGCTTCGAAGCGCTTCTCCAGTCCACCGTCGCCGGGGTTTCCCCATATCGATTCTGCGACCCGCATGGATAGCGTCTTACCGATGGATGACCCAGAGCACTCGATCCCGATGATGAAGTTTCCGCAGTTGGTGAGCCCGACGAGCGGAGCGGCGAGCGTGCCGGCCAAAATGAG
>JABAHP010001880.1_pt1 | contig 49705 bp, 31 predicted proteins | sample 7062081 | NCBI WGS metagenome assembly JABAHP01 (sample SAMN14534357, study PRJNA622989) | marine sediment metagenome | biome: marine biome [ENVO:00000428]; feature: marine pelagic biome [ENVO:01000023]; material: deep marine sediment [ENVO:00002113] | place: India: Gulf of Kutch | collected...
GCGATTACACTGTATTCGACGGTGTGGGTTCCTACGGCCAGATTTGGCTCGGTGTGGCCGCTGTCATTCCATGGGCCTCCGTCGACACGCCACTGTGCTCCTGCGGCGACGGCTTCGGGCGGGGAGATTGTGACCTGTAATGAGCCTAACTGCTGGGTATAGGTTCCGGTAGTAGTTGTTGTCTGGCCGTCGTTTATCTGGACTGTTTCGCTGTTGGGCTCGTTGAAGCCGGCGATTACACTGTATTCGACGGTGTGAGTTCCTACGGCCAGATTTGGCTCGGTGTGGCCGCTGTCATTCCATGGTCCTCCGTCGACACGCCACTGTGCGCCTGCATCGATGGCAGCTTGTGGTGAGATAGTAACCCGTAATGAACCTAATTGCTGGATATACGTTCCTGTAGTAGTAGTTGTCTGGCCGTCGTTTATCTGGACGATCTCAGTGCCTGGTTCGTTCCAGCCGGTAATGGATTTGTACTCAACAGTGTGGGAGCCTATACCAAGATTTGGCTCAGTGTATCCGCTGTCCTGCCATGGTCCTCCGTCTACACGCCACTGTGCTCCTGCGTCTATGGCCGCCTGCGGCGAGATTGTGACCTGCAGTGAGCCTAATTGCTGGATATATGTTCCGGTGGTAGTTGTAGTCTGGCCGTCGTTAATCTGGACTGTTTCGCTGTTGGGTTCGTTCCATCCGGCGATTACACTGTATTCGACGGTGTGGGTTCCTACGGCAAGATTGGGCTCGGTGTGGCCGCTGTCCTGCCATGGGCCGCCGTCGACGCGCCACTGTGCTCCTGCGGCGATGGCTTCAGGCGGGGAGATTGTGACCTGTAATGAACCGCTTTGTAAGGTGTAAGTTCCAGTGGTAGTTGTTGTCTGAGCGTAATTAATCTGGACCGTCTGGTTGCTTGGTTTGTTGAAACCGGCTATTACGCTGTACTCAACAGTGTGGGAGCCTAAGGTAAGATTAGTTACGATGTTATTGCTATCCTGCCATGCGCCGCCGTCGACGCGCCACTGCGCTCCCGCGGTGATGGCTTCCGGTGGGGAGATTGTGACCTGTAATGAACCTGCTTGTGTGTATGTTCCCGAAGTGGTAGTCGTCTGAGCATAATTAATCTGTACGGTTTGGCTGTTCGGCTCGTTCCAGTTGCTGATTTGTTTATATTCAATGGTATGAAGACCTATTGCAAGGTTAGATTCTGTATCGTTACTATCCCGCCATGTACCACCGTCTACGCGCCACTGTGCGCCGGCGGTGATGGCTTCGGGCGGTGAGATTGTTACCCGGACCGAACCTGCCTGTAGATACGTTCCCGAAGTAGTGGTTGTCTGGCCGTCGTTAATCTGGACAGTCTGGCTGTTGGGCTCCTTCCAGTCTGTGATGGGTTTATACTCAACGGTATGAGGGCCTACGGTGAGATTTGGTTCAGTGTAGCCGCTATCCTGCCATGGGCCTCCGTCGACGCGCCACTGTGCATTGGCATCGATAGCGGCTTGCGGTAAGATTGTAACCTGTAGTGAACCGCCGCCTATCGCAGTATAAGTTCCAGAAGTAGTTGTCGTCGGACCAACGTTAACAAAGATATCAATGGTGTTTGGTTCCTTCCAGCCGGCGATTATGCTAAACTCAACCTCGTGATCTCCTTCGATCAGATTTGGCTCAGTGTAACCGCTGTCATGCCACGGGCCGCCATCGACGCGCCACTGTGCGCCTGCATCGATGGCCGCCTGCGGAGAGATTGTGACCTGCAATGAACCTAATTGCTGGATGTAAGTACCGGTAGTAGTTGTTGTCTGGCCATCGTTTATCTGGACTGTCTGGCTGTTTGGTTCACTCCAGCCGTCGATTTCTCCCTTGAACCAAACCGTATGAGAACCAACCGAAAGGCCAGTTTCTATATAGTTGCTGTCTCGCCATCTTCCGCTATCGACTTTCCACTGTGCTCCGGCGTCAATGGCTCCCTGTGGAGAGATTTTAACCTGCAAAGAACCCGTCTGTGCCAGGGCCGGTTGCGCATGCAGCATAAGCAGGGGCATGACCGCCATTAAAAGACGAACAGTCACCTTCATATTTTTCCATCCTCCTGACAATATGTATCTTATCAAAGTGGCCGTTAGATGAAGGACCGCCTGAGGAACAGGCCAATCACCTCGATTCTCCAAAAATCAAAAAGGCCCAAAAAGAGCGCTTGTGCAACTAAAAGAACAGCCCTTAAGTATTGAACCGATATTCATTTATATCAAATTATGGCCTGAAAATCAAGTAAATTATTGGGTAGAGGCTTTGTTTTTCCACGATTTTTGAGATTACTATCCGCCAGAGGGCAATATGAGGCGAAATTGCATTCCTGGATTATTTTTTAGGTATGTCCAAGGTCCTTTTACATCTTGGGCAGCCGACTTTATCGGGCTTGTAATTTGGCGGGATTTTTAGTTTCAGGCCGCAGAGGCAGGTCAAGAAAACGAATTGGTTGACCCTTCGCATAATATCTCCGACCTGACGCATCTGGGTTTCGAGACGTTCTTTCTTTTTGGCTTCTACGCTTGCTTCTCGCAGTGCGATGTCTTCTTTTGTAAGGGCGGTAGGGGGGACGACTGTTTTTGTGTTTGTTACAGCACTGAATGAGTCTGAGTAGTCTTTGAAAGATGCGCCGTGGGTCATGTTACGCAGAATTTTTATCCTTTCGGAAATGGGGGGGTGCGTGCTGGTCATGTCGGACAATTTCAACTGTTTCTTTTTCTTGAAGGGATTGACGATATACATCGGTGCGGTAACTTTGTTGACGGAGGCTAATTGCGGGGATTTGTCATTAGCGATTTTTTCGAGTGCACCGGCGAGGCCTTCGGGGTAACGGGTCAGGCGTGCGGCACCGGCATCGGCGAGGTATTCACGCTTTCTTGAGATTGCAAAATACAGCAAGTACGCCATTAGCGGGGCGAGAATTGCAGCAATGATTGCGATGGCGAGCATAATAAGCTGTGCCACTCCTCCCCCTTTGCCGCCTGAAGAATATCTTCTGCCGCGTCCTCCCATTGAGCTATAAAGCATTCCTCGAAGGAAGACCTGTGAGAGTAAGACGATTGAGCCGAGCATTATTCCGGCAAGCGTGACGAAAAGGATGTCGCGGTGGAGGATGTGGCTTACTTCGTGTGCCATAACTCCCTGGAGTTCATCCCGGTTGAGCCTGGCCAGAAGGCCTGCGGTTACAGCGACGGATGCATTTTCGGGATTTCGGCCTGTAGCAAAGGCGTTGGGGGCCTGGTCGTTTATGATGTAGATTTTGGGCATTTTGGGCAGGGCGGCGGCGATTTTCATTTCCTCGACGACGTTGAAAAGCTGGGGATGAACATCGTGAGTGACGGGCTTTGCCTTACTTGCAGACAAAAGGATCTGGTCACCGCCTGAAAAGCTGACGGCGGTGAGGATGAGCCATATTACCGCGGCTATAATGAGGCCGTAGAGACCGCCTTCAGGACCAAAGACGGCCATGCCAATGACGAGGCCGAGCAGTAACAGACATACGGCCATTGCCAGAAGCAGCAGGATAGAATTCCTTTTGTTTACTCGTATTAATTCCCACATTTTTTAGTTCGTAGTGTGTAGTTCGCAGTTCGTAGATTATTCAGTCGAACAATCAGTTTCTACGAACAGACAGTTGAATTCGTTCCTGTAAGTCTTTTAGCTTCGTTGCGGTATTATGAGAAGCTTACCTTTGGCACTTCGCGTTCGGCCTCAACTTCAATCTCAAAGAAATCACGTTTAGTGAAACTGAACATGTTGGCAATGATGTTCGAGGGGAACATCTGAATCTTGTTATTAAAGAACAAGACCTGGTCGTTGTAGCTTTGCCTTGCGAATGAGATTTTGTTTTCCGTGCCTGTGAGTTCTTCCTGAACCGAAAGGAAGTTTTGATTTGCCTTTAGTTCGGGATAGTTCTCAACGACGAGCATAAACTTGCTCAGGGCCTCTCCGAGAGCACCTTCAGCTTTCGAGGCTTCGGAGACTGTCTTTGCTCCCATTGCCTGGCTTCTTGCCTTTGTTATCGCCTCAAAAGTCCCGCGCTCGTGCTTCATGTATCCTTTTGCGGTTTCGACGAGGTTTGGAATGAGGTCATGTCGTCGTTTTAGCTGGACATCGATCTGAGACCACGCGTTGTCGACCTGATTTCGGAGACGAATCAAGGTGTTATAGATGCCAATTACAAAGATAATAAGCAGGACAAGTATAGCTGCGACAATAATGAGCGCAATAATACTACCAGCGAGCGCAATCATACTTTCCCCCTTTCTTTATTTAATTTTTTAGGTTTTGTTTTTATGCCTGGCGTTTCTTTAGAATAAGGGCGATGACAAGAATCACGATTCCGACACCGCCAAGTATATATGTCCATCTCGAGATTGCAATTATTGAGGTCAAATCCATGGTTTTGTCTCCTTTTTAATTTATTGTTTGTCGTTATTTTGTTCGGAGCCGAACATATCGGCCAACAGTTTTTGTATTTTATTTTCTTTGTCCAGCTGTGCCCTTTCAAAGATATCCTGCAATTCGCCTTTGTCAAACCAAAGTCCGTCGCCTCTGCGGCATTTGTCTATAAGCAGGACGGGTTTCGATGAGCCGACTATTATTTTTCTCATTTTTTTCATACAAATTGGGCATCTTCTGAGTTTTTCAGTGGACTTATTATCTGTTTTGAAAGAGTCGATTAGATGGTGTGCCTTTTGGGGCTCGCCGAGTAACATTTCGAGTTCCCCGGCGTCGAGCCAGATACCGCCGCATTCGATACAGTGGTCGATTTCTACTTCCTGTAGCTCAAGTGTAATCATTGCATTTTTGCAAACCGGACAATCCATATTCAAGACCCAAGACTCACGACCCATCCTTAACGGCCAGGGGCCAACTTTTTTAGCCGGCCGGCTGAGCTAACGATTGTGCATAATATTATCGTTGGGGGATAATCAGGTCAAGAAAAACTAAGGTATTTTGTTGAAAATCAGGGATTTTATATTTTGTGTGGAATTAAAGGGAGACTTGCGGGAATGTCCGAAAAAATCTATATTTATGAGGTTGAGTGATAAACTGAGCAGAGCCATAAGGGTGACACACGATAGACGGGTAGTGAAAGAATGCGGTTATTATGAGAAAGTTTATGAAAAATCAGTTGAGAGGAATAGCAAAATCCAATAGTGAAGCTGTGAGTTCAGTAGGAGAATACCAAGTATCCAATATCGAACAAAGAATGATGAAGTCAGGGGACGTGGATGCAATGAGTTGCTTGGCGCTTGTTTTCAGTTATGGTGTTAGGTGGATAGTTTGCTATTTATTATCGGGCCTTGAATTGTTGATTGAGTCGAGATATGAAGATAAGACTTTCGTTTGTATTCAGAAAGAATGTAGTTTCTCAATAACAACGGCAATGTTACTTATAAATACTGTTGCATGGAAGAAGAGTCATTTTATGTCACATTATGCGCATTGAAAATCAGCGATCTCTCTTTCAAGTATGTCTGCAGATAGGTGTCATCCTTTTAGACAAATTTTGAGTACGGACAGCTGAAGTTTAGAATCGGTCTCAACGTCAATAACTCTTTCTCTCCGGTCATAATTCTTAGCGCGGACGTTGTCAGACCGTAGGATATTTCCCCCCTTTGGATCATGTTCAATGAAAATTCGGCAGTCTGCTGCAGCAAGCAATGCTTGATTAGAGCGATTGTTATCCTTCGTGTCAATGAAAACCGAAGGTAGTCCCTTGCTTTTGATGATATCGATCAGTGCTGGGAGAAAAAGAGGTTCAGCGGCGAGAAAAGGGAAACGCGTCCTAAGTTGAGCGGTGTCTGTGAACAGCACAGCACCGATATTGTTATTCTGGAGGTATTTCTCAAAAATATACAAGAATTCCTCAGGCATGATTTGTCCCATTCGGAAGTTTAGCAGGCTTATGTATATTCTCTCTTTGGTTTTATTCTTATCTGCAAACCCGAAAAGCTGTTCCCACACCTTGACTTCTTCAACTTGCTGAGCTTGAGAAAACTCTAATTCTTTCAGGCTGTTTCTCCAATCCTTCATGTTTTCAATAAGCGCGACACCGCGGAGTCTTATTTCACGCTCTTCTGCGAGCGATAATATGAGTTTCCGCTTTATTTTATGCGTTTTTTCTGGAGATTTTGTGCGCAGGAGGAGATTCACTGCCAGAGCAAATTTGTGTCCTCCATGTGGACCTGAGATCACGATGCACGTATCGGGATCAATCTCTTGTGTTTTGGGGTGTTTTGTTATGTATCCGACCGGTAATACCTGTGCGGGGATGTCTAGACGTAAGCTTTTAGGAAATCTCTTTTTTCTCCGACTGCGAACCAGATGGGTGTGGATAGAAGGATAAACAACAACTCCACAACGATCGTCAAAACCTTTTGTGGCTTTCTGGTGTGGGGATTTGAGCTTCATCAAGTGCTTGCCGAGTATCCTTCGGTTGTATCTGGACTTGGTTACCTCAATTGACTGTCGGAAATATCTATCCTTTTCCTCTGAATCAAGTCGGATAACGTTGTCCGCAAGATAGCGAGCACAATTGAAGTGTGTTTCTTCTTTAGTCAACCCCCAATGCCTTTGGCGTTCCAGAGTAATAAGCAGAGGTACCTGCGCCAGTCGGAATAGAGAGAACAGCCGGTGTATCTCGCTACGGATCAACGGCTTGTGTGAGAATGCAGTGAGACTATCGATAAAGTAGAAAGATTGGGAGGTTTTGTTTTTGACCCACTTTAGGGATTTTTCCAACTCCAGATATCTACGCTCGAAGACTACTTGTGATGAGAGATTAATATTGCCCACCGGCCTGGGGGTAAGACGAGGTAAAAGAAGTTTGCCAGCCAATCGCGTTTGTTTGTACCAGGCATTGTTGTCCTCTTCCATATTAAAGATATTATCCTTCGATCTTGAATCGCTGGGGTCGAAGAACTTGTAGCTTTCGAGGTACTTCAATACACGTGCGGGTTCCTGCTCAAGGGAGTAATACAAACACGCCCATCCCATTTTCGCCAAATTGAAAGCGATTTGGAGGCTCAGAGTTGTTTTGCCATCACCTGTGCTGCCCTCAATTGCGACAATTGGGGAAAGCCACTTATCATAATCCATCTTTGGGGCGTAGAAACCATGATTATTTTTGACGGGCTCGGGGCAAAGAAGTTCATCTAATTTTTTGATACCGGTTGGTATAACACCTTTTTCATAAATTGGAGGTTTTTTACCCGATATATTGTTTTTATGTGGAACATTCTTATTTAGGCTCCAGCCCTGACTCGATAAGATAATATCTACCTTACTAACATCCTTCAATTTGTGACATCGGTAATGTTTTGGGTAGTGCTTTATTGAACGAATGCGATTTACGGCCAATTGGACAAGTTTGATATCATTGATGCGTGCTTCTTCCGCAAGGGCTTCCCAAGAAAATGGGCTTCCATCAATGACGGCACGGTCCAATCGTAAAATGGCTTTGGTTATACGGTTTAGAAGGTTTTCGCTTAGTAAAGGTTCTATGCTAAAGCTACGGGTTCCATGTTTTTTTTTGAGGAACTCAAGCTGTTCGGCGTCGAATAGAGAATGCAGCGGTACAGAAACTTCTACGAATGATTTTTTATAATTAAGCCCCATTTCCACCAGTGGCACTTTCCAGTTTTCGAGGACATTGTCGATATTTTTCAGGGCTTGACTTGCACGTTCCAATTCCTCTACTTTCCATTCGCTCTCATGCCATTCACTTTCTATGTTTGGAGTGCGCAGTTGGATGCACCCGCCGTCCGGATTGAAAAATACTTCGGAAATGCACTTACGCCAAGAAGATTCGGCTTTTTTGTCGGTCTCATCCAGCGCCTCTATGATGTGTTCAGGAACAGTGCGAGAGACACAGTTGTCGACTTCATCCGCGATGCGGAGCAAGGTGGCAAGCCACTTGAGACGTACCGGGCCATGAGATAAATCAAGGATCAGATCGAGCTCGCTGTAGGGAGTAGGGCCATCAACACAAAGAATGGAGCACTTCGTCCTTCTGAAAACGCACTTCTCATCCGGTTCTGGTTTTTGCCAACAATGTGAACAGGCCAAAATAGCAATCCAACGAGCAAATTCTTTGTTTGGAATTCGCAGGAATGCCCATTTTTGAAGTATATGCAGACAGGAATACTTTGAGTGAACTTCTGGCGGAGGATACATATCCAGAACAAGGCTTTCCTTCTGTTTCAAGATTTGTAACTTTCCTATGTCATGGAGAAGGATGGCCGATAGCAAGACAAATATTTCCTGGGGTGAGAGCTTTTGTTTGAATTCAATGGGTGCGGCCCTGTCTAAATGACTTTCAACATTTTTGATATGAGGAATGCCCATATAGGAACCTTTATGCTCACCCAGTTGTGATAGCCAAGAGTTTAAAGCATCCTCGTACATTTGTTCGAGAACAGAGCACAGGTTTGTCTCTCCGCGTGACTCGAAATCTCTCAATAACTGGCGGAATGTTATCATTCGGGTTACTCCTAAAATAGAATGTACTGCCCTCAATAATCTTGTCTTTCTTATCTCTAGTTGCATAGAAATTGTATAGTTTTATTGCAGATTAAGCAAGTTAAAAATATGGGCATTTGTCATATAAAGGCTTTTTAGATACTTCTGGGTTCAGTAATGAGGTTATTTAGAAGTTGCTATGGGATGCCTACCAATGATGGCTTATTTTGATTACGAGCCGTTCTTGCAAGGAAACGAGGAGCGAAGAGGAATGTATGCAAGATATCCACGGTGATAGACTGATATTACTAAAACTTAAGTTTTGCACTTTTTAAAACATGTTAATTTGGGTAATTTTAAGCCAATGAGTTATTTAACGAAGATCCGATCATTTTTGGCATGTTCGAGGCTTCTATCGAGCATGCATAGAATTCAAAATCGAGCATAAGGTCTTGTTTTGTAACGATTTTGCCTGTTAGAAAGTGCAAAAGTTGACTAATACCGGAGTAAATATTTATCTTGACGGTGGTAAATAGGTGGGCTAATATAAGCAGTGTTTATATTGGCCGGTATGGATGGCGGCTTAATATTAAAGGTACAGGGAAATGATAGTTGACTGTCATACACATATAAACTTTGCGGCCGACGATGATATTGCGGCATCCGAGCATCTTGAGGCGGCGGAGACAGTGGATGCCTGCATAGTATTGGCTGACGCCGGGGAATCCAGCGAAGAGGTCAATAAGAAGTTATCCGGTTATGTGGGCAAACACAAAGAAAAGATGGTGGGTTTCGGGGTCGTCGAGGCCAGTAAGGATAACGTAAGCGTAAGACATCTGACGAGCCTAAGAGATAAATTCGGCCTTAAAGGAACGGTCTTGTATTGCAGCCGGTGTGGTTTTCACCCGACACACAGCAAGGCGATGAAATTTTATGAATCTGCTGAAGAACTTGGCCTGCCGGTCTTTTTTCATAATGGCGGTGTCTCCATAGAGGCAAATGCAGTTCTTGATTATGCTCAGCCTTACCTTTTGGATGAGATTGCCAGGAGCTTCGCGGGCTTAAAAATTATAATCGGCACTATGGGTGTTCCATTTGTTGAGCAGACATTGTCAATGGCGGCCAAACACAAGAATGTTTATGCCGACTTAACGATAAGGCCGAGCAATGTCTGGCAGGTTTATAATATAGTAGTGGCGGCATACGAGCGAGGTGTGATGGATAAACTGCTGTTCGGGAGCGGATTCCCCATGAATAACGCGGGTGAGTGCATAGAGACGCTGCTTGGCTTCAATATGCTTTTGGCCGATACGAATTTGCCGACTGTCCCTCGCGGTAATATTCAAAACATCATCGAGCGTGATACGCTTGAATTGCTCGGAATTAAAGAGAAGATCGCAACAGACGAAGAAGATAAGGATGCGCAAGAATCAGAGCGCAAGAGCAAAAGGACTGCGAAAAACGAAATATGAAAAACGGGCTTCTTGAAGAGCAAAGGGAGAGTTGGGGAACGCGAGGCGGATTTGTACTTGCGGCTGTTGGTTCGGCGGTAGGTTTGGGTAATCTTTGGGGTTTCCCATATAAACTTTACAGCTACGGGGGTGGGGCGTTTTTGATCCCCTACATACTCGCGCTGGTTGTAGTCGGTATTCCCGTGATGATTCTTGAGTTCAGTATCGGCCATTATACTCAGCGTGCGGCTCCGGACGCATTTAAGCGCGGTCACAAGCGTTTTGAACTTGTCGGGTGGTGGGGGATTGTGCTGGCATTCGTTATAGTTATTTATTATCCAGTGATTCTGGCTTATTGTTTCAGCTTTTTGTGGTACAGCATAGTTGGTATTTTTAACGGTGGTGAGCTTCCATGGGCGGGCACGGGCATCAAAGGTGTTGAGAACGCCAAGCAATTCTTTAACGATACATATCTGGGTAAGATTGACATCGAGGAAGCTCGTTTTTACCTTGGTTCTATCCGCAGTAATATATTGCTTCCCCTGGTTATTACATGGGTGGCGATGTACTTTTGTATATTCAAAGGGGTGCGTCTGGTCGGTAAAATTGTATGGCTGACGGTTCCTCTTCCGTGGCTGATGCTCCTTATCCTTGCAGTGCGAGGCCTGACGCTTGAGGGCAGTATGCAGGGTCTGGCATTTTACCTTGATCCTGTGTGGTCGGAACTTGCCAAGCCTATTACCTGGCGTTACGCGTTCGGCCAGGTATTCTTTTCGTTGAGTCTTGCTTACGGCATTATGATTACTTACGCAAGCTTTCTGCACAGAAAAAGCGATTTAAACAACAATGCCGCTATTATCAGCATCGCCGACTTTGCGACGAGTTTTGTGGCGGGCCTGGCGGTATTTGCGACGTTGGGAGGGATGGCATTCGTGACTCAGCAGGAAGGTAATGCTGTGACAGTTGAGACTGTGGCCGAGTCGGGACCTTCTCTTGCGTTTGTGGCGTTTCCTTATGCTCTGGCGCAGCTTCCATATTCGGCGTGGTTTAGTTTTATTTTCTTCTTTGCGCTTGTTACGCTGGGCCTTGACTCGGCGTTTTCGATGACCGAATCCATTCTTGCCAGTATTGTTGACAAGACTGGCTGGCGGAGGAGCATTGTTCTTCCATTGCTGACGGTAGTTGGATTTACTTTCGGTTTGTTGTTTGTGACGAAGGCGGGATTTAACTGGCTTGGGACCATCGACGGATTCGTGAACGGAACGTGGGGGATCGCGTTTATGGGTCTGCTTGAATGTATAGTTTTAGGCTGGCTTTGGCGAGTTAGTACTTTGAGGCGTCATGCGAACAGCCGCAGCGACTGGCGATTAGGCAGATGGTGGGATTATCTGATTCGCCTAGTGATTCCGATATTGCTTGGTACTCTTTTCTTCTGGCAGTTTTTCGATGATATTAGCGGCGGATATCTATTCAGGATTAAGCCGGAATACCAGGCTGTTCTGAGTAAAGGCGTGATTTCTGAAGAGTTGCGGAAGGAGTTTGAAGATCACGGGAGCCTAATTTCCGAGGAGGCGACTTTTTCAGTTGGGCAGGCGGGTCTAAGCTGGCTGATTACCGATGTGGAGGAGAAAGAGTATCTTATCAGGAAAGAAGAGGGCAGGTTAAACATTTACGACAATAAAGGTGGTTTTCTGAGGACTCCTGCGGGTGAGTGGAAGCTACCGAATTGCGTTGGGCTTTTTATTGTGGCTCTTGTGCCTGTTTTGGCAGTCATTTTGAGTTTAGTCAAAGGAAGGGATGATATCGGATCGCCGAGTCATGAAGAGGCAGATTTTGGTATCAGGGGCAGCCGTGGTGGCGTGCTGGCGTTTTTACTGGCGTTGATTCCGGCTGCCGGTTTGCTGGTTATTTTGCATGGTTCTTCAATCCCGGAAGCTGCTGGGAATGAATTGGGGAATCCTGTATTCTGGTTGTTGCTGGGGATCAGTGTTGTTGCGATGGGACTTAGCAATTATCTTTTAGATAAGCATAATACATCCAGTAGTCAGGTATCGTGGTTTGCGCGATGGGCTGGGATATTGGCAACGATGGATGTGAGCGCATTTGTCGCGGTAATATTGCTCGGCCTGAAGGGAGGGGCGAAAATAGGTGAAGAAACAATGCCTATTCGTGACAAGTTGAGCGGAGTTTCGTATATAATCCTTGCAGCGGTTTTTCTAATCATCGTAGGTGGTTTGGCGTGGTGTTTCTTCCGTGCTTTAGTAGTGGCTAATGCAGATACAGGGATTCAGCATCCGGATGAAGTTGGGGATGAGAAGCCGGATGTGGGGGATGACGTGAGCGAATAGGTTTTATTTGGCGACAAAAGTAAATTCTCGGCTATTTTGGTTTGAAGCCGTTTACGCTGTTTCCGGTGTACTTATCGCAGGCCTTTTCCAAATCCACATCGGTAATATTTGCCAGAGTGCAGAGCCAGGCGAAAACGTCGGCAAATTCTTCCTCTTTGTTTTTTTGGTCGTCTGAAGCCAGGGCTGTGGCAAGTTCACCGACTTCTTCAATAAACCACATAAATGTTGCAGGGATACCCCTCTGGCGGTCCCGCTTTTCGTATTTTTTGGAAATTATACTTTGAAATTCGCTAATATTCATTTTTACTAAGATAGTGACGACTTATTTTTTAGTCCAATAGAACCTGCCGTAAACGACAGGCAGGAACAACTTTTCCATATACGTTTGTTTCTTTCCTTTCATTATTGTTGAAAGCCTTGTTTTGTTGCGGACTTATCAGGCCCGAATACTGGATTTTTCTACACGCGTTTGCTCAGTCAGGTTCTATTATGTACCCCAAATCGCATTAATTTTCCTCACTAAAATGGATAAAACAGGAAAAAAGTCTAAAAATTGCTCCAAGTGTGTAAAAAACTTGACATCCGAGGAGTTCTGAAGTAGGATTCGATAAAGGATCACAGTTTTGTATGGAGACTGTTATGGCTGAGATTAAGCCAAGAATCAGTGTCGAATACGCTGAGAATGCAACAGTAGTTACTTTTATCGACGAGAAAATCCTCGAAGAGACGGATATTCACGCCCTTCAGGAGTCTATTATGTCGGTTATTGAGGAGGGGGGGCGGCTAAGCCTGATTTTGGATTTTTGCAATGTTCAGTTTCTTTCCTCCGCAGTTTTAGGACTTTTAATGAGAATCAGTAAAAAAGTTTATGAGCAGGACGGCCAATTACGGCTTTGTAATATAAGTCCAAGGATCTATGAAATTTTTAAAATAACGCGTCTAAACAAAATATTCGATATATACGAAGACGTGAAAAGTGCAACCGAAAGCCTACTTAGTGCAGATTAGGCGACAGCTCTTTTCGCTATTGTCAGGGGCAGTGGATGTCCGATAACTTATAGTATGGGATAGCTAATGGTTTGAGGTGCGGTATTATTTTCTCAGGCCCATTGCAAAAGCTATTCAGGATGGAATAATTTTATGGCTTCAGAAATACCAGTTGGTCACGAAACAGTCGTTGGAAGTTCGTCATCTGCCGTTACTTCCGTACGCGAGGAGATTCTATCTAAACTGAAAGCTAACAGTTTCAGCGAAGAGGACATTTTTGCCGTTCATCTGGCTTTGGAGGAGGCCTTTATCAACGCAGTCAGGCACGGCAATAGAATGGACTCAAAGAAAGGTGTTAAGATTGACTATTCTGTGGCCCCAGACAAAGTGGAATTAACTGTGACTGATGAGGGTGAAGGATTCGACCCTGACACTGTGCCGGATCCGCGATTTGGTGAAAATCTTTTTAAGCCTGAAGGGAGAGGATTGTTTCTTATGCGTTCATACATGGATGTTGTTAAGTTCAACGAGCGAGGTAATAGTGTGTGTATGGTCAAAAATAAGGCAAATCAGGAAACGACAAACAATTAGAACCAGACACAGCCATAATCAACAGTGGAGTTTTTCACGCTCACATCATAAGCAACTCCATAAAGGATTAGGAGTAGCAATTAAAAGATGCTTAGAACACCAATTATAATCTGCGGTTGTTTATTTGTATTGAGCGGCTGCGTAGCCGAAGAAGAGTCAACGCCCATAATTGTATATACGCACCCTATAGAAATCAATCCTGTTCGTCCTCCAGATCCCCCAAAGCCAAATCCAACCACAGTATATGTTGACAGAAGCGTCCCCAGGTCCTGGTATCCTCCCAAACGACTGGAGAGAAGGTGGCAAGCTATCATAATACATCACTCGGCAACGAGTACCGGAAACGTGGCAAAATTCGACAAGCAGCACAGAGAACAACACAATTGGCAGGGGGTCGCATACGATTTTGTTATAGGTAACGGTACCGACAGCGGTGACGGCCTGGTTGAGGTCACGTTTCGCTGGCGAGGCCAGCTTACGGGGGCACATTGTAAGACACCTAACAACTGGGGGAACGAAAAGGGGATAGGAATCTGCCTTGTTGGTAATTTCGACTACACATCGCCTACCAAACGACAGATGCAGTCACTTGTGAAATTGGTTCGATTTCTGCAAAAGCGATACAATATTTCGAAGAGATATGTTTACGGACATGGAGGCACTCCCGGTGCCCGGGTTACCGACTGCCCCGGCAGAAGGTTTCCGATGGCCAGGCTGAAGTCGATGATTTATAATTAAGCTTATACAGTATCAGATTAAGGCAGGGCGGCAGGGTCCTATAAATCCAATTCAAAGCACAGCAAGTCCTTTTTTTCGCAGAATTAAAGCAAAACAATCTCTCAGATTGAAATGCAAAGAAAGTGACCCTTCGATTATACCGAAGTCTTTTTGAGTAGCGTTATTCTATGGGTGAAAAGGAGAAGTTTAAATGGATATTTGTGAGCCGCGGCTTTCTCGAAGCAGCTTGTTAAATGAACAGATTGCAGGTGAGATTTTTGACATTCTGCCCGAAGACGGTCCTATTGTGATAATTGTTGGCAGAGATGGCAAGTACCATGTCAGCGACTCTGAGAAATTCTCCGTGTTGAACATCAGTGAGCCGTTTGTGAAGGGACTCTGCGCAAAAATCGATGATGGTACCGAACCGGTCGTAACCCAGCTCAACGACTTTGGTATTGTGGCGTCACAGTTGGCTACTGATGAGACGAATTGTGGTTATGTAATTATAGCACTGCCGCAATATAATTCCGAATCAACCCTGATAAATATTGGTCTGATTGAAATGCTGCTGAATCAAATCGGGCTCATAGCCAGGCTTGTGGAGACAAAAGGTCTGGCTTACGAGCTTCAAATGAAGCAACTCGGCATATACAGTCAGAGCGATGTAGCATCAAGTTGATTTTCATATTGCGTATCTCGATTTTTTCATTTCCAATCATATCTTACATTTCGCGAAAATCCATCAAAGTTTGGGTTGTTTTTAAGTTCGTATCTGTTATAATTCTTACTTTGTGGTGCGCATCATGCGTAGTGAATGAATTTAAGTTGAGAGAAAAAATGAGATTTCAGGTTTTTAAGAACGGGCAAGTTGTTGATAAATTCGAGTTATGTGGTGCCTATCTTTTCGGTACCGATGGAGTCAGTATTCGTAGGGCAAGGATTTCGTTTAAAAAAGGGATTGTTGAGTGCGAAAAGCCGAATCTGGGAACGGCGGGACTGGCTTTGTTGTGGCCCGTCGACGGATTCGGCAGCGTGCTTTTACCAACCACCTGCCTGCCTGAGCGAACTGAACCATATATTCTGAACGTGGAGGTGGCCCGAGCCAGGCTAATGCAAATCATTAACAAGCGGGAGGACTGGTCTTTCTTTGATAAAGTGGAGGACTTGGACAATATTTACAGAGAGGCCCAGAATTTGTTTATTCAGTCGATTCAAAAAATAAAAGAGGCGCCGCTGGCGTCCAAATTGGCAGATGAATCGCTCAGAAAGGCGACTATTTTTTCTGAGAAGCTGGCAGTTAAACAGGCAGAGGTGCTTTTTGATTCGCGAGTCAAAAACCACGGTTTTGGGCGAGGCTGCATTGGTTGCAGAGTAGATCATATGCAGATTTATAATTCTAAATATGTTGAGAATTTGCTCAAATTTTTCGGCTTTGTCACGATACCCATAAACTGGTCACGGATAGAATCTACCAAAGGAAGTTATGACTTTTCAATGATTGATGCCTGTATCAGGGTTCTTAGTAAGAAGAAACTGGCAATTTGTGGAGGTCCGCTGCTTTGTTTCTCGCAGGAGTATCTGCCCAAGTGGCTGTTCCGCAGTGGAGACGGATTTGAAAGGATTCGTGAGACGGCTTATCAATTCGTTTCGAAAGTCGTTAGTCGTTATGCAAGCGACATTCATACGTGGTCTGTAATCAAAGGTTTAAATGTGTTTAACGATTTTGGCTTTAACTTTGAGCAGGTTCTTGAAATGACTCGCGCAGCTAATATGGCGGTTAAAGCGGCCAGCGACAGGGCTTTTAAAATAATAGAAATCAGCAATCCCTGGGGTGAATATTATGCAACGAAAACGGATACGATTCCTCCTTTGGTATATATGGACATGGTGGTTCAGAGCGGGATTAACTTTGACGCGTTCGGATTGGCTATGCATTTCGGGAAAAATCAATCCGGTATGCATATTAGAGATATGATGCAAATATCTGTGATGTTGGATTACTTCGGCCCTGTAATGAAGCCTTTGTATATTACGGACGTGGAAGTTCCGAGCCGAAACAGTGATGGTTTGCAGCGTGCAGTAGTTGCGGGCATGTGGCACAAAGAATGGGACGAGGCAGGACAGGGAGAGTGGATCGAACAGTTCTGTAAGATAGCACTTAGCAAACAATTTGTTGATACAGTGGCATATTCAAGGCTTTGCGATTCAGAGGCCAGTACGATATCCAACAGCGGCCTGTTGACGAGGCGTCTGGAGCCGAAAAAATCATATCAAACCTTGAAAGAATTGCACGATTCTATTTTCAATCGATAAATAAATCGTGGCTCGTGCATCAGTCGAGTGACGTTTTTTCAGAATGCGGGACGTGCCGGGTTATATAGTGAGTTATAAGATTATCCAACGAGCAGAAGATAGACAAAGCAGGATTCAATCATTTGCATTTGCTATCAGCGTGTTCATATGCTCTCTGTTTTCTATAGGTTTTGCGGTTTCAAGTCTTGCGGCATTTAATGAATCGAGCGAGATCGAGTTAGAAGAGAGGGTGAATCCGAATGATGCTCCAATAGCAAGTATGGTAAGATTGCCGGGGATAGGTATTGCGCGAGCTGAGGCGATAGTGGTTTATCGAGAGAATTTTGGAAAAAGTGGACAAAGTAAGGCCTTTCAGAATAGTGATGATTTGCAGAAGATCAAAGGCATAGGGCCTAAAACGGCCCAAAATATAAGCGAATGGCTGAAGTTTGAATAAGGATTAAGGTGGAAATGTTTAAGCGATCCGAAGCTCTGTTTCTGACGGTTCTTTCTGTAGTCTTATTTAGCTGCTTACAGGGATTAGCTGCCGAGCAGAGAATTGTTGAGAGGGCAAAGTTAATTCACGAAAAGGTGCTAACTCTTGACAGCCATGTTGATGTTCTCAATGCCAATTATGCCACCGAGGCCCGTGATCCCGGTATAGACAATCCCGAGTTCAAATGCGACCTTGTGAAAATGAAAAGGGGTGGTGTGGACGGTGTGTTTTTGGCGGCGTACGTTGGACAGAGAGAGCGCGATACCGAGGGATATACAAAAGCATATGAATCCGCGGTGGCTCAGGTTGAGGCAATACATCGTCTGACTGAAAAGATGTATCCCAGGCGCTGTGAGCTTGCCACAACGCCGGATGATGTTGAACGCGTTTCAAGGAGCGACAAGAAGGCCATTATGATTGGCCTGGAGAACGGATTTGCAATCGGTAAAGATCTGTCAAATGTTGAAAGATTTTACAGGCTCGGAGTTCGTTATATTACGTTGAGTCATAACGGCCACAATGATATTTGTGCTTCCTGCAATCCTCGTGAAAAACTTGGGGACAAGACAGCCGAACATAACGGCCTGAGCAAATTCGGTGAAAAGGTTGTTGGAGAAATGAACCGGCTGGGCGTTATGGTTGATGTGTCTCATATTTCTGTAGAGTCCTTTTATGATGTCATCAGGGTGTCGAAGGCACCCATTATCGCGTCACATTCAGGATGCCGGGCGCTGGCCGACCGAACGAGAAATTTAGACGATGATCAGTTAAAAGTACTTGCAAAAAACGGTGGTGTTATCCAGATAGTAACAGTCGGCGGTTTTTTGAAGTTAGATGTATCCAAACGCAGGGAGGCTGTAAACGCTTTGAAAAAGGAGCTTGAGGACGAGAGGATTAGAATTGAGCAGTTTCTTGAAAGAATGAAAGAGATTGATGCGAAATATCCATCGGCAAACCTGATTGATTTTGTGGACCATATAGACCACGCAGTTAAGGTTGCAGGAATCGAGCATGTTGGTATCGGCAGTGATTTCGACGGCGGTGGAGGTATTACGGGTTTTAATGACCATTCCGAAGCACTGAATGTTACGATTGAACTGGTTAGACGGGGATACTCTGAAGAGGATATTTTTAAGATATGGGGGGGTAATTTGCTGCGTGTTTGGCGCGAAGCGGAAAAAGTAGCACGAGATTTGCAGAAAGGTACTAAACGTGGATGAGTGGGAAATTGACAAGCCTGTCGGGGAATGCTCCGGCAGCGGGGAAAAAATTGGCTACGGCGAAGAATACTTTGGCGCTCTTGTAGAAACGGGGGAAGGACTGAAGCGTCAGGATTTTTGTGCTGACTACTGGAATGAGCACAAGCCGGAAGTTTTTTGTTACTGGAAGAGCAGATTGCCACACCCGGATGAGAAAAAGAAGCTGTTTGTTGACGATGAAATGCTGATGGCCTTTTTTGAGCGATTGGCCGGGGAAAGCGAGCAGGAAAAGATAAACTTTAGGTTTGTGTTGACACTGGTTTTGATGCGAAAAAGACGTCTTAAATACGATTCGTCCAGGACCGAGGACGGTAAGGAAATCTGGCGGATGAGGGTAGCCGGCGGCGATAAGGAATTTGTCGAAGTTGTAAATCCCCATCTCGATGAGGAGCAAATCGAACAGCTGTCGTCACAGGTTGGCCAGATACTGCATGTTGATTTATGAACTTGTTACCGAGGGCTTGTAAGAAGATGGTAAAAAAGCTTTTGTTGTCGGTTTTTGTAGCGATATTTTTTTTGGGCGGCTGCGGGCCCGAGAGGCGTGAGCCGAAACCGATCCCCGGGGTGAGGAAAACAGCGGCTGAGGCATTGGCTGTTTTAAGGTCCCGCTCAGAACATACGGGCCCGATGAAAGCCAATGGACAATGCGTCTGGGAGTATTATTTTGAGGGAAAGAAGCGTAAAGAAAACTGTGCGGTGAAAATGTGGGTTAATCCTCCGGCGGAGGTTTACCTGCAGGGCGATGTCGGTTTTAATCCTCGCGGGATTGTTCTCGGCTCGAATGCCAGCGAGTTCTGGCTTTTAATCAAACCGGAACTCAGCCGTTATTCGTGGGGAAAATGGTCCGAGCAGGAAACATCGGGTGGACTTATGGTTGTTCCTAAAACTTTGGATGAAGCTCTTGGGATTGTCAAGGTCGTCGATGAAAGGAATTGGTCTTTGTCAAAAGAAGGGGGCTTTGATGTTCTTACCAGGCGCAATGACAAGGGCGGAATTTCCAAAAAGATGTATATCAATCCCCGTAACTATTTGGTTCGAAAGATAGAGTACTTTGATGTGAATGAGAACGCTCTGGCTTTGGCCGAACTGGATAAATATACAGATGTGACCGAAGACTTTTTTGTTCCGACTGTTATAAGGATTGTAATGTATGGGGAGGCCGGCGTCGAAAGTTCGGAAAGTATAACGCTTAACTTGAAATCTGTCAAACCGGACAGCTTTACCGAGAAGCGACGAAAAATTATTTTCACCCGGCCTAAAACGAAAGGTTACGAGCATATCTATAGAATCATTAACGGCCATCTGGTTGAAGAGCCGCAGTAGATACAAAGGAATTGTTTATGGGCAGGCTGAGTCTGAAAGAGAGAATAAGCGAGGGTCTGTTTTTGTTAGACGGGGCGATGGGGGTACTGTTGATTGCTCGCGGGACCAGACCGGAGCATATTGAAGCAGTGGCGATGAAACTGAGAGGCAACAATAGATAACAAAAGACAACGGAGGCAAAAAGGTAAAAAGTAAAAATACCGTAACCGGATTTTCTCGCCCACTACCGTCTCCTAAGACAGCCATCGCTCGAATCATCCAAAGGGTCTTTCAGCGCAAGTTACAAGGCGACCGCCTTGGGATTGCTTTCTCTCTTTCATTAACGCAATCTTCTCAGAGTGTCGTTGACTTCGTCAAGGTTAAAACACTCAGGGTCGAATTTCCCGCCTATCCATTCGACGAATTCCTTATGCTGTTTATGTTTAGGATTTTTGAGGATTTCGAGCATATCGTAGTAGCCCCAGATGCCGCCGCAGTCCTCCGGCGGGCAGGCAAGTTTGCCCGCTATGCACACCGGATACTTTACGCCTTGAACCGGCGGGCCGATTTTTACCACTTTGATTTCATGCTCCCAGCCATCGCCAAAGTCATATTCATAAATGAAATTGCTTTTGACCGCTGGCGCCATGTCACATAGTTTCATCTTTTTTTCATCTTCGGCGCCTTCTAATTCCATTCGCGAATCGCTCCAGCAACGGTCGCGGCACTTTATCAGTTTCTCATAACGCTCCTGCCAGCTCGACGAAGACAACTCTTCTCTCGTTAGCTTGGCTCGACGGTTGCGGATGACAAATTGATGCAGATGATAGTTTCCCCAGCCCATAACAACCTGTATGACCTGATGCAGGTTGCTAAGGCGTATATTTTTGACAACAGCGATGCGCCGCTAGATAGGCGGTTTACTTCCCCGTAATGTAATTTTGAGTTCGTAAATCTGCGCCGGCTGTGATATTGTCGTTTGTTTTTCTCGAGGGCGCTTAGGTAATGTGTTTGGCATATTGTTTTCCTGCTTATTTGTTCAATTCTTCCCGAATGCTTTGTGGCAGTGTTTCTTCAAGCTGTGGATATTTTTCAATGATGCGAAAAATATCAGCTAAATCCTTTTGCCGTTTGCTCTTCCACCGGGCCTTATCCATATACGCCCAAACCTTACCCTGCAAGACGTCTTCAAGACGTGCGACCTTCATCTTGTAACCCAGCATATTCCTATCTTCCGCGACTGAAACAAAGCTCTGGTACCGCGGATCGGACTGTAGTTGAATCCGCAGATCTGAGCTATCGCTGGTGATGTTTACGCTGTGCTCGAGTTGCTCAACTTTTAAGCCGCGTTCTTTGGCTGCTCTGCAAATAGCTCCGATGCTCTCAGCCGCCGCGACGATATCCAAATCAAGACTCACGACAGGTTCAACATAAGCGTTTACGGCAAGGCCACCGATTAGGCAATATCGCGAATCCGTTTTAGCGAGAATGTCCAGAAGTATCTGTATAATGTCCGATTTGTCGTTTGCCAGAGAGTTAACGAATTCTTTACCTGTCATCACTTTTCTTCCTTCAATCGGATTGTATAGACAACAACATTTTATCAAATATATCGGTCATTTAGAAGTGCAGTAATTTGTTCGATAGTTTTTTGGGTTGCGCCCTGATTTTTTTTGATAACCTGTCGGCCGTTGTTGGCGATTTTTTGGGCGAAATCAGCATCGGTGAGGCATTTTTGCATCGTTTGAAGCAGGTCCTGTTCGTCTTTGACCATAACGGCGCCCTCATCTTCGAGAAGTGCATCGACGGTTTGTCTGAAGTTGAAGGCGTGCGGGCCGAAGAGGGTAGGTTTTCCGAGGGCGGCAGCTTCCATCATATCCGAGCCGCCCATAGGAATGAGAGAGCGGCCGACGAAAATAATAGTTGCGAGTGAATAGAATTTTCGCAGGTCGCCCATTGTGTCGCCAAGAATTAAGGGTGTTTTATCGGGGCACCCGGCGTCGGAATTTTTGATATCGCTGTAGCGGACGAAATCGAAGCCGGCATCTTTAATGAGTTGCGCTACTTCGTCAAACCTTTCCGGTTTTCTGGGTACTATTGCCAGCTGGAGGTCGTTGAATTGCTGCCGATTGGTTAAATTTTTGAAGACATCGAGGAGGATTTTTTCCTCGCCCGGACCAGTGGCGCCTGCCACCCATAATCTTTCATCTGTGATATTAAGCTTGGCTGCAAGGGTATCTGCACCGTCGACTTTATCTGTTATTTGCGCCGTATCGTATTTTAATGAGCCGGTAACGATTACATTATCTTCATGTGTGCCTATAGTGATGAAACGCTGTGCATATTCTTCCGTCTGGGCGAGAATGAGGGTTACTTTTTTGTATATTATTTTGGAAATCAGCTTTAGTTTCTCGTATCGTGCAAAGGCTTTATCACTTATTCGGCCGTTGACCACAACGACGGGGACATCAGACTGGTTTGCAAAGTGAGTGAAATTGGGCCAGACTTCCTGTTCCATCATCAGGCATATTGACGGGCGAATCCTGCGGAATGCCCGGAGCATTATACAGGAGAAATCAAGGGGGAAGTAAAAGACTTTGAAATTTTCGCCGAATATGCTGTTTGCGCGGGCAAAGCCGGTGTCGGTTGTGGTGCTGATAACGATTTCATAATCAAGAAAAGTATTTTTAAGCTCTTCGATGATGGTTTTGGCCGCGTTGACTTCACCTACGCTTACGGCGTGGAGCCAGATGCATTTTTTTTCTGGGAACCTGCGATTGATTATACCAAGCCGCTGGTTCCAACCGGTCAGATAGCGTTTGTGTCTGATGGCCCGATATATGACGATGGGGCTGTATGCTATCGCGGCCAGCAAATATAAAAGGTCAATTAAAATTCTCATTGACAGTCTCTTCAAAGTAATTGACCAATGATATTGATAAACTGTGGATATGTCAAATAAATGCCTGTTTTCGCATGCGCAAGAGGGGAAAATTAACGTTTTTTTTAACAATTTTTGTTGAATTCTTGTTTTCAGGTGGTTAATTTGTGGGTGGTTTAAGAGAACGACGCAGGGAGTTTCCTTTCGAAACTCATACAACTTTGGCAAACAGATAGTCATGCGAAATGGATGTTTTTAGTTGTATATTTGTACGTGGGTTAGCCTTGCACCATTTATGAAGCAAGGGAAAACAAACTTAAATATGGAGGAAAAAGTATGGAAAAAAAAATTAGCAAAAAAGTTAACTTGAGCAAGGTAAAAACGATGATAGTGTTGTGTGTGGGGCTACTGATGACGTTAAGCTGGTCAACCCGGGCAGAGGTTCCCGATTATGGCAACGATTGTAATTCGGCCGAGCCCATTGATCCGAATGGCAGCATTGTTGAAGGTGTTCTCAGTGACACAGCCGATGAGGACTGGTTTAGCTTTACTGCTGTTGCCGATGGGCTTTACGAGATGACCTTACTTAGTCAATCGGGTACCAAGTACCTATGTGTGTGGGGTCCTGACGGATGTCCTGCGCAGCTGCAGGTGATAACGGAATTTGTTGCCAGCACGGGGACAGTAACAAATGAGGTCTTTATTGAGCATGCGGGCACTTACTATATAAAGGTCTACTATGGCAGCGGACTCTATCGCTTTAGTGTCAATGAGATTGGGACTTATCCCACAGACACATACCCGGACACATGCGTAAATCCCGCGGTACTGATTGTTGATGACCCTTGCGGGCCGATGTATGATGGAATTACCGACTATGGTATGGACGAAGATTGGTTCAGCTTTGCTACCACCGTTCTGCACAAGTACCAGGTTAATTTCTACAGGCCGCTGAACACCGACGTGGTGTATGACCTGTACCGGAGCAATTGTGGAGTTCAGCTCAGTGGTAACCAGACGGGTAGTATGACATTTGTTTCGTTAGATGGCGCCAACTATGACCTCAGGGTCAAGTCCTACTCCTTCAACAAAGAAGGATACTTTGGGATATGGGTCGAGGATCTGGGAGAAGTACCTGACGATCACGGCAATACCTGCGATGTGGCTACTCCTATCGCTACGAATGGTGTGGAGGTCGAGGGAAGGATTCAGTATACTGCAAATTTGTTCAGTGACGAGGACTGGTTTGGTTTTACTGCTACTGCCAACGGGCTTTACGAGATGACCTTTCTTAGTCAATCGGGTACGAAGTACCTCTATCTGTATGGTCCTGATGGATGTCCTGGGCAGTTACAGCAGATAGTATCCCTTGGTGCCTCCATAGGGACAACAACGGCCGAGGTCTTTATTGAGCATGCGGGCACCTACTACATAAAGATTCCCAGTGACTACAGCACCGGACTCTATCGAGTTAGCGTCAATGAGCTTGGCTTTTATCCTACAGACAGCTATGCAGATATCTGCCCAGATGCGAATGTACTGATTGTCGACGACCCTTGCGGTCCAATGTATGACGGAATTACCGACTATGGTATGGACGAAGATTGGTTCAGCTTTGCTACCACCGTTCTGCACAAGTACCAGGTTAATTTCTACGGGCCATTGAATACGAATGTGGTATATGACCTGTACCGGAGCAATTGTGGAGTTCAGCTCCGTGGTGACCAGACGGGTAGTATGACATTTGTTTCATTAGATGGCGCCAATTATGACCTCAGGGTCAAGTCCAGCTCCTTCAACAAAGAAGGCTACTACGAGATATGGGTGGACAACTTGGGAGCGGTGCCTGACGACTATGGCAACACTTGTGAAGATGCTACGCTTATCGTTGCAAACAGTGTGGATGTCAATGGGGCTCTCCAATATAGTGCTGATTTGTTTACTGACGAGGACTGGTTCAGTTTTACGGCTCCTGTCACCGGGACTTACCAGATATGTTTGTGGAGTCAATCGCGTGCTAGGTGCCTGTATGTATATGGTCCTGACGGATGTCCTGGGCAGCTGCAGTCGATAACAAACCTCTGTCCTCCCTATGCTGGCGGCACCACATGCGGGGATATTTCTATCTCCAATGTGGGCACTTACTACATACAGGTCTCCGGGGATAGCGGGCTCTACTCGGTCAGTGTTTTATCTCCCCTACCGGAATGTGGTGATTCGAACCATCCGTATCCGATTGGTGATATGAATCACGATTGCGTTCTTAACTTTAAAGACATAGCAACAATTGCGAATAACTGGTTAGTGGACAATCGCCCGCCCCCGTAGCGGCTGGCGAGTATAGAATTAGGTATCCCGATTTTGCCGCAGAAAGGCAGAGTATAAGTTGTCCACCTTTAGTTTATAAATTAGGGGCTGTGAGCGTGTGCTTGCAGCCCTTTGGTTTAGAATTAGTCATTGAAGGATTTAAGGCTGTAACTGCTGTCCCCAATATTTGCCAAGTATTGCGAAGTCGTAAAGGTTGATTGTTGCGTCGCTTACCATGTCGGCCCTTGAATTCCAGTTTAGCGAGGTTGGCGTAGCCAGGTAAGCCTGTGCGAAATCGGCCAGGTCCAGAGAATCAACGTTGCCGTCACCACCGAGGGGTGCTATGTCGGCGGGGATGTGATATGGTATTTGCTCGTACTCGATGTAAGGAGGTTTGTATAAGTCGAATCCCATGCCATTGAAAACGAAGTTGTACTCGGCGAAAAGATTCATGCCGATTATGCCGTTGAGAAAGTCTCCTTCGGGCGAGGGAATATTAAGAATGACAACGGGTACGTTTGTAAAGCTGAGCCATTCGCCGATGGCCGGGATTTGGATGGAATCAAGGTAAAAACCGTCCACCACCGTGATTTCTCCGGTGACATCTATAATCTCGACCTGGAAATCCGGTTGTTGAGAGTAAAGGGCCAGGCGGCTTGCTATAGTTGTGCCAAGTACCGTAACCTGAGCGCCTGTGTCATACATGAATTTGTCTTGTGCGATAGCGGTGTTGTTGCCGTCAACAAGGTCCACTTCAGGGAAAAAGAACAGGCTTTGTAATGATTCGCCCGCTATCATTGAGGGAGTCATGGGGACGAATACCGTGGGATCTACGGGGTCGAGGAAACCGAAGTAGGAAACATCACTTCCGGCCGGGCGTATTTCAAGATCAATCCTGTTTGAATAGGTCGGCAGGCACGGATCGTACCAGGAATAAAAAGTAATTGGCGGACCGGTGTAATTTTGGCCGTTGTGAGTAACCGTTACGTGCCGGTCGGCCTGGAAATGAGCAGCGTAAAAGGCGGCCATCGATGCTCCGATGGCGGTTGGCAGGTCGGGCGCGCCGTACTGTGGGAACAGACCAAGGAGGATGGATGTATTCCATTCGCCTACCATCGATGACATGTCGAGTATTCCATTGGGGTCGTAAGGATAAGGATCTATGGCGTCAAGTCCGTCGATAAACACCCCGAGCGGGAGGCTCACATTGGCCTCGACTGAACCGGTTGCTCCGGCGAGCGTCGTTGTATAGGGGCCGTCGAGTTGAGCATCAAATGCACCTGCCCGAATGGCGTTGACATTGCCCATGATGGAAGTGGTGGCACCGGTGTCATAGAGTCCGATGGCGAAGTCAAGCTGGGGATAAGTCGTGAGGTAGTTGCCCACGAGGTAAGGTGAATCTTTGGCAGACCAATCAAGATCGATGTAGGAGCGTGCATCGGTAAGGGTGACTGCAATCCAGGGGACGAAGCCGTCTATGGGAGGTGAATCGATGACATTTGCATAAACAGTTGTCGTGGATTCCCGGGCCAGCGGTGCCTGTTGGGATGTTGCTTCGGCAGAGAGAATCTTTTTGCGTACACGTTTTGGCCTGTGGTCGGCTCTTTTGCTAAGTCGTGGCAGCGGTTTGTCCTGAGGGTGGCTGATGGCTTTAATTCGGGAACCGCCTGTGATGCGTAAATCGACTTCCTGGCGCTTCCAATTGGTCCGGTCGGCGCCGGCAACAGCACTTCTGCTTATAATAGCGATGAGAAGCAGTGCTAATGCCGTTTTAAGATGAAAAAAGCCATTATTCTTTAACATTCGATAGTCACCCTTTCTATCCAGGTCTTATATTATTATAACATATTGAGATGAAATCCGTTCGGGAAAAATGTCTATAAAGTCGTAAAGACCTGCTAATACAGGCGTTTATATCCTTATTTGTTGGCTGTTTTTGGTGTAGAAAAGTGGCAGAATATGTGTTTGGACATTCTGAGGCAATTATTTGACATAGAGGATTCAATGGTCTAATCGTCCTTACCAGGAACGCCGGCATTCTTCGAAAAATCCTGGTCGAGCAGACGCAATATAGTTCTTTTATTTAGGCATATTTTGTATTCTCGCTTTCTCCTCTCCCTCCGCTGGATAGAGGCTTTTTGCTTAATCAACCGGCTTGATTGTCCAAATAACTGTGGGAGCGACTTCTGTAATGAATTGAATTGATTGGAAGATTTCTCTCTGGACAGTTGTGCTGAAATTTGTTTATATTTGGTATTTGAGAGTTAGTCTGCAATCTGGAACAAGAAAGGCTTCAATATGGAAGAGAAAATTACCTTCAAACTCAATGAAAAAACGGTTAGCCTGACCATAGACAGCGAACGAACGCTTTTATGGGTATTGCGCACCGACCTGGGGCTCACGGGAACGAAATATGGCTGTGGCAAAGGCTTGTGCGGTGCCTGCACGGTCATAGTTGACGATAGAGCTGTCCGGTCATGTGTAATTCCTGCCAGAAGTATCAAGGGAAAAAAGGTTCTTACCATCGAAGGATTGGCAAGGAATGGAAAACTTCATCCAATTCAGGAAGCGTTTGCAAAACATGATGCTCTTCAGTGCGGCTTCTGCACGCCAGGTATGATTCTCAACGCTTATGATCTGTTGTTGAGAAATCCACAGCCCACCCGCAAGGAAATCATCGAGGGCATGGAGTATAACTTGTGTCGGTGTGGAGCGCATGTTCGAATTATCCAGGCTATCGAATCTGCTTCTCAAGAAATGAAAGGAGCCAGACAAAGATGAACGAAGATGAATTTCAGGTTGGCGAGTGCGACTGCCACAATAATCTCTACCCACTTAGCCGCAGGGAGTTTCTGCAGAGCATAGGTGGTGGAATCATAATCCTCTTCACCGTAGGCGATACGCCAACGGCGGAGGGACGGAGGCGCGGCAGAAGTGACCGTCCTGACTTTAACGCCTATCTTCGGATAGGTGAAGATGGCAGAGTAACGTGTTTCAGTGGCAAAGTCGAATTGGGGCAGGGAATCATGACATCTTTAACCCAGACTTTGGCTGATGAGCTTGATGTGCCTCTGGAATCAGTTGATATGGTCATGGGAGATACAGCCCTCTGCCCGTACGATGCTGGTACTTGGGGTTCCAGGACTACTCCATACTTTGGACCTGTCCTAAGATCGGCGGCGGCAGAAGCCAGAGCGGTCTTAATAGAGTTGGCAGCCAAGCATCTTGAAGTGCAGAAGGACCGGTTGGATGCTAAAGATGGCGTTATATTTGACAGGACTCGAAAGGAACGTAAGGTAACCTACGCTCAATTAGCCAAGGGCAAAAAGATTGAGAAGCGTCTGGATCAGAAGGCCCAGGTGAAAACCGTATCAGAACTCAACGTAATAGGAAAGCCTCGCAACCGAATAGATGCCCTGGAAAAGGTCACAGGCAAGGCCAAATATACGGGCGACATCCGTATAGCCGGCATGGTGTATGCGAAGGTTCTGCGGCCTCCGGCTCATGGTGCCCGGTTGAAGAGCCTCGATACTTCAGCGGTTGACAAAATCGAGGGTGAGCAAGTGGTCCGTGATGGTGATTTGGTAGCTGTCCTCCACAAGAATCCCGATGAGGCAGAAAAAGCCCTGCCGAAAATCAAGGCCGAATATGATATCCCGGAAGCACGTTTTGACGATAAGAGTGTCTTCGATTATATCGTTGATAATGCTGCAGATGGAAGAGTAGTTGAGAAGGCCGGTGATATCGAAAGCGGACATAAACTCGCCCAGGATGTGGTTGAGCAGACATACCTGAACAGCTACGTTTCCCATGCTACTATAGAAACCCACACCGCTTTGGCAAAGTTCGAAGGCGGCAAAGTCACAGTCTGGGCCTCAACTCAAACACCTTTCGGTCTGCAGCGACAGTTAACTCGTGAGTTGAATATTCCTATCGAGGACGTCCGCGTTATTGCTCCTTTCGTAGGAGGCGGATTTGGAGGAAAGATCAGCAATGGTCAGGCCATACAAGCAGTAAAGCTGGCAAAGAAAGCGAAGAAACCCGTCCAACTTGTCTGGAGTCGGGCCGATGAATTTTTCTATGACACGTTTAGGCCTGCGGCAGTTGTTAAGATAAAGTCGGGTCTCACGGATTCAGGCAAGATAGTGTCGTGGGATTATAATATATACGGCATGGGCGGGCGAGGCGCTCAGATGTTCTACAACGTGCCGCATCATCGTACCACCGTTTGTAGAGAGTTGCGGAATGGCGAGGGAATGCATCAATTCGCCACCGGACCCTGGCGTGCACCTGACAACAACACCAACAGCTTTGCAAGAGAATCGCATATTGATGTAATGGTCGCTAAAGCAGGAATGGATCCGTTGGAATTTCGCCTGAATAATCTTACCGACGAAAGGATGCGGGGAGTCCTCAAGGCCGCGGCAGAAAAATTCGGTTGGACTCCGGCGAAGGGTCCGAGCGGCCGTGGATTCGGGATAGCCTGTGGTTCTGATGTGAACGTACCCGTGGCCCTCATTGCAGAGGTTAAGGTCAATAGGCAAACTGGAAACGTGCAGGTTATACGCGTAGTCTGCGCCCAGGATATCGGCCTCGTGATTAATCCCGAAGGAGCCAGGCTGCAGGTAGAAGGTAGCATCACGATGGGGATGGGTTACGCGCTAGCTGAAGAAGTCCACTTCAAGGGCGGAAGAATTCTTGATTTAAGCTTCGGTACGTATGAGTTGCCTCGTTTTTCCTGGGTACCGCAAATTGAAACCGTGCTGATAAAGGCGGACGATTCTCCTCCAAAAGGAGGCGGAGAACCAGCCATTATTTGTATGGGAGGTGTTATTGCCAACGCCATTTATGATGCAACGGGCGTCAGGTTTCTTCAACTCCCCATGACCAGGGAGCGAGTCAAAGCCGCGATGGCAAAGCGCAGCAGTCACGCCGCTCTGCCGGTATGAAAGAGGCATTCAATAGTACGACTTAAAGGATTTCTGCTAAGCGTGTGGTCGGGGCTACCCTAAGACACACTTTTCCTAAGTCGCAAAACGTCAGAATTCTTCGAAAATTCGTGTCTTCGTTTTGTCTCCAGAGTTCTAAAACAAGATTAGTAACGAAAGTGCCAAACCTTCGATGTTCGTGGAACAATGGATATCTTTTTGAAAAATTCAGGTAAATATGGGATTTGATGTCCTCTTCAAAGTTTATCAAAGTGACGTGGAATAACAACTGCTATGGATGTCTTTGCGAGTTAATCTTTGGTATCAAACAACATCTAAGTGATTGTAGCGAGGCGGCCCATCGAGAAAGAGGATGGCAATTATGTATAGTTTTATGGTAGAATACTCTGTCGTGTTTAATGTTAGTGATGGCAGGTTTGGGTAAACATATTGCCAGCACCCTCTGTGAGTATAGGCCATAACAAAGAAGGAATCAGTTGTGTTAGAGCAGAAAGGATGGGGATAATGAACAATATAAAGCTTACTTTTGCAGGATTTGTCTGCCTTTTTGTAATTTCGTGTATCGCGATAGAGGCACAAGCCGGCGTTTCGAATCAAGAAGAGGCGGCTAAGAAAATTCTGGGTGCAACAGGTATTCAGGGAGGATTTATCGTCCATGTCGGTTGTGGGCATGGAAGGCTCACTGCCGCGCTGCGGGCCGGTGACAGTTACCTGGTGCACGGTCTGGATAAAGATGCGAAGAGCGTTGAGCAAGCACGCGAGTATATCCAATCGCTTGGGCTCTATGGGAAGGTATCTGTCGATCAGTGCAATGGCAGGCATCTGCCGTACATTGATAATCTTGTTAATTTGCTCGTTTCTGAGGACCTCGGCAGTATTTCTATGGATGAAGTAATGCGTGTGCTGTGTCCTAACGGTGTTGCGTATATTAAGAAGGGTCGGAATTGGAAGAAGATAGTCAAGAAGAGACCGAAAGAGCTTGATGACTGGACTCACTATCTACACGATGCATCGAATAATGCTGTGTCACACGATACGGTCGTTGGTCCACCACGTCGGATGCAGTGGGTTGGCAGCCCGCGTTGGGCCCGGCATCATGACCGCATGTCGAGTGTTAGTGCGGTTGTGTCTGCCGGCGGGCGTATCTTCTACATTTTAGATGAGGCGTCACATTTTTCGATTTTGGTCGGTCCGAAATGGTCGTTGATTGCAAGGGATGCATTCAACGGTACGATTTTGTGGAAACGACCGGTGAGCAAATGGCACACACACCTTTGGCCTCTCAAAAGCGGCCCGGCACAGTTGCCCCGACGATTGGTGGCGGAGGGAGAGCGTGTTTATGTGACACTTACGCTCGACGGACCTCTGACAGCACTTGACGCGGCCACGGGTAAAACGATCAGGAAATACGAAGAGACTAAGGGTACAGAGGAGGCCATACTTGTAGACGATGTTCTGTTTCTGCTCGTTAACAAGGAAGCCAAAGAGCCTGAGTTCGCTAACCTAAAGAGGATTGGCGGTGCGTATGGAGGCAAGTTCTGGGATGAGCAACCCAGAGAAGTGATGGCCGTCCTTGCGGAAAGTGGAGATGTGTTGTGGAGCGTTAAAAGTCGGGTGCTGCCCGGAACGCTGGCGGCCGACGGGAAACGTGTTTACTTTCATGACGGCAAGAGTGTCGTTAGCCTTGACCGTAATACAGGAGATCAGAAGTGGCGGTCGGATCCAATTGACCGGGCGGATACAATCCTTTCATTTTATATACCGATTCTTGTTGTTTATGAAGATGTGGTCTTTTTCTCAGGTGGAGAAACGGCAGGCAAGCAAACGGGATCGTGGTACACCAGCGGTAAGGATACTATGACGGCACTATCGGCAAAAACGGGCAGGGTTCTCTGGTCGGCCTATCACCCACCGTCAGGGTACAGATCGCCGGAGGATCTGCTTGTGGCCAACGGGCTGGTGTGGACGGGGGAGACGACGAGTGGAAGGGCCGTGGGTGTGTTTGATGGGCGGGATCCTCGCACGGGAGAAGTTAAGGCCAAGTTTGAACCTGATGTCGAGACTTACTGGTTCCATCACCGCTGCTATCGAGGCAAGGCGACAGATAAGTACCTGCTGATGTCCCGGACCGGGACCGAATTCATAGACGTGCAAAATGAGAAGTGGATTCCACATCACTGGGTCCGGGGTGCTTGTTTGTATGGGATCATGCCGGCAAACGGTATGGTTTATAATCCGCCTCATCCCTGCGCTTGTTATCTCGAAGCCAAAATGTTTGGCTTCAACGCACTTGCGCCCGCGTCTGCGGGGCCGCGTGTTCCAAAACATGCGGCTTACGAAACGCGTCTCGAAAAGGGACCGGTGTACAAGAGGAATATCAGGGCTAAAGTGACGAAAGAGATGTGGCCTACTTATCGCCACGATGCGGCACGCAGCGGCTGTGCGAGTACGGTTGTTCCGACGGCATTGGAGCGAGCATGGCAGACTGATATTGGAGGGAGACTAACAAGCCCGGTAATCTCAAGTGGAAAGGTATTCGTAGCATCTGTGGATACACACACTGTCCATGCGATTGACGCCGGTTCCGGTAAGCATCTCTGGGAATTCACGGCCGGTGGTCGTGTTGATTCGCCTCCGACTGTTTATCAAGGGCGTGTATTGTTCGGGTCGGCCGATGGGTTGGTGTACTGTCTTGATGCTTCCGACGGCGCCCTTGCATGGCGATTCCGAGCGGGGCCGATGGACCAGCGTCTGATGTCATTCGAGCAATTAGAATCGGTTTGGCCGGTTCACGGCAGCGTGTTGATTCAGGATGGCGTTTTGTTTTGTGTTGCGGGCAGGTCGATGTTTTTAGACGGCGGGCTTCGTCTCTTGCGTCTGGACGCTAAAACGGGCCGATTGATTTCGGAAACCGTACTCGATGAACGCGGTGCAGCAATGGACAGGGACCTGCAGGCTTATGTGAGTTGGTTAAACATGCCCGTTGCCCTGCCGGATATATTATCGAGTGATGGTCGGTTGGTTTACATGCGTTCGGAATGTTTCAATCCGGACGGGACACGTGTTGCGCTGGAGGAATTTCCACGTGGAGAGGATGCGGACCGGGGAGCGCCACCCGCTACGCAGAGGCCCGATCGTGCGCATCTTTTCTGTCCAACTGGTTTCCTCGACGATAGTTGGTGGCACCGTACTTACTGGATGTACGGCAGCAGGTTTGTGAGCGGCTGGTGCGGTTATTTTCTGGCAGGCAAGGCTGCTCCGGCGGGCAGGATTCTTGCATTTGATGATTCGACTGTTTACGGATTCGGTCGAAAACCGCAGTACTATCGGTGGACCACGCCTATCGAACATCAGTTGTTTGCAGCAGACAAGCACGCACCGGATTCTCAGGCCGGGATGGGGACCGGGAAGTCGCAGATTAGTGTTGGCAAGTCGGCAAGCCTCAATCCGGTCGGTAAAGAAGTAACCGTCGAGGCTTGGATTAAGACTGAGAAGGGCGGCGGCGTTATCCTTGCGAGAGGCGGAAGTGCACAAGGTTATGCATTGTTTATAGAGAATAGACGGCCGCGGTTTGCGGTTCGTTCCGACGGCAAGTTGACTTCTGTAGGAGCGAAAGTAAAGGTCGCCGAAAAGTGGGTACATTTGGCGGGCGTTTTGACTGCTGAGAAGGAACTTCGGATCTATGTTGACGGCAAACCGGCGGGTGCGGCGAAAGCGCCCGGATTGATAACGCAAGATCCGCAAGAGGCGATGGAAATAGGAGCTGATGAGAGTTCTACTGTGGGTGACTATACCAGCCCATTTGCTTTCAAGGGTCTTATCGATGAAGTAAGGATTTATCACCGGGCGCTGAGCGGGGCCGAGATAGCCAAACACACTTTAGCTAACGAGCAGGTGGCAATAGATAAAGAGGGCCTTGTTCTTTGGTACTCTTTTGATAAAGGTGGCGCTACCGATGCATCGGGTAATAAGAACGATGGCAAAGTTGAGGGTGTCGTGGCTGTAAAAGGCAAACTGGGGAAGGCAATGAAGTTTGCCGGCAGAAGCGGGTCTGTACCGGGATTTTTGGTTAAACATAACTGGACGAAGGACATGTCAATGTTTGCCCGTGCGATGGTTCTTGCGGACAAGGTATTGTTTATCGCCGGGCCTCCAGATATACTGGATGAGCCGCAGGCGTTTAGACAAATAAATGAATCACAGGTCAGGCGGGACCTTGATGAGCAGGTGGCGGCTTTCAATGGCGAGAAGGGCGCGGTGCTTGCGGCTATCTCTATTACCGATGGAACTGAACTGGAACAATATGATTTAGACAGTCCACCTGTATTTGACGGCATGGCTGCGGCCGACGGGCGCCTGTATCTGGCGACTTTGAATGGCCGCCTCGAGTGCATGAAGGGCAAACGCTGAGCAGATGACCTTGAAAAAACCTAATATAGTATTTGTTCACGTGGACCAGTTGCATCATAAGGCCCTTTCCGCCTATGGCTGCAAATACGTTCACACGCCTAATATGGACAAAATGGTGCGTGAAGGCTATTCCTTTATGGAATCTTACTGCGCTATGCCGCAGTGTTGTCCTGCGCGGGCGAGCTGGTTTACCGGGCGGATGTCAAAAGAACACGGTGTTGTGGTCAATAGCTATCCGATTGACTCAAAGATACCGGACCTGGGTCAGTGGCTGCGCGAACACGGCTACGAATGTTTTCATACGGGTAAATGGCATGTCAGCGGACGAAACGTGGCTGATAGCTTTACTGTCCTGCATCGCGGCTCCGGGCATGGAGAACTTGGGGACTCAGTGGTAGCACGCTCAGCGGTTGCTTATCTGCAAAACTGTACCAGCAAAAAGCCTTTCTTTTTATCTGTTGGTTTTTTGAATCCACACGATTGCTGCTATCCCGCTTCGAGTGACGGTGGTCCCGGTAAATACGCGTTTGCTGCCAAACTCAGGGAACAACTACCGCCGCTGCCTGAGAACTTCGATCATGATTACAAACATACAGGGATGCGACAGATCCGTAACTGGAGCATCCAGGATTGGCGTTATTACATCTACAGCTACTATCGGATGGTCGAGATGGTTGATGCCGAGGTTGGGCGTATTTATGACGCTGTTCGTAAGGGGCCTTATGCCGACAATATGCTGTTTATCCTGACATCCGATCATGGAGACGGAGTTGGTTTTCACGCGAAAGTAAGCAAGGGATACCTCGAAGAAGAGGCAAGCCGTGTTCCTGCGATTGTCTGCCTGCCGGGCAAAGTCAAGCAGGGCATCCTTGACAGGCAACACCTGGTTTCGGGAGTGGATATCGCAGCGACTGTTTGTGATTATGCGGGTGCGCCGCCGCTGCCGAAGATGAGCATCGCGCGAAGCTGGCGGCCGCTGCTTGAGGGCAAAGATGTTAAATGGCGTGATTACGTTATTTGTGAAACATCCATTGGACAGCTTTCTGTTTGTGTAAGGGACCTGCGATTCAAAAGCATCATATACCGGGATAAAACGAGGCTGTTCGATATTAAAAATGATCCGCTGGAGACCAGAGATCTTGCAAATGTTCAGAAATACGCTGCTGTGAAGAAACGTCACCGTGATCACTTCAAAGAATATCTTTCTAAGATTGAAATTTATCCGGGTCCGGCCGGCTTTGGCAAGCGGCTTGCCAGTCAAAACCGGACTGCTAAAAAGCGGAGAATTCGCCCTAAAGTAAATCTTTATGGAGCTTATGTTAAGTGGTATGAGAAGGTCAAATCCGAGGGTTGAGATATTGAAACCGGAGACAATCAATAGACGCCAGTTTTTGAGCAGCAGCCTTATGGCTGGAGCGTTAGCTGCTGCTGGAAGGCTGCCGCTATTATCTGCTAAAGAAAGCGTCGGCACAGGCTTTGATGCGTCAACCGGCCCGTACGCAGTCAAACCTGTTCGGGACCACCTGTCGCGTTTTTTGCCGGTAAAGACAATCCCCGGCAGCAAACAATATGTTTTGACTTATGATATTGTTCACTGGCACTGGAGCAAAGGTCAACGTGGCACATATGCAAATACTGTAATCGGCGAGGTGACAATAGACCGTAAGGAGGCAGGTAGCCATGTTGTCTACCAAGTAAGCCAGGAAACGCTCATTGGAGGTGTTAAGAACTTTATAAAGGCGCAAATTATCTGTGATACGGATGGTTTGAATTCGCTGCGCCGCTGGGATTTCAGAAGTTATGAGGTTGATTCGAAGGGTAATATTCGTTCTCTTTCGAAACTGACTGAGAAAGGCAGTTGCATAGATGGGAACATCCAAATCCACAGCGGTAATCACCAATATGGATTCTACACTAAAAAGGAAGTTCTGTCGCAGTGGACTATTCCTGATGTGCTCATCTGCGAAGCGAAGCTGAAATCCAGGATCACGTTTGACCTCTTGCAGGATTTGTCGTTGCTTAAGCCGAATCAGTGTCTTGTTTATGANNCAGAGGGGTGAAGGAATTTTACCTGTACATTATCTGCTCGATGATCAGGGATGGCCCCACTTGATAACAGGCAGTATGGTCTCATGGGCCTTGTCGGCACAATCCACTATAACGTAGAAAACATAAGATCAGGCTGCTATAATGCTTGAAAATATTGCGGCGAATATTTTATGGTTAACAATATCGCAGGAAAATATCATTTAAAGGATGGAAAAGGAGGAATCCAATGAAAAATGGAGGGTTAATCTCGCAGATAATCGCTTTGCTTTTGGCAGTTTTGTGCATCCTGCCAGTGGCAAGGGCTCAACGGTCGAAACAAGATAAAACGGCGCAGGCAATCCTGGATGCAGCGGGTATAAAAGGAGGATTGATTGTACATATCGGCTGTGGGGATGGGAAGCTCACTGTGGCCCTGCGCGCAAATGACAGCTACATAGTCCACGGGCTGGAAAGAAAAGTGAAGAATATCGAGTTAGCCCGGAAGCATATCCGGTCGCTGAAGCTTTATGGCAAGGTGTCTGTCGAGCAGTTGAAAGGCAACGGTCTGCCATATGTAGATAATCTTGTTAATCTGGTCGTATCTGAAGATCTTGGTAAGGTAACCATGGATGAAGTGATGCGGGTTCTGTGTCCCAATGGTGTGGCGTATATCAAAAAAGGATTAGGCTGGAAGAAAAGCGTGAAGCCGCGGCCTAAAGAGATGGGCGAGTGGACACATTATTTGCATGATCCACAGGGAACTATGGTCGGTAAGGACATGATTGTGGGCCTGCCGCGGAGGCTTCAATGGGTGGGTGGGCCGAAATGGCTCAGAAACCATGACTTTATGGCGAGCCTTAATGCCCTCGTGTCGTCGAATGGCAGGATCTTCTATATCATTGACGAGGGGCTGAGGAACCATATCTACCTTCCCGCGCGGTGGAAGGTAGTGGCACGAGACGCTTTTAACGGAACGGTTCTGTGGAAGCGGCGTATCGATCAATGGTTTCCGCATACATGGCCGTTCAAGAGTGGGCCCGGTTATCTGCCGCGGCGGATTGTGGCTGTGGGTGATAGGGTGTATGTCACTTTGGGGATCACGGCACCGGTTAGCGTTCTGGATGCGGCGACGGGCGAGACAATCCGGACCTATGATCAAACTAAGGGTACGGAAGAGATTGTTCTTGACGATGGGATTTTGTTTCTGGTTGTAAATCCTGAGAAGGAACAGCAACCTTACAAGCATAAGACACCGAATCGGGGTAAAGAGCGAGACCGGGCCAACAGAGAATTCGGCTGGTCAAGGGAGAGTCCCACAGGGCTTGTGATGGCTGTTTCGGCCGATAGCGGCGAAGTGCTTTGGAAGCATAGAAATCGAATCGCCCCGTTGACATTGGCAGTGGACAAACAAAAGGTATTCTTTTTTGATGGGGAGTGTGTAGTAGCTTTAAACCGCAGCAAGGGGGGCGAAGTGTGGATTTCGGAGAAAGCCGGTCAATGGATTGTACCTACGACCGGATATTCACCGAGATTGATCGTAGGGGAGGGTGTGGTCGTTCTTTCCACCAAGAAAGGTTTTGGAGGACGTTTGGCCGGGGTATCGGCCAGGACCGGCAAGATACTCTGGCGGTCAGAGCAACTTAAATCGGGTCACTTTTCACCGGAGGATTTGTACCTGATCGACGGATTAGTATGGACAGCGCAGACCGGTGGAAACCAAAGAACCGGAACGCACTTTCAGGCGGTAGATGCCAGAACGGGTAAGACAAAGCACGATTTTATTGCCGAGCAAATAGAGGCCTTTTTTATGCACCAGCGCTGCTATCCGGGTCGAGCTACTGAGCGTTATATCATGACGTCCGGTACGGGTACCGAGTTTCTCGAATTGGGTACGGAACGCTGTGAATTACATCACTGGTTACGGGGGAGCTGTATTTACGGGCTTATGCCCTGTAATGGATTGTTGTATAAGACACCGGATTCGTGCGCTTGCTTTTATCAGTCTAAATTAACTCACTTTTGTGCGATAGCTCCTGCCGATGAGAAGTCTTGGGGGATATCCAAAGAAGGATCTCGCCTGGAAAAAGGGCCTGCCTATGGAGATGTGAAATCTGATGTAGGGAGGTCGAAATCCGGCTCCTGGCCTACGTATAGGCATGACAACTCGCGTAGTGGAGCGACGGAGGCAGTGGTATCGGACAAGCTGGACGAGATTTGGCAAACGGATGTTGGCGGTAGGTTGAGCACAATGACTGCCGCAGATGGAAAGTTGTTCGTTTCGGCGATTGACCGGCATACGGTTTATGCTCTTGAGGCTGAATCAGGCGGGAAGGTCTGGTCATACACAACCGGAGGAAGAGTGGACAGCCCCCCAACCATTTATAATGGTTTCGCTATTTTTGGTTGTGCCGATGGCTGGATATATTGTGTTAAGGCGTCTGATGGGAAATTAGTCTGGCGTTTCCGTGCCGCCCCCGCAGATGACAAGCATACAAGCTATCAGCAGGTAGAATCGGTCTGGCCTCTTCATGGAAGCGTGCTTGTGCGTGATGGTGTGGCGTACTGTCTGGCCGGTCGGAATCTGTTTGTAGACGGAGGAATGCGTTTGGTTCTCCTGGATTGCGATACGGGGAAACTGCTTTCCGAAACGGTAATGGATGATACGGATCCACGTACAGGCAAGAACCTGCAAACAATAATGGCAAGAAAAGCAGTCCCAGTAGGGAACTCGGACATACTCTCCTGTGGCCGGGAGCACATTTACATGGGTGCACAGAAATTTAATCTGGAAGGCAAACGGCTCGACCTCGATCTTGCCGCAGGTAAAGAGAGAGATCAAATGGGGGAAGGCAGGCACCTGTTCTGCCCCACGGGTTTTCTGGATGAGGTATGGTTTCATCGAACATATTGGATTTACGGCAAGAATGCCGGTGAGGGACATGGAGAGTATCCGGTGCCGAGGAATTTTACGACAACCGGCAGAATCATGGTTTTCGACAAGTCCAGGGTATATTCATTCTTCGCTCATAACGTTGGTAATAACATCAATCCCCGAACGTACTACAGCTTATACTCAGCCGACAAAGATAATTTTTCGGTGACGGATACGCTTAGGAAAACAGGGAAAGCAAAACAAATGAAACCGACAAGGAGGATCCGTTACATTTGGGAGACGGAGAGGCCCGGGCTTCTGGCCAATGCCATGGTATTGGCTGGCGGGAACCTGTTTTTGGCTGGTGCCCCCGATGTGGCTGATGAAGAAAAGACTTTTGATTATGTTTTCGGCGTCGATGACGAAATCAATCGCCGGATGCGCCAACAGGAACAAGCATGGCAGGGTAAGCATGGAGCTTTGCTCTGTGTATTTTCCGCCGACACAGGCCAACAGCTGTCAGAATATAAGATCCCGACAGTCCCTGTATGGGACGGCATGATTGCGGCCGGTGGACGATTGTATCTATCGTTGAAAGACGGGATCGTTTTGTGCATGAGTGCGGGCCGCTGATATGATAAGAGCAGAAACGATGATGGAACGATTGATAGCAGGGGGGCTCCGGAGCGTAGTTGGGTTTGCAGTGGTGTTCGTGACCGGTGCGGCTGTAGTTGGCAATGAAGCAGGGTCGTTTCCGAAATACGGAAAGGCCCTTCGGATTATGGAGGCTGCGGGCATCAACGGTGGGCTTATAGTGCATCTCGGATGTGGCGATGGAAAGCTTACTGCTGCACTACGTGTAAACGACAGATACTTAGTCCAGGGATTGGACAATGAGGCAGAGAATATCGAGAAGGCGCGGGATTACATCAAATCGCAGGGGGTGTACGGCAAGGTGTCAGTAAGGCAATTCTCTGGCCGACAACTCCCCTACACGGAGAATCTGGTGAATCTGGTCGTTGCGGAGAAACTATACGATGTTTCGATGGCTGAAGTGATGCGAGTGCTGTGTCCGCGCGGAGTGGCGTATATAAAACGAGGCAGTACGTGGATCAAGACAGTAAAAAAATGGCCGGAAGATATTGATGAGTGGACACATTATCTTCACGGCCCTGATGGAAATCCCGTGGCACAGGATCGGATTGTAGGTCCGCCCAAGCATTATCAATGGATCTCAGAACCGCTATGGTTACGCTCTCACGAAAGTGACTCGAGCGTAAGGGCGCTGGTGACTGCACAAGGCAGACTGTTCTATATCTCAGATGAGGCGCCGATCAGCCTTCTCGGTGACCATTCGCTGCCGGACAAGTGGTTTCTTAAAGCACGAGATGCCTTTAATGGGGTGCCCCTCTGGAAAGTCCCGATCAAAGACTGGGGATGGCGTGCATGGAAACCATCGTGGTTTACTCCCCGCCCCGGTGATATTCCGCTCAATATCCAGAAGCGTCTTGTTGCAGTCGAAGGCAAAGTATATGTCACGCTGGGGTATCGCGCCCCGGTAAGTGAACTCGATGCACGAACAGGCAAAGTGCTCCAGATTTATAATGGGACCGCCCGGACAGCAGAGATTCTGTATCGTTCCGGCTTCTTAATCTTAACGGTCTTGCAGGAGGACTGCGCCAAAGTGGTTGTTATTGACTCAAAGAGCGGCAAGCGGTTGTGGACCTCAGAGAACGATTATGGCGGAACGACCACTGATTACTACCGATTCAGGGCAATGCATGGCAGTGTACCCCCCGCTAAAGTCGATCCTACTCTGAATATCGCAACGGATGGCAAAGTGGTTGCTCTTCTCGACAGTCCGGATGTCGTGGCTCTCGATTTTAAGACCGGTAAGGAAAAGTGGCGGACGCGGTTCCCGCTGGTGCAGGCCGACTATAAGGCCGGAGGGATCAATGCGCAGCAAACTCTGTGGAGGGGTACTTTGATTGTTCAGGATGGTGTGGTCATTCATGCCAGCCCCAACCAGCTTGCGGCATTCTCGTCCGATACTGGAAAACTGCTCTGGAAACAACCCAAAAAGTACCTACAGCACCTGTGGTTCGAGTGGATGGATGTATTCGTCATTGACGGCCTTGTGTGGACGTGGAGCGCAGAACTCGGCAGGGGAAAACTCGAGGGAGGCGGCAATAGCAGTCCCTGGCCCCTCAGCGTCAACGGTTACGACCTGCATACCGGCAAGCTTAAGAAAAAAGTGCCTCTTGGCAATATTTTCAAGACCTATCACCATCACCGCTGTTACAGAAATAAAGCTACTCTTAGATACATCCTAGCGAGCCGTCGCGGCACGGAGTATGTGGACCTTGAGCAGGGCGAACATACTGTTCACAATTGGGTACGCGGTACATGTCACCTGGGTATGATGCCGGCAAACGGTCTGCAGTACGCTCCCCCGCATCCGTGCGTGTGCTACATCGACGAGAAACTCAATGGTTTCAATGCGTTGGCGCCTGCTATCCCACAGCAACTGAGGCGAAATAATAAAGAAGAAACAGGATTACTCGAAAGGGGACCGGCCTTTGGTAAAACCAGCGGCGCAGCAAGTGACGAAGACTGGCCGGCGTTTCGGCATGATTCAATGCGTAGCGGTTCCATAGAGACCAGGGTATCGACTAAACCTAAGCTGCTTTGGCAAAAAAAAGTGGGAGATAGAATTGCACCCCCAATCGTGATCGATGACCGAATCTTAATTCCTCTGGTAGATGAGCATCAGGTGGTTGCGATGAATGGTTCGAGCGGAGAGCGGCAATGGGAATACACCACCGGCGGAAGAATAGATTCGTCACCGACTTATTACCGGGGTAGTGTGCTCTTCGGATCGGCGGACGGCTGGGTATATCGCGTTCGTGTCGGCGATGGGCGGCTTGTGTGGCGGTTCCGCGCCGCACCGGAGGAAAGACTCATCAGTGTTTTTGGACAACTCGAATCGGCATGGCCCGTACACGGCAGCGTCCTTGTTATGAAAGGGATTACGTACTTTGCAGCGGGCAGGTCCTCACACCTGGACGGCGGTATCTATCTCTTTGGTGTAGATGCTCTCAGCGGCCAACTCCGTTACAAAAAGAAGTTTCAGGGACCATCTTATGATATCAATAATATATCCCAGAATTATAAATTACCAATGGGTGTGTTACCCGATATCCTGCAGAGTAATGGCGAACTGATTTATATGCGGGACATGGTATTCAACATGAAACTCGAAGAGCAAGAACTTTCGCCTCGCAAAACAGCAGACCGGGTACATACCAAAGGCGGGCTGTTAGACGACTCATACTTTAAACGGATTCCGTGGTCGTTCGGTCTCAAGGATTCTTATGCAAGACTGATCGTGCATGATGAAAATTCAGCTTATTTTGTCAGGATGTTCGACAGTCTCCGGGGCCTGGATCCGAAGGTATATTTTACACCGGGCAAGGAGGGATACCTTCTTTTTGCGACAGATAAAGAGACCGGAAAGCAAATCTGGAAACAGCGTATCCCCATACGTGTTAACGCTATAGTGGTGACTGACGACATCCTTTTTTTCGCTGGTTTTCCGGATGTTGTTGATCCCAATGATCCATTAGGCGCTTTCGAGGGAAGAAAGGGAGGTGTGCTCTCTGCGTGTGACAAAACAGATGGCAAAATCATTTGGGAAAGTGTGCTCCCGGCGCCGCCGGTTTTTAATGGGCTTGTAGCGGCTAACGGTCGTCTTTACGTTGCGATGGAGGATGGTATGGTAGCTTCATTCGGAAAGCCGTAAATCGCAAGCCGGGATGGTTATAATTCGCCTATATTGGTAAGTAATCCCTCGCGACTATCAGGAATTGTAGAAAATCATTGTTTCCCGTCAGGGCCGGTCAGGAAGCATCAGCCGAAAGTACGGAAAAAGTGACAGACGAAGATTGGCCCGTTTTATCAACACAACGTAATGTGTATTTCCCCGGAGTCAGCACAAGCCGAGAGACTACATTGCTCTGAGACAGCTTGCCGTTTAAAAACCACGAGATTCCTTCAGTGCGGTTGACGGAGGTATGAACAACCGCGGATCCATCCTGGCAGATAAATACATCACCATCGGAAGGCGCGGTTATTCTAAGATTCCCACCCAGCTCACGAGGAACCGGCAGAGGTCGATGGACTCGAATCGGCATCGCCGGTGATGGATCATCATACGCCCGCAGGATCGGCAGATTGAATAGCTCGGCCAGCAGAGGTTCAGCGGCTTCGGCGCCAACGTAGGCTACTCGTCCGGTGCCGCGGAAACGCCCAATCCAAATCCCGATGGCGTATCGACGGTTGTGTCCGACGGCCCATGCGTCTCTTCTGCCTGAGCTTGTCCCGGTTTTCCACATGAACCATGGAATATCTTCGGGCAGGGCGGTCTCCATGCCGACGGGGCGACGTCGTCGCGATGAAAGAATATCGCTGATTTCACGACAAACATTTTGAGAGAGAACTCGGACGTATGAGGCCGGCTCACTTTCGAATATCCTTAATTTACCTCGAATGCCATTCCGGCCGAGGGTGGCATAAGCGTTTGTCAGTTCCAGTAGTCTGACTTCAATTCCTCCCACGGCCAGGGCCAGTCCGCCTCGTCTCGGCGCGTCGGAGGGCAGGTGGATTCCTACGGCTTCTATTACACCACAGCATCTGGCCAGCCCGACTGCTTCGGCGACAAGAATAGCAGGGACATTGAGCGACCGCTGTAACGCCTCGGCAGCGGTAAGCCGGCCTGAGAAGGTCCGGTCGAAGTTGGAGGGGGCCCATCCGCCCCGTGATATCGGTATGTCGTAGACTATCGATTCTCCGTTGAGCCGTCCGGCCTCGAATGCTGCGGCATAGACAAACGGCTTAAGCGCCGAGCCGGGGCTGCGTTTGACCAATGCCCCGTTGATCTGGCCATCCACAGGATCAGCAGGATTGCCTGAGCCTAACATGGATACGATGCCGGAGTCCTCAATATTTATCACGACTACGGCCAATTCGGTTTCTCTGGGCAGCCGCTTTAGATGCTCCCGGGATAAATGTTCAACTTGTCTCTGGATATCTATGTTAATGGTGCTGCGTCCTCCCATCGGCCGATGCTTAAGGGCAAACCATGCCGCATGAGTCGCTGTTCGTTTCCTGGGCCGGCTTTGGATATCAATTGGGCCGGACTGTGCCTGCTCAAGTTGGTGTTCCGTGATCATGCCCTCCTCGACCATACGATGCAAGACAATATTCCGTCGCTTTAAGGCAGTTTCGAGGTGACGGTCGGGTCGGTACCTGCTCGGGGACTGGGGAAGCCCCGCTATCAGGGCGGCTTGTCCCAACGAAAGGTCCTTTGCGTGTCGGCCGAAATACTTCAATGAAGCGGCCTCTACTCCTCTTAAGTTGCCACCGTACGGTGCCGCATTGAGGTAGAGTTCCAGGATGTCATCTTTGCTCTTGAGTTGATTCAACTGGAGTGCCCGGAAGGACTCTATGATTTTGGCCTTCAGCGAACGGGGTCTATTGTCCATCATTCTGCACAACTGCATATTCAGCGTACTGGCACCGGATACAATTCGTTTCGCCGCGATGTTCTGAACAGTTGCCCGCACGACTGCAAGAGTATCAACACCGGAGTGACTGTAAAAGCGTTCATCCTCGACAGCTATCGTTGCCTGAACTAACCATGGTGACATTTCCTCCAGCGGGATGGGGCGGCACCAGTGCTCATCGAGTCCAACAATGCCCATGAGTTCTCTGTCATTTACGTCCAGCACAGTTGGGCTCGCGGCCCATTTTTCGAGGCGTTCCTCGGGAAATGGAAACAGTATCCATGCCAGAATTAACGCAAAGACACTGAGAACTACTGCTATAACTGAGATTTTCAGCAATAGCTTGAGTACCTTAATAGCTATTTTTTTTGTCAGCAACTTCATAGAAAACTACTCTTGCCCGGTCTTTACCTGCTGCAGGCTGCGGACAATTACTTCTCCGTCTGAACCTAACGAAGCTACTGCCGCGTCGTACATACAGGATGCCTGAATAGGCGGCAGGTCAAATTTGCCGGCTGTGGTTACTCGCAACGCGTACCTGAAGACCTGTTTTTGCGAGTTCGCTGTGCAGAACAACACAACACGGTCATCTAAAAATTCCACATGATCGGGCTTGTCTGATCGCAGGCTGCGTACTTTGGCCGAGGTTGCCAGGCGGGGATTCTCGACTTCCATACCGCCGGCCAGGGCATCAACAACGGCAATATTATGAACAGTTTGGCCCGGAGCCCTGATCGCTATATTCACAAGCACAAGATCACCCACGAACAGCTTATTCGGATCCACAGGATTTCCGCGAGTGTCCTTCCAGTTACGCTCAACAATCAATCCGTGATTATATGGTTTAACCAGCCCTTTAACGGCCATTCCTTCGCTTAGTGCACTTATGTATATTGTGCCTTTTCCACGGGAAGAGATAATAACCGGCTCGGAGAATTTATCAATTTTGTGTGACACTGGTGTGTTGTGGTCGAAAGTAGCAATTCTTTGGTCTGCAAGCTCAATAGTCCCGGTAAATTCCGGTTCATCTCGGCTTGTAATAGTCTGGTAGCGACACAAAGCGGCAATAGCGGCGGCATTATTGAGCGTGCTGCCCCACCGGCCTTTATGCCGGGCCTTGTCCAGCCGACGGGCAAGAATGGGTACCAATACGTGCTCCGGTTCAATTTCCAGAAGAACCGACAGCAGAACTGCTTGCTGGCGTACTGGTGAGGTTAGCCGGCCCGCTGTGGTCGTTCGGACAGGATTTCGCGGCAGTTGCTTGGGCAGCAAAGCCAAAGCGCTGTCCTTACGGCCCGCGGTGTGAAAAGCGGCGGCAAGGTGAGACACCGCGGCGAGATCGAGTTGATCCTTCTGTTCGACGAGGCGAGTCATCCAGCCCAGAGGAGGTTCTCCGAAAACGGCGAGTACTCGACATATCAAGGCCTTGGTGTTGAGGTCGACAGTATCGTTGCCAACCGTTCTCAGGCGACTGTTCAGGTATTTGGCCAGTTCAGTGGTGAAATGCAGGTCGATTTCATGGCCGGCACTTTTGGCTTCAAGCAGACATGAGGAGGCATAGGCGGTGCCCCACAGACTTGGCTCTGAACCACCCGGCCAGTAGCTCAAACCCCCGGAGCGGGTCTGCATGGACCACAGACGCACGATACCGGACTTTACCATTGAGTCTATCAGTTCTGCCCGGTCATTTCCAAGAACATCTGATGCGTAAAGAAGCGAAAACAACTGGCTGCTTGTCTGTTCGACGCAGCCGTATGGATAGCGGATGAGTTCTTCTAAGGCGGGGCCTAATTGGACACTTGGGCGTGAGCTTATAGAGACCGTCATCCGCGCTGTTCCCTCCACAAAAGATTGTGAAGGCTCAATCCTAAGCTTCTCACCGGCCTTGATAGCCCTTATCTGAACCTCACTGTGCAGAGCTGCTGCCGGCCGAACGCCAAAAGTAGCCTTACTCAAAGCGGCCAACGGCTTATTCGAGTCTGTGAGTTCAAGAGCTTCGATACGGGCTTCTACTGTTCCAATCTCAACGGCTTTGACCTTGAGCCAGACTGTGGTCGGTTGGCCGGGATTCACATGAACGCTGTCGTGGATTTGGTCTTTCAGTAATTCAACGGGCCCACTGAGAGACTTCTTCAATTGCACAGCCAGCGGCTTGTCAGTGGAATTGAACAGCTTTATAGGAACTTCGAATTGGTCTTGCGGGCAGACATAACGCGGCCATGTTGTTTCGACAATCAGAGGTGAGGTTAACGTCATGCTGTGCTTCGTTTGGCCGTAGCGGTCATGGTCGATGGCCACCGCCATAAAGCGCATCTGCCCTATCAATTCCGGTAACTTAAAACTGGCGGTGACCTGGCCGTTCTTATCCACTGGTACCGCACCCTGCCAGATAACTGCCGCCTTTTGGATTTTCGCCGGTATAGGATTACGGCGAAGAGAGCCGATTCTGAAACCGTCAGAGCCGATTCTTGTTGTTCCCACAGGCCTTTTGTGGTCCGGCAGAAGCCGCAGGAAGATATCTGCTGTGGACACACCAAGCCTGCGCGGCCCCAGGAAGAAACTGTGTGCATCTGGCGTTTGGTAGTTTGTCGTCAACAGTATTCCATTATCTACGGCCCAAAGGTGAACAAATGTCGGCCGGTTCGGATCGGACAAGGGCCCTGTGTCCACCGTTACAGAGACGGTTTCGCCGGGTTCGGCACTGACCGGCCCGCTGATCTTCAGAGGAAGCTGCTGTTTCTTGTAGTCTATTAGAATCCTGGTTGTACCTATGGCGCGATGGGGCAGCCAGTTCTCCTGAAGGGGATCAACCGCTCGGACCACCGTTGCCGTCAGGAATGCTCCGCCACGAAGATCGTCCGGAAGAAATACATCTACTTCTGCTGTGTTGTGTTCGACTTTGTGGACTTGTGCGGAAACTACATTATCGTTTTCAACTGTAAACAGCAAGGTTCCCGGTATAGGGCTTCGCACAAGGGCTTTGACTGTTTGGCCGGGCAGGTATTTTTCTTTGTCTGTGATTATCTCCAGTCGTTCCGGCCGATTCATCGGTACACTTTGTGCTCCGGCAGAGTATTCGGATGCGTAAAACTCAAGATATGAGGTGCTATTGCTGTCTTCATCATTGAGTATCACACGGTATGTACCGGGATCTGGGCAGACAACCTCAAAGCTGCCTTCTGCTCCGGGAGATGCCATTAGCTGCTCTTTGCCGATTTGCCTGGTTCTTTCAACAGATTTCCAGACTCGTCTGTTGTTGATGACCTTCAGTACGTTATCATATTCCACCCGCACCATACGCATCTTCATATTACCTTCAGGTGCGAGCTTGTCTTCTCCTGTCAGCCTGACCCAGTGCACTTGCAGAGGCACGTCAATGGAGACTATCTGACCGGGCTGAAGCCGAAGTCCGATATGCCGGTCCAGCGTGTCCAGCGTTGCGGATACGTTGGCAGAGACTGAGCGTCCGCCGAGTTCCGTTACAGTTGCCAGCAGCCATGCACGGTACAATCCGGCTTTTAATGATTCCGGCAGCTTAGCCGAGAGTATTGCCTTGCCATCTTTATCCAGTTCGCCCTTCGAATCAGGTAGTGTTATGATTTTCGGGCGGCTTTTATCCCGGCAAAACTTGTAGTCCGGATATTCGCTCGATTCAAATTCAATGGATTGTAGCGTTCCTGAGACCGTAACCGGCAGAGCGGTTGCCGGTTCATCCCATAGATAGCGGGCGCTGATGTCAACCGACGGCGGCATGTTGGGACCGAATCGCTCGGTTGTGGGCTTTGCCTGTACCTCCATTCGTACCGGTATAAATGCCTCCACGAGTGTTCGGACCGAGCCAAGGCTTTCCTCGGAACCGGGCAGCGTTACCCGGAAATTATAAGGCCCGGTCTGAGAGTCGCTGCGTGTTGGAAAATCGGCATGAAATATACCCTGGTTGCTGTCTGATGGCTGCGTAACCAGTTCGGCTACTTGCCGGCCGTCGGGGCGGGTAACCTTAAGTATCAATGGAAATGATGGTGGAATTTCGCCTGCTCTTTCGCGGATAATACCGGTCAAATGGATAGTATCGCCCGGCCGATATGCCCCGCGTTCCGTGTAAAGCATAACCTCATAATTTTCCACATAAGGCCGCCCGGATTGCTTGACATCGTCTATTACCCACTGGTTGTCCTTTGGTTTGAGATAACTTAGGTCACCATCTTTCTCCGCCGTGATCACCCACATTTTGCCATCGGGATGGTTATCCACGAACTTGAGTCTGGCAATACCGTTCTCATCGGTCTTTGAAGATGTCAGAGTCTGATTATTAAAAGTGAGCGCCTTGATCTCCACGTCCGATACAGGTTCTCCCGTTCGTAATGAAGTTACCCAAACCAGTGAACCATCATTTTCGGACTTAGTTGTCAGGGCAAGATCGGTTATGGTCACAAGGGCCGAGTCGCTGGTCCATCTCGTGTTTGTTGCATTGGCTCTGATGCGGTATATACCCGTAGATGCCGACAGCAGATTTTGCAGGTCAACCATAAGCTTCTCAGGTTTACCGGGTGGTAAATCCAGCTCTATCTTCTTGTTAAGTACTGATCGCGAGGTCGCATCGGTGCGTGTATGGTGCAGGTGGGCTATGAGGTTGTTGGCGTGTACGCGCCAAGCGTTTAATTCCAGTCCGTCTATGTTCACGGCTTTGGCATCGAGATTGAGGTTTCCGAGGGGTGAGAGGATACCTGAACGGTATGCGAACTGAAAGCGGGGCCT